>Ga0214921_10006598_pt1 | contig 15808 bp, 11 predicted proteins | sample LL1505_MetaG_FD_177992 | JGI IMG/M metagenome (GOLD analysis project Ga0214921, IMG submission 177992) | Freshwater microbial communities from Lake Lanier, Atlanta, Georgia, United States - LL-1505 | ecosystem: Environmental > Aquatic > Freshwater > Lake | place: USA: Georgia | collected...
ACAACCTTATTGTATCTTTCTTTATATAGAGAAAGGTATAGGCTTATAAGAATATACGGCTGTTTTTCATTTGCCACTCTTAAGCTCTTCTTCTACTTCACGAGTCTTTTGAATAAGCTTGTCCTCAACAAACTTATATACTCTTTCGGTTGCAGCATCTACACTTTCTCCCTTACGAAGATCGTCTTCAACTCCAACGCCTATTTTAATGCTTTCATAGTTACCAAGGTTTCTAGTAAATGAAAGGTCTACTTTAACTCTCGTTGTCATTTGTGCTCCTTCTTAATATGGTTAGATAATGTTATGTGTGCAAAATCAGATCTTACTTCAAGTTCTTTATTACAATCAGGACAGATTACAATTCTGCTGCTTGCCATTATTCCGCCTTCCACACTGGGACAAAACCGCCTTCTGTCTTAGTATACAATATAATATTGTGTTTGAAAAGACCCAGTAACTCTGCCCTTGAAGGTAAATTTTTAGAATGCCCTGAATCTAATATAAACTCATGCAATTCTAATATATCTTTTTGACTAAACATATACTTAGACCAGTTTTTATTTTCTGGATCGCCAATTGGATATATTTTTGAAGGAGCTTTAATTTTCCCCTCTAAAATATAATCATGAAGCGTAACTGTATGTTTATTCAAAAGTTCAGAAACATTTTTCATGCTGTATGCATTTTCCATATGCTTTTCAACTTGAGAATATGAGTACATAACTCTTTTGTGGTCAGGGTAGCACCAAGCAACTATCTCATCTTTGGATCTAGATGATCTCAAAACTTTATGTACTTTATCGTTTAAGAAGAAATACCGTAATTTTTTGAGTTTGCTGTTTCTCTTTTTTCTAACCATTTACCGAAAGCACTCGTCTCTTTATTAATCATATTTCTTTTTCCGCATAAAATACAGAATAGTTCTACATGTAGTTTTTGTGAAAATACTCTATCTACAAAAACTCTTCCCCCACATTTTCCGCACCACATTATAAGGTAAACAACTTTCCATCCACTACGCAAGAATAATCTGGCGCCACATGAATCATTTGAATATGTGGATAATCATTTACAATGTGTGCAACAGCAAATCCTTTTTGCCAGTCATGGTGCTGCATATACTTCATTCCTGGACCCTTTTCATCACACATATGACCTAGTTCATAGCCACGAAGGGTTTCTCCCTCTCCATTATTTCTAAGTTCGTATGTAACTAAATGCGATGCAATTCTATGAGAATGGCCTCTGATTAAAGATATTTGCAAATCTTCCATATCTTTTCTGACTGATCCTGTTGCTGCAATTGAAAGTCCATGATGAACGTGGATATCTCCAAAGCGACGTTTAGGCAATTCGTTATAATGAATATATTCATACCCTAGTGAGTCTAGTCCCCATAAAGCTTCGGGGGTAACCTCATTAATATAGTCAGGAAGTTTTGCATCTACGTAGTTGAAAATTCTAACATCGTGATTTCCTAGTGCTGAGAATAATTGCGCTTCTGGCAACATCTCTCTTGTCTTAGTATAAAAATCTCTTGCGCCTTTTGCTTCATGACGCATCATTGGAACAATAAGATCTCGACTATCAGTCTTATGAAGGTTTAAAAATTCTGCTGAGCGTCCTTCTGTGTATTTGCTATAACATGCTTGATCATCTGTATCACCAAGGTAGTCAACAACATCTGGCTTAAACCACTTCATTACCTTAAACCAAAGGGCAATCATCTTGTCATCTTGATATGGAAACTGCTGGTCGGATGAAATCATCCATTTTAAATCGTTACTCATTGTCTACCTTAATATGTAAAAAAGTCACGGGTACGTGACTTTGGTGTTACAGTAATTGTAACATATTGGTTTAGCTTGTCAATAGGTTATGCTTCTACTGCAAAGCAATCAAACTCTATAGTTGCATCTGTTTGATTTGGAGCTCCTGGACCTCTGACTCTAAAAGTCATGCTCTTAGCAGTAACACTTGTAATAATTACCGTAAAATTAAGCTGAGAAGCTTTTAGTGTAGCAGAACTTCTTGGCTGAACCCAGCACCTTGGAGCAGTTTTAAATGTATCTTTATCAAAAGTCCATGTGGCACCTGAAGTTGAATTTTTTGCAACCACATTTACTTTAAAGGTTGAGCTGTATACTTTTTGAGATATACTTGTTGTTCCGCCTGTTGCTCCTCCAGTTGAAGCTAAATTTAGAGAAAATGATGAAGCTGTAGATTTATTTAATTCATTTAAATCAGATACTATATAGTTTATAACTTCAGCCGTTACTGGATCGCCAGCATTAATGTTTGTTGATTTTAATGTAGCCATAATTTACTCCTTTGTTTGTTCCGCTGGAACTTCCTGTAATTTATTTGTTAATTCTGTTATTTCCGCTCTTAAAATTGCAACATGCGTCTCATATTGTGAGACAATCTCACCGATGCGTTGCTGCAAAGCCTGTACTACTAATTCTACTTTTTCCATTATATACCCTTCAGTATGTTTATTTCTTGTTGTAATGATTCTACCATATCTGACAATTCTTGTACAGCCTTTGTTAAAGGCGCTACAAATTGCTCATATCTTAGACTTTGTATTGCTTCTGGGTCCTCAATATTATCTGATACCCAGCCGCCAAAATCTTCAATTTCAAGTTCGTCCAGTACTTGTTTTACTTCTTGTGCTAAAAATCCAGCATGTCTTCTTTTGCCCTCAATAGATATGGTTTCAACAATATCTTTTCCAAGCTCATCTTTACCTATTACTTTAGGAACTTTAACAATATCTATTTTATCAATTTCACCCATTGGGTCAAGATGCTCTATTGTTTTTTCTTCAAAAACCTCTTGTTTTGCACCCTCGATCCATTTATAAGTAACTGGCCTTAATTTATTTATAAAATTTAAACCTAATTCTGAATTTCTTATGCTTGTTTTTAATCTTAAATCAGATGTAACAATTGTTGAGTTATTTGAATATACTTGTCTCCATCTTTTATTTAATTGAATACCTGTGCTAGCAAGTGACCATCCTCCCAAATCATATGTATTATCTGACCTTGGCGCCCAGTGTGATGTAACTCCGTATCCTCCAGATACTCCATATCCATTTAAGTATGCGTCAGCACTTGAATTAATATAATATGTAGTTCCATTTGCAAAATACGCTCCTGACCCTATATATAAGTTTGACCAACTATAGCTATTGTATCCTAGGCTTGCAGAGTTATCAAGCCAGGGGTACACTGGAGTAACCCATCCTGAATTTGATGTTGATTCCAATCCTATCGCTTTAACCTTTACATAAGTTACGTTTCCATATCCAGAAACTGATCTTACTGCTCCAGTATTAATATATCCAGTTGTTAAGTCGTCATTTCCAGCAACAAGAGTTCCGCTAAATGAGCCAGTTGCTGCACTTAATGCTCCATAAAATGTTGCGGATCCGCTTGATGAAATTGCAAATGTTGTTTTAGAACCATCATATGCAGTCATCCCTGCAGAATTTAATAAAACATATGATCCTGAGTATGGAGCAGACTCGTTTGTATTTGATATCTTAAATGTACCTGGAGTTATAAAAATTCCATTAGATGTAATATTTGTAATTTGACCATCTTGTGCGGCTATTGCATATCCACCTGCACTTAATTTTGTGCTAAGTTGTGTTGTGGTTGCATATTTACCATTAGTTTTTTCTGTCCAATTGTAACCAGCTGAATTTGCTGTCCATATAGAATTATTGTCTCCACCATTTATCCACAAATCGCCAGCTTTATTTGCATAAGGCTGAGTACTATCTGTAGTAACAAATGTTGTATTTTTTGTTGCAATACTTGAATTTAATGTAGATACATTTACATAATTTCCTTCAACACTTTGTAGTCTGCTATTTATTCCAGAGGTTACTGATGTTAATGTATAACTATTAAGAGCAGAAGTTGTAGCATATCCATCAATGGTTGATCCAGCTCCTAAACCTATTACAGCACCAGTTGCATACAAAGTTCCATCTGATCCAATTTTAAATTTTGCAGCAGCGTCTGTCGGGCTTTGGCTACCTGCCCATACTCTATAATTGCCAGTAGAACTTAAATAAACACTATTAGATGGTGCCGATCCAACTGATATCTGTCCAGCAGAACTGTCTAAAACTATTCCATTATTAGATAATGTTGTTGCTCCTAAATTCCATCCGCCAATTAAACCAGATGTAGAATTTAAATATCCTGCTGTATCAAGAGAAAAAGTTTGTGTGCCAGAAGAATTATATGCAAAAACTCCTGAGCTATTCAGCCTAACTCTTTGTCCGCTATTTGGTAGTGTTCCTGCATATAAAGAACCTGCAGATAGCTGCACATCTCCACTAAAAGATCCACCAGTTGCATTTATTTTCCCCGTGGTATAAAGATCAGATCCATCCCAATATAAAAATGCGCTTGCGCTTCCTACTCTAAATTGTCCAGTATTAAGCCAGTAGTTATGGCCTACGTTTGTTGTTGATTTATTTAAAATTATTCCGCTGTAGTTACCCGCTGTTTGAACTGGAGTAATTGTTGAAGAAGTATTAATAGTTTGTGAAATTCCAGTTCCTATTTTAAATAGGTCTGCTGTTTTACCACCAATTGAAAGTATAGATCTTAGTTGTGCAAAAGCATCTGCTGGCGCATTTGAATCTACAATTGGACCAAATGTTCCTGATGCTGGTGCTGACCAAGAGATTGCGTTGTAAGGACTTTTTGCCGTTACCTGGTAATAATAAACCGTATTTGGTATTAATCCAGTTACAGTAAATTTTGTTGTTGTTTTACCATCTACTTGTCCATATTCCCAAACTGGATTTGTTACTGTTGCTGGATTCTGAGTAGACCATCTTATTACATAGCCAGCTGTATTTGTATCTGTGCTTGCAGTCCAACTTACATCTATCTGTGCGCTAAATCCGCTCTTATCATCTGGGTCAATTGAGCCCGCAACTGTCACTCCAGTTGGTGCGTCGGGTGGTGTTGAGGTATCTGGGTCAGGATTTAGTGGTGTAACAGATAAGGGCCCTGTATCAGTTTTGTTTAAATCATCCCACTTATCTCTTGTTCGTACAGTTATCCATCTTGTAGCAATAGAATTTGTAGGAATTGTTACGTTTGTAGATGTTCCTCTATAAACTTCATTGCCGAGAGATGTTGATGTAAGGCTTTCATAAATTACAATATCTTCTTGAACACTTAGTGGGTCAAGATCAAATTTAACTCCGTAGCTTTTGTATCCTGCAGTTAGTGTTAAATTTAAAACACCTTTAGTTAAATTTGGTATAGCAAAAGTTTCTTTCCAGATTGGGGATGAGTCACTTAAAGTTATTTCTTTTGTTTCTGGGTCTTCATATTTATATTTAAACCAAAACTTATATGTTTTGCCTTTAACTAACGACATTTTAATTGTTTTGGTGTAAGAATCTTTTGATGTAGAGGCAGCCACAGCCGCTGATGCTACGTCTGTTTTTTGTAGATCAGCAGGAAGAAAATTTCCGCTTAATGGATCGTACATTTAAAAATTAATTCCTAATCTATATTCTATAACCATTTGCTTTCCTAAAGATTTAGTTATTGGTGTTGTAAGAACTGATCTACTTATCATTCCGTAATCCGTTCTAAACGAATCTTCATCATTTATTCTTAGCCCGTCAAATAATGCAGTAGTTGCTCCTAAAGATTTAGCTTTTACTCCAACTGATATTTTAACAATAGCCGTTTGATCTGGTGTTCCAGATCCGAAACCGCTGCTATATAAATTATTAAGCGTTAACGAGTTAATCTTATACCCCGTTGACCCGCTTCCTGGGAATCTAATTTCATAATAATTATTATTAGAGTCATACATTCTAACAAATACATAGTCTAAGTTTGTGTCACTCTGATAGTATGCAAGAGTTAGACTGTCTAATGCACTGTATCCAGATACGTCTATGTTAAAGTTATAAAAATATTCTTTTGATTGTGAGGCGCTGGACCCAATTGATAAATAAGATGTTCCAATTTTAGGGAAAGGAGTTGTTGTAGTAACAGCAGATATTCCAGCAGAGTCTACCCAACTTTGATTATTTTCAAATGTAGAAATAGAATTACTTGCATAGTCTGTGCTGCTTAAAGCAACTGCTGGGAAAAGACCAACTTCATTAATAATTCCAGCTACATCTACTGGTACTGTTGTTTTATATACAACGCCATATGTGCTAATTCCTGTTGATGAATTTGTTTGTATATCAATGCTACTCATAGACACTGGAGATTTATAAAACTCAAAACCTAATTGTGTATCATTAACTGTTGCTGTTGTAGAACCAACACCTAAAGCAATATCTTTTAGGTTTGTATTAGATTGGCCAGCTAGGTATTGTGTTATGTATCTTTTACCAAATTTAGTTAATAAATTTTTACTACGATAAATTTCTTTATTGTCTTCATAAAATACATACTCACCGCATAAATTAAAATTATTGTCCATAACCTTCTACTCCTATTACTGCATCTCCGCCACTATTTTTAATATTAAAAACAAATTCAACAAATTGATTTTTATTTTTATCTGTAACCATAGTCTTACTAACTAATGTTATGTCCGATAAAGATGGAGCTTTTAATCCGCTATTTTCTTCTTCCTCTTCCTCTTCTTCTGGATCCACATACACTTCATCTTCTGGATCTACCCCTGAATCATATATAACATTAAGTGTACCTGGATCAACAATAATATAATAATCTGGTTTTAATGTATTAATTAAAGGGTCACCAGGAAAAAGCAATAGCTTTTTTTCTTTTGCTGTTGCCGAGGCTGGCTTTTTAATATTACTCATATTTACATTCTACCATTTCCTTATACATGAATCGACCTACACGCCAAAGTTGTAGTGGGAGGTGAGTCTTTATCGTAAGTGCTATCTATTGATAAAACAACAAATTTATTGGCAGCAAACCCAGTTGGAATGCTGGAGTCTTCAGAAGAATATAGGCCATTATTTGGATATGATATTTCAACAACATCGCCAATCTGCACTAGGGGATTTAGGAAAGTTTCTAAAGAAACAACCTTTTGTTGTTTAGACCACTGACCTGACATCCAGGTTGCTAGTTCTTTTGCTTCCGTTTCTCTTTGAATCCAGGTTGAATCAAATCCTATAATCTCTTGTTTATCGGCTTCGCTGAGAGATGGATCAATATATTCAAATGAATCTGAAGGAACAATTGAATTTCCAATAACAACAAATTGTTTTTCTTGATCATTTGCTAAAGCTGTAAAAGCTCCAGTGTTATTTAATACGTAAACATCCATAGAAAATGAATCAATTGATGCACCAGCAATAGTTACATCACTATTATTTACAAGAGCTGGATATAAAGGAAATCCTGGCGTGGTATACCTAGACTGTATTCTTCTTAGTTCTCTTGCAACTGGACCAAACTCTTTAAGCCAAGTAGTATTTGCTTGTTGAGCCTTTTGATTAAATATAAAATCGCCAAAAGTTTTTGTTATAGAAGACTCTCCACCCAAGAAACCTTTATACGGATCAAAAGTTTTATTAGATGTAAATTCTTCAATTGTCAACGGAGAAGTATATATATAATCAAAAGCTGAAACTCCTTGAATAGACATAAGCCCAACTTTTTGAGTTATACTAATTGGCGTTTGATCGACCACTACAAAAGATTTATTATTAATAGATACTCTAAGGGTTAAAACTTTTGTTGATCCACCAGTGGGTATAGAATAGTTGGCACGGATATCAACTCTATACATTTTGCCACCATTTATATTTGTAATAATTGAACCATCATCTTCTTTTTGTTGATCTGTAAGCTTAACTGGTTTTCCATTTACAATTTTATAAAAATTAATATCTCTATATGATTTATCTGCATTGCTATTTTGAGATGTTGCAATAGATAAATAGTATCCGCTTGTATTGTTTTCATTTAATGAAAATGCTAACCCAGATATTGTTCTTTGTTCTCCCGTAGCACGGCTGTCACTTGGTTTTTTAAGCAAAGGGAAATACATATTTGTTCCTATAACAAAATTATCAGAAACTGATCCATCTGCTTTAGCATATTGTGCAGTCTTTGTTACAAGACTATATTGAGTGTTTTGTATGTAATCGGTTAAGTTTGGGTCTGTTGCATTTGGTTGTGATTTAACAACTGGGGCAAAAACTGTCATCATAGACCTAGGTATTGAATAAAATAAATTATTGGGATTAGCTATATCTTTTCCATCTGCATCTTTAATTGCAACTTCTTGTAGAGTAAAAACAGAAGAATCTATTGTAGAGGTTCCTGCTATTGAATCCCATTTCCTGCCTTCCCACTCTGACTGCAAAGATGTTATGTCTGCACTATGTGTTAAAGATGCAGTATCATCACTTTTAACAACATCAAAAGCATTTCTTTTTTTAATTCTATATTCGCCAGTCGGCTTAAATGTATTTGGTTTTGCCAATGCTTGACTAGCCTGCACATCTGAGTCTGCGGTTATCCATTTATATGCAACTTTTTCAGTTCCTGAAACTGGTTCGTAGCTATACTTAATTGCATCATATTCAATTATTTCTTTACCTAAAACCAAATAACCAGTATAGGAATATAATACTGCTGCTGCAGATGCTATTTGAACTGGTGAAAGAGTAACTACACCTAGGTCCGCACCTGGTGTTGTTGAAGGTGCAGGCAAATCTTTAATAAGGGCTGCGGCACCAAGTTGTACGACTGGTGAAGTGTAAATCTTATCACCATCGCTACTATAATTAGATGTTGTTTGCGGACTATACATAACCTTGATTGCTTTTACTGTAGGAACATTTTCAATTGCAATTGATGATATATTTGCAAGCTTTCCATCCGATCTATTATTATATCTAAAAGATAATACAGGTGTTTTTGTTTTATTAAAAACATAACCTCTTGGATAAAATTGTAAAGTATCGTTATTGTCAAATACAGCAATCATCTGAGTATCTTTACATAGGTCTTGTATATGCTGCCAAACAGTTTTCTTAGGGTCTGTATACCAATAAAATGGAGACACTATTGAAGTATCATTTGCTACTAAATTAAACTTATAATTAGTAAATCCAACTGAGTCAAGCATTCTTCTGATAATTGCAACTGAAGACATATCTTTTGTTACAATATCAGGTGGCTTTATATATTGAAGATCTCGTGCTCCGTCTAATGCATTGATTGAAATTTCACCAAATTCATCTACTTCATAATTATCTGCATAAAAAACACCTAGGTTTATTTTTTCAGACTCAATAGTAACAAATGGCTTAATCATAATATTTTTATATAAATTAAGTTTTGCCTTATTAAATGGATTGCCTTTATCATAATGCTCATAAGATCTATCGTATGAATTTAAATTTAATCTTAATGAATTTGCTGTGACATCCCCTACTGGTACAAGACCGTTTATGGAGTCTGAAGAGTTTTGAGATATATTAAATGATTCAAGAGAGCTTGTTACATCTTTGACTAGCCTTGCTGATATTTCAATAACCCCTAGGTAGCCTTTTTCTTTGTCAATAGAATTAATTTGAAGCTTTAATCCGCTTAAATTTATTCCTTCTGATATAGTGGTAGGTTCTGTAGTTGACCATGCGGATCCATTGTAATATAAATTAACTACCCCCGAATCTGGGCAGGTTGTTCCAGTATATATAAGTGATTCTGCTGCTAGTAAATCTACAAGCTTTACGGTCCAAGAGGTTGGTTTTGAATGGGATGTTTCAAATTTAACAACAATCTTATTAGTAGCTGCAGTTTTTATTGCAGGATAAGATACTGATAAAACACAATTTGACAAAAGCATTCCAGATGCCTGTGGTGTTACCCAATATTTATAAGCTGTTTTTAAACTAGAAAAATAAAGTCTTTTGCTAAATTCTTTTGTAGACGCATATGTATTTGCGCTTCCCACTCCCGTTGCTGCAAGGGTAGAGGATACGCTTGGATCTCCCAAAATCATATATTGAACTCCCGCTAATTTTGGGCGTCTTGGGTCAATAATACTAGTTATAGGAAATAGCTTTTCAAATGGTCTATATGTATATCCTCCCTGCTCTGGAGGAGCAGTCAGAGTTGCCGTTATAACGCCATCAGGGGCCGTTACAGCGGTGTTAAGTATTAAGTCGTTCATATTATACTCAATGTAACATCCGTTAGCCATAGAGACGCTGGTGGATTTATTTAATGCATTTTTTATGGTATCTGATACAGATATCATTTTATACCTCTTCTAGAGAAAAAGATACATCCCAAAATTCTTGTGGGACTGCTGTTGAATTAGATCTAACATTTCTTTTAGATATGCTAAACGCACATGATGTAAATGAAGCTACAATAATTTCGTCTCTTGTTTCAACAGCATTATAAGATATTTTAACTTTAAATGTTCCCTGACCTTTATTTAAATAAAAAGATCTTATATCTTGTGCACCCATTCCGCCGTCTACTGTTAAGGTGCTGTATGTAGGTAAGGAATTCCAGGACGAAGATATATTTTTCTTATCTGCAATCCATATTTTTCTTAAAGTTCCATTTGACATTCTTTGAGTTTTTTCAATTCTATCAACATCAATATTAATTGGAGCTCTATTATGCTCAGAGATTTTAGTCCACGTAGGGTTAGCTGCATCTGTACCTGTATCAAAATATAACACTGATCCTACTGGTAAAGTTAATGGATATCCCATTAGTTAATCCCCACATTCATTTTAGGCCCTAGCGTGGAAGCTGTTCGGCTGTCCATAGTTTTAATTGCAGATATTGTCTGCTGTGTAACCATTCTTGACAATTGATTTATATCTCCATCGAATCCACTAATGTTATTTGTAATATTAAATGTTGCTCCACTCATTGTAGCATTATTGCTATTTGAATTAAAGGAGTTTCTATCAGCAGTAAAAACTGCTCCGCCTGTTTCATATCTAGGCATACTTACTCTGCCACCAAATGCAAATTTTTGTGCATTTACTGCATCAAAGAATGGTACTCCATATTGGCTTACCGCAGAAGATCTAACAACATATTCTCCATTTGAAAGCATTGCTGGAATTGAATCAGATGTAGATGTTCCAGCTCCTCTTACTTTACCGCCAGAACCATCTGAGTACCCAGGCACCATACCTCCAGTTGCATACGGGTTAACAACTCTAGTTATATTACCATCGTCTCCAACCTTATAACTAGAAACTTTGCCATCTTTATCTGTTACTGAGAAGAACTGTCCAGCAGTTATGCCTTTTTCTGCAGCAAGCTTTTTAAGCTGTTGACTTGCTCCCCATGGACCAAAATCTAGCGGCTTATGATAATTTGAAAGATCTGCTCCAGAAATTGTTGTTGTTCCAACCCCAGCTTTACCTAGGTCGTAAGGATTACTCTTTGAACCGTCGCCACGTCCGCCAATATCAAACTTCTTGCCATCAACATATATACTTACATTTCCTTTAACATCAATTGTACTCATTGCTCCGAGTTTATCCTGAAGTCCGTTTGTAAGAGCCTTTGCCAAATCAAGATCTTTTAGACCGCCTAATTTAACTCCTGCTTTTTCTGCAGCATCAGCAACAGCAGCAAGCATTGTTTCAGACTGCTTACTTGCTTTCCACTTTGCTCTTTCTGCTTCTGGTTGTTTTAGAAGTTCAATTTCCCAATTTAACATTGCAGTATTTACATCACTTATTGCAGTTTCTTGAGATGTAATTGTTTTAGAAAGGTCTCCTAATTTTTCACCAGCTAATGCAGCATTATCAGAAAGCTTTTGCTGCTTTTTTTGTAATGCTTCAATTTGTTTTAATAAAGGAGCATTTAATATGTCTCTACCATTTTCAACTGATTTAACTTGTGAGTTATACTGAAGCTGACTTTGAAGACCTTCCATATCAAGGCTTGCTTGTTGCGCTCCTGCTGTGTTTCCAGTTGCAATAGCTGCATCATATTCTGCCTGCTTCTTAGCAATTTCTCTTCCAAGATCACTTTCTTCTTTTGCTGCAGCTAAAGCTTTTAATCTTGCATCTGCAAGTTTATTGTTAGCATCAATCTGCTTTTGAAGAGAAGACATCTTTTCTCTATCAGAAATTTGATCTGCAACTTTTTGTCCTTTAGCAGCCTTTTCGTATTGAGCCTGTAGTTTTTTATTTGCATCTAATGCTTTGTATTGCTTTTCTAAGGCACCACCCTTAGCCCTATTAGCAGTTTCAATTGCCTTGCCTAAAGTTATTTGCAAATTATAAAGATCATTTGTTTGAGCAGCAGTTAATGCTCTTAAATCTCCAGTGTACCCCTTGACTTGAATTCTTGTTTTTTGCCATAGTGAGAGTGCTGTATCTTGATCATTAACTATTTGTCTTATAGATGGATCTATCTTAGCCATTTCATCTACAACAGCTTTAGTTAGTACCTCTTGCTGTCCAATAGTTTTGTTAATTTGATCCATAGCAATCTTTTCTTGCTGGAATTTAATTGCATTTTCATCTCCCGTTGAAAGATAAGTTCCATCTTTATTTGCTTTTTTGCGAGCATCTTTTAAAGCTTTTGCTTGTCTTGTTTCTAAATCGGTAGAGAGAGCCATCATTGCTGTATTTAATTGATTTGCTTGTTCAGTTGGATCAACATTATTTTTCATTGCTGTATTTAAATCTTCAATAGCAGCAGTTGCAGCGGTTGCAGTATCTTTGATTGCATTAAATGCATCTGAAGCAACTGTATATTTAGCAGCGCTTGATGCAAAATTAGAAGATGCATACATTGTATATATCTTCTTAGCAGCTTCTTCTGCTGAAACTCCCATTGCAATTAATTGTTCTTTTAATCTTATTGCAAGAGCGCCCTGTTTATCTGCATCTGTTTTATTAATTAAAGCAACTTGATCAGAATAATTATCTTTGACTTCTTTCTTTAACTTTTTATATTGCTCAATTGTAACATTTATAGGAGTGCCAGACCCCTTCATGCTTTCATAAAGAAGTATATTTCTTTCTCTTAAATTCTTTGCATTAGTAATAGCTTCTTTAATCTTATCATTAAAGTTTGTAAATTTAAGTCCCGCTTTTGCTGCGCCTTCTGCAGTCATACCATAGCCTAAAGCATTTAATCTCATTGATTCTTGATGAGCTTTCCACGCTTTCACTGCACCCATTACGGCAATTGTACCTATAGCAAGTCCTACATTTAATCTTGTTAATCCAAAACCTATTTTGGAAAGTAAAGATGGGATTGTTTTTCCACTAGTTGCCATTTTCTCAAGTCCAACACCGTATCTACTTAAAATTTTACCTTCTGTTCCTACGGCTGTGCTAAACATTGGTCTGGTTGCAGAGTCTGGAAGCTTAGACATTAATCCTCTAATTTTTCCAACACGGCCTACTCCGTCAGAACCTCCCATATTTTTCATGCTTGCAGTCATAATCATTTGAGGTATAACAAAAGATAACGCCTGCATAATTGTTTGAATCATTGGGTTGGCAACTTTACTAGCAAGCATCATTGGGGCTATAGAGGCTGCCATCATACCTACTGTTCCACCAATACCATATTTATTATTTGGAATAATTCCGCCTGAGTTTCTTGGAACAAATAGCTCTGGTCCCTTTTCTCCAACAACATAAGGCTGTCCAGCATTTACTGGTCCACCCATTTCTCTTTTTTCTAAACCAAATATAACTTGTTTTAAAGATTCTGTAAGAGGTGTATCTTTTTTAGATTCCCAATTTAAAAACTTTTTACGTAATATATCTTTATCAATTGGCGACAACTTACTTAAAACTGCTCTATCGCTTATCATGTCTGATGCAGCAGATCTTATTACTGAATCTAACACGTCTGGCTCAAGTGCATTTTTTAAAGATCCTTGTGCATCTTTAACATATCCATAAGGTCTTTCCTTTGCCAACGCTGCTGCAAACTTATCATAAAATAATTTTTGAGTATGCTTTCTTAATCCTGTACTTGCAAATAAAGTTTCTGCCATTCCTATAGAAAGAGAATTTACTCCCCACGGTGCTGACTCATACATGCTTGGCTTAGGTTCCCCTGTTGGACCAAATCCTGCACCAATTCTATGCATTGCTTTGCCCTTAAGAACATTTCCAATTAATCCGCCAACTGCAAACCCATTTTCTGGTGTCTTAAATGCATTATCAGAAAGGCTAACTGAGTGTCCCTTTTGTCTACGCTTTAATTCATCTGCTGCAATCATTTTTGCAATTGCTGCTGGAGTCATTGTTTTTTCTGGTGACTTCTTTAATGAAGAATGTATTCCATGAAGGTCTGCATAATTTTCTTTTCTTGCTGCAGATAACCTTTCAATCATTTGGTTATATATAACTTTTTCTTCTGCATTAAGATCAAATCTACTAATTGTTTGTTTTAATTTTGGAAGAGCAGCATTAATTTCTTTTAGCATTCTTTCATTATATTCAGATGATGTCATTCCATTTGGAATATGAGATGTAGCTTCTGCAAAAAACTTCTTTGCTCCGCTTCCCTTAACTCCCATTAAATTAATCATTGCCTGTTGTTTAAATGCAGGCATTGTTGCGGAATAACTTCTTTCGCCAGATGCAGTTGCAAATACACCAGCGGGTCCAACATCTGCCAATATATTTCCAGATAGGTTGCCTCTTCCAAGATCCTTATCCCCACGTAATGCTGATGCAATTAATTGCCTAAAGTATTGATCAGTTGTAAATTGACCATCTTGATTTGCTATAGCAGGGTTATACTTAGACTCTAAAGCAAGTAGTGTCCTCTTGCCCTTTGGATCTGTTGGGTCTCTCATTACAACAACTCTTTGATTAGGTGTTTGTAATCCATGAACTTCACGAGCAATTTCAGTTGCTCTTAATTCTGCAAGTGCTGCTTTTTCATCAAGAACTGGCTTAACAAAAACTTTATCTCCATTTTTACCATAAACTCCACCAATTCCAGGAACTGGAAAACTTCTTCCAGATGTGGGCTCTAGAAGTCCATCGTAGTCAGTTACTGGAGTCTTGCTAAATCTAGAATCCTTTACTGCTTTACTTGCTTTTTCCATTGCAATTTTAGCTGCTCTTTGAGCCTCTACTTGTTTAATAGATTTAGGCATTCCTAGGAACATTGCTTTACCGCCACCAAATAATCTTTGTGCAAATTTTCCTGGAACAGTTCCACCTGCATTTAGTCCCTTTGGTAATCCTGCAAAAGCAACTCTTCCACGATTAAATGCCTTTAGCCATTGAACTCCACCTTTTGGCATTGCTGCAGCACTTAATACGGCTTGAAATTGAGCAGGAGTTTTACTAAGCTTTGCAGCTTTTTTAACTTCTTCTAAAGTATCTACGTTTAAGCCTATTCTTCTTAAAAATAGTTTTGCTTCTCTTTTTGCTTCGGGAGTAAATGTAGGTAGCCAATTTTTTGTTAACCCATATTGCTCATAATGGAACATGTCTTTATTAATACGTGATGGCAGTGTTACTGCTTGTCCAGCGTAACCAATTGCGTGTCTTTTTTGTGAGCCTATAGGAACTCCATGAGCTCTATCTACAGCCTTTGGAGAAAATGGATCAATTTCTAGTAATGCTTTTTGATCTATGCCCTCTCTACCTTTCATTAAATCCCAAATTTCTGATCTTTCTTGTGGGTTTAATATAGGACTTTTTTCTCTAATCTTATCTACTGCTTTTGTTTTTGCAGCTGCATCTTTTGCATTAATAACAGCATCTGAAAGTCTTTTGTCTAATAATAACTTAAAACCTGGGTGATCTTTTTTTAATCTTCTTTCCATTACTTTT
>Ga0214921_10006599_pt1 | contig 15807 bp, 11 predicted proteins | sample LL1505_MetaG_FD_177992 | JGI IMG/M metagenome (GOLD analysis project Ga0214921, IMG submission 177992) | Freshwater microbial communities from Lake Lanier, Atlanta, Georgia, United States - LL-1505 | ecosystem: Environmental > Aquatic > Freshwater > Lake | place: USA: Georgia | collected...
CAGATGCCCCGACATGCTCTTCGTGGAACTGACCGGCACGCGATCGACCGCAGACCCGAGCGCCCGGCGAATCGCACCCGCCTCTGCGGCGTCGCCCACCGGCGTGCCGGCGGCGTGAGCGTTGATGTAGTCGATCTCGTCGGCTGCGACCTGACCATCGGCCAGCGCCTGCGTGATCGCACGGGCGGCCTGCGTCGGATCACTGCACGGGCTCACCATGTGGGTGGCGTCGCTCGACATGCCGACACCCGCCAACTCGCCATATACACGGGCAGCGCGAGCCCGGGCGGCGGATAGGCGTTCGAGCACGAAGCACGCGCCCCCCTCCCCCATCACGAACCCATCGCGGTCACGGTCGAACGGCCGCGAGGCCTTGGCGGGATCGTCGCTGCGGCGGGAGAGCGCACGAAGGTTGTAGAAGGCGGCAAGCGCCGTCGGACTGAGCACATCACAGCCGCCGACCACACACGCATCGACCCACCCCGCGTTGAGCCAGCTGCGGCCGAGCGCCATCGCGTAGCCGCTCGACGCACAGGCAGCAGCGACCGTCACGGCGGGGCCCCGGAGGTCCGTCATCCGCGCGATCTGGTGCACGAGCGTGTCGGCGGGAGACGGCTCAAAGACCTGCGTGCCGCCGGCCAAGAAATCGAGTTCCCACCGCTTGAGCTGCTCGGCGCCGAGGCCGAGCACCAACCCGATGCGGAGCCGGTCACGGTGCGGAGCCAGTCCAGCGTCGGCGACCGCATGGGCCACCGGACTCAAGACCATCTGCTCGAGCCTCGTGAGGCTCGCGAAGCCCTGGCCGTCGAGCACGCAGCTACCGTCTGGCGGTGCGGGGATCACGTCCACTGCGGCGGCAAACTGGTGGCTCTCCCGCGCGAACTCGCCGGGATCGATCGACCGAACGCCCGTCCGACCTGCCATCAGGCTGTCTGTGATCGCATCGAAGCTGTGGCCCAGCGGCGACACGGCGCCGATGCCGGTGATCACGATAGGCTCGCGGCTGTTCTCAACGGAGCTGGTTCTCGGGACGACGATCATGCTGCCTCCCTCTGCGGGATGCCGCGCGACGCGGCCTGTGAGCCGCTGGTGAGGGACACGGCCGCGTGGGGAGCGAGGCGAATCTCTGCACCCCACGGGCAGGCGTGCGACCACGATGCGGCAGGGCCGGCGGCGAGGCCGCGGGCGAAGTCGAGAATCTCCTCGGCAGCACGCCGATCCTCTGCGGCAGGTCGGGCCACGCGGATGGCCGCGGGCATGTGCAGCGCGAGACGGCGGCTGATGCCCTTGTCGGCGACGGCGTCCGCATCGGCCGTGAGCGCCACGGCCAACGCTCGGCAGATCGGGCCAGAGCGGGTGTCCTGCGGCGGGCTGCAGTCAGGCTTGCCGGCCGCATCGAGCGACGGCTCCTGCGTCCAGCCACTCACCACGAGCCAGATGCCGGGCAGGGCTGCGTCGGCCGCCATCAGCGAAAGACACGTGAATAACCCTTCTGAGACAGCGTGCTGGCCGCCGCTCGCGCCAATGTTTGGTCCGTGCATGCCCAGGGCCACGCTCACAGCGCCGGCGACGGAGTGGAGCGAACACTGCGGCACGATGTGCGGCGACACGGCCACGCCGCCGGCCGTGCGGAGCATCGCCAGCGACTGGGCCGTGGCGATCCGGCCCGACTGGCACGGCGCCGCGACCACGCCATACCCAGCGAACGACGGCCAAGGTTCTGGGTGCGCGGCGATGGCGTTGAGCACCGCCCGCATGCCGACGACCGTCTGCTCGTCGCAGTGCCGCAGGAACCGCGGTGGCAAGGCGGAAACACCCTCCGGCACGGAGGCATCGCGCAGGCCAGGGATCTCGGCGAGCGTGGCCTCGACGAGCGCATGGCTCGCAACGCCGCACGCGGCGCTCACGGCCTCGGCATTCGGGATGCTTCCATGCATGGCGTGCGGCGATCGTGGGGCTTGGGAAACGACTGCGCGAACTCCGCGAACGCTTAGGCCGCCTTCTTGGCGGCCTTGGCAGCGATCTTCTGCTCGAGCACGTTGAGCAGGTCGCCGACGGTGGTGACCTTTTCGAGCAGTTCCGTTTCGACCTGGATGCCGAAGCGGCTCTCGATGTGCAGCACGAGCCCGGCCATGTCGAGCGAGTCGAGGTTGAGACCATCGCGAAGCGACGTCGAATCCTGCAGGGCCGGATAGGTTTCCCCCGTCTCCTTTTCAAGCAGTTCGAGGACGATCGCCGAGAGTTCCTGGCGGTTCATGATGGAGCTCCTGAGGGACATGCGGGTGGTGGTCGCCCACGGGCGAGGGCGGGAGAGTAGCGGATCGGCCAACGCGGGCGAAGGCCAAAAACAGCTTGGTTTCGGCGGATGTGAGGGGCTTGGGCGGTTCCCGCTTGGATGAGATCGCGGGAGAATCACCAGTTCGGCGTCGGGGCCCGGAAGTCTTCCAGCTTCACCGAGCGGAACCAGTCGATCGTCTTTGCCAGCCCCTCGCGGAGCGGCACCTTCGGCTCCCAGTCGAGTTTTTCTTTTGCCAGCGTGATGTCGGGCCGGCGCCGTTCGGGATCGTCTACCGGCAGCGGCTTCTCGATCAGCTGCGACTTCGACCCCGACAGTTCGAGCGTCAGTTCTGCGAGTTGCCGGATCGTGAATTCGCCCGGATTGCCGATATTCACCGGACCCACGAAGTCGTCAGGGCCATTCATCATCCGAATCATCCCTTCGATCAGGTCATCGCGATAACAGAAGCTGCGGGTCTGGCCGCCGCTGCCGAAAATCGTGATCGGCTCGCCGCAGAGTGCCTGACGGATGAAGTTGGAGACGACACGGCCGTCGTAGGGATGCATCCGCGGACCATACGTGTTGAAGATTCGCACGATCCGCACGTTCACGCGGTTGGACCTGTGGTAGTCCATGAAGAGCGTCTCGGCAGCCCGCTTGCCCTCATCGTAGCAGGCCCGCGGGCCGATCGGGTTGACCGAGCCGCGATAGCTTTCGGGCTGCGGATGCACCTCCGGATCCCCGTAGACCTCGCTCGTCGAGGCCTGCAGCACCTTCGCCCGGCAACGCTTGGCCATGCCGAGCACATTGATCGCCCCCATCACGCTCGTCTTCATCGTCTTGATGGGGTTGTATTGATAGTGGCCCGGAGCGGCCGGGCAGGCGAGGTTGTAGATCTCGTCCACCTCGAGCCAGAGCGGGTGGATGATGTCGTGACGGAGCAGCTCGAAGTTGGGCTGCGAGAGCAGGTGGGCGACGTTGGTCTTCTGGCTCGTGAAGAAGTTGTCGACGCAGATCACGTCGTGTCCCATCGCCACGAGGCGGTCGCAGAGATGGCTGCCCAGGAAGCCGGCGCCGCCGGTCACGAGGACACGCTTGATCGAAGACATGGGATGGCTCCTGGAACTATCTTGATTTGCGGGAGGCTTACTTGCCCAGGCCGGACAGGTAACGGACCAGATCGGCGAGTTCTTCACGCGAGAGGCTGTCGATGAGGCCAGCTGGCATGAGCGACGTTCCGGCCGACTCCTCGTCGATGTCGGCTGTGGGGATTTTCACTTCCTTCCCCGTGGCATCGCGGAGCACCAGTTCGGCGTCACTCCGCGTGACCTGGATGCCCGTGAGCACCTGTCCGTCGTCGGTCTGCACGACGACCGTGTTGTAGCCCTCCTTCACGTTCTTGGCTGGATAGAGCAGCGAATCGATGACGTAGTCGAGCGGACTCGACGCGCCGATCGCGGTGAGGTTCGGGCCGACACGGCCGCCCTGATCCCCGATCCTGTGGCAGGTGACGCACTTCAGATTCTCCCTCGCGTAGATTGCCGCGCCTCGCTTCGCATCTGCCTTGTCCCGCACGAGCGAGACGAAGGCGTCAAGCGCCGCGGGGTCCATCGCGTGGGGCGAGGCGGCCGGCGGTGAGCCTGCGGCCGAGCCACGGGCGATTGCGGTGGCGAGCGCCTGCGCGAGCGCGGGCTCCTGCCTGCCGGAGGCGCTCAAGGCCTGCTGGCCGTCTTTCGCTCCATCGGCGGAGAGCGGTGACGGCGAACGCTCGAAGGCCGCGGCCAGCGTCGTCGCGCCATCCTTCGCCTTGAGAAACGCCTGGAACACCACGGTGCGTGCCTTGGCATCGCGGGCTGTGCCCAGGAACAACACAGCCTGCGCGGCGGCATCGGCTACCGAGCGGGGCACGAGGGCGGCGATCGCGGCGGCTTTGATGTCTTCGTTCGGCCCGCTGGCCGAGCAGAGCTTCAGGAGGGTTGCCCGCGGAGGATCGCCCGGCAGACCGCCGAGCGCGGCGATGGCGGCCTTGCGGATCTCGAGTGATCGGTTGTCCGGCTCGGCGATCCCCGCCAGTTCCTCGGTGGCGGCGGTCACCTGCCAGGCGGCCGTGGCCTCGATCGCGCGGACGGCGCACGCGTCGTCGGGAGACGTGACGAGCTTTTCGATCGCGGCGACATCCCCCGTCGGCGCGACGCGGCGGCGCTTGTGCGAATCGAGCAGATCACCCAGCAGGGCCGTGGCCTGCGCGGGCGAGGTGGCGGGGCTGGCGACGACGTCGAACACCGTGCGAAGCTGATCGGGGTTGCCGAGCTTGGCGATCGCGGAGAACGCCGCCGGCCGATCGGCTTCGGCGATCTTTCCTTCCTTCAGCGACGCGACGATCCGTGGCACGGCAGCCGACGCCTCGGCCGCTGCCACGGCGAAGATCACCCGACCGAAGCGGCCGCCGTCGGCGAACGTGCCGTCGAGCACGGCGGGCAGCCAGGCGTCTTTCGTCTCGCGGGCCGCCAGCCAGACGGCGTAGTCGAGGGCGTCGTCCCGCTCATAATCGACCGCATGCAGCGCGAGCTCCGCGGCCCGCCTGCCGCCGAGCGTCGCCAACGCCCGCACTCCTTCCAGTCGCACGAGCGCCGAAGGATCGTCCGCCGTCGGTGCGAGCAGTTCCACCGGGGCATCGAGCCGGTCAGCCCAGTCGCAGACGATCCGGGCCGCTGCCGCGCGGGCCCGCGAGTCGGGCGACACCAAAACAGCCTTGAGCAGGCCCGCATCGACATCCTGTTTGCTGCCACGGTCGAGCCCCTGCCGCAGCCGCAGGGCCTCAAGCCTCAGCCTCTCGAAATCGGGATCGAGCGAATCGAGAGACGCCAGCCACTTCGTCAGCTCCGGCACCACGGTCTCACTGCCGCGGGCAAAGAGCACCCGCTTCGCCATGTCGCGGGCATAGCTCTCGGGCGACTTGAGCTGGTCGAGCAATTCAGGCGTCGAGAGCTTTGTAAAATCGATCCGCGGCAAGGCCGGCCGACCCTTTGCCGTGACCCGCCAGATCCGCCCGTGGGTCCGGTCGCGCCGCTCGTCGCGGAAGTCGACCTCGCCATGCTGGATGATCGGGTTGTACCAATCGGCGATGTAGATCGCGCCGTCGGGGCCCATCTTCACATCGATCGGCCGGAACGTCACCCGCTGCGAGTGGATCAGATCGGTGAGCTTCTCACTCGCGAATCCCGAGCCCTGCTCCGCGAGCCGGAAGCGGCAGACGCGATTGGCACGGAAGTCGTTCGTGATGAGCTGGCCCTGCGCGTCGTCGGGCAGATGACGCCCGTCGACGATCTCGAGTCCGCAGTATTTCGGGCTGCCAGGATTCATGCCGTGGAGAATGCGAGGCGTGCCCGCGGCGGTCTGATAGGCCGCTCCCGGAAAGCCGTAATAAATCCCTTCGCCGCCGGCACCGTCGGTGACGAGCGACCTGCCCCAGCGGTCGAAGGCGTGGCCCCAGGTGTTCACCCAGCCACGGGCGAAGACGTCAAGCGCGAGCGACTCCGGGGCAAACCGCCAGATGCCGCCGGCATTCAGCCGCCGGACGCCGCGGGGCGTCTCCACATGGCTGTGGATATAGATCGACTGGTTGAAGTAGAGCCTGGCATCCGGCCCCCAGCGAAAGGTGTGGATGATGTGGTGCGTGTCTTCCGTGCCGAAGCCGGAGAGCACGACCCGCCGCGTGTCGGCCTTGCCGTCGCCATCGGTGTCGGTGAGGTGAAGAAACTCCGTGCTGTTGGCGACGTAGGCGCCGCCGTCGCCGGGCAGCACGGCGGTGGGCATCAGGAGCCCGTCGGCAAAGACCGTGTGCGCGTCGGCCCGTCCGTCACCGTCGCGATCCTCCAGCACCGTGACGGTGTCGTTGGCGACCTCGCCCGGCCTGATCTGTGGATAGACGCTTGACGACGACACCCACAGCCTGCCCTGGGGATCGAAGTTCATCTGCAGGGGCTTCGTGATCATTGGATCGGCCGCGAACAGATTCACTTCGTAGCCATCGGCCACCTGCATCGCCGCCAACTCTGCGGCGGGGTCGGGCGAGGGGATGTCTTTGAGGCCGCGCTGGGCCAGTGCGGGTCGCAGGCATGCGAGCACGAGGCAGACGGCGGCAAGGACAATGCGGATGCTCATGGTCAGCGGGTTCCTTTCACGAGGGTGCGGACCTTCTGTTCGGCGGCCTCGACGAGCGGGTCGAACTGCGGGATTTCGACGGCGTTGTTGCCCTGTTCGTGTTTGCGGAACAGAAAGATGTAGGTTTCGTTCGCCGGCCGCCAGCGATGGAAGAAGAGCGTGTTCTTGGCGACCACCTGCGTGCGGAGGGTGTCCGACCGGGTGGCGAAGTCGGCGGACGATTCATGCCCGGATGCCGCCGCGAAGAACCGCGCGGCCTGCGCGTAGCCGGCGTTCGAGAGATGAACGCCATTCTCCGTGAGCTTTTGGCCAGGCGTGGCTGTCGTCGGCAGCTGCGCGAAAAGATCGACCAGGCCCGCCTGCTTGGCGGTCGCCACATCTCGGATGGCCTGCGAGTAGATCGCGAGCGCCGCATTGCGGGAATCGGCATCGGCCGTTTCGAAGCGGTGCGGCGTGACCAGCACCAGCCGAATGTCGGCCGGCTTCACCACCTCGTTTGCCGCACCGGCGGCGGCCGCCGTCCGCAGGTCGTCGCAGAGCTTCTCCAACTGTGTGCGAAAATTTGCCAGGCCCACCTCTCCCTGATACGACTCGTTGCGACCGTAGGCCACGAACAGGATCGTCGGTTTCAGTTCGCGGACGAGGGCGAGCATCCGCTCGTAGCCCTTTGCCGGCTGATCGAAGACGCCGCGGGACTCTGCCCAGACGGTGTCGCCGCTCCAGCCGAGGTTGCGGAACGTGAGTGAAGCATCAGGATGGGCCGCCACGAGCGCGGTCTCGATGAAGCCGCGGTCCCCCTCCCGCTCGACGAAAGTGTCACCGAGGAAGACCACCCGGTCGCCATCGCGGAGCGACCAGGACGACACTGCGGAGCTGGTGCCTGCGGGAACCGGCGGCTGGTCTGCGACCAGCGGGCTACCCGGGGCGATAGCGACAAGGACCGCCGCCAGAAGAAGGCGGCATATGGAGCAGGATGACCGTGCGGGCGAGACTGGCATAGCGACCCTTTCGGGAGTGGAGGACAGCAGGTAATGTACCTTCGTCGGGCGGGCACTCCCATCCTTATCATGGCGGCGCCAACGCGATCCACCAATCACGAGTCCCTCACCATGACCGATTCCGTGCCCAATCCCCAGTTCGATGCGCAGTCCAAAAGCCGATCCGGCCAGATCAGCCGACGTCGGGCCATCCAGACCGCCTCCGCCATCGGCGCCGCCGTCGCGTCGCCTCTCGCTTTCCCCCACGCTGCTGAAGGAGTTCCTGCAATGACCAAGCTCAAGGGCCGCATCCATCATTCGCTCGTCTATTGGTGCTTCAATGTCGCCGGCGACAAGTGGGACATCGAGAAGATGTGCCAGGTTGCCAAGGACCTCGGCTGCGAGTCGATCGAACTGGCCGATCCGGAACTCTGGCCCACGATCAAGAAGCATGGCCTCACCTGTGCGCTGGCACCCAATGGGATGCCTGGCGCGCCCTTCATGAAGGGCTTCAACAACCCGCGGTATCACGACGAGGTGATCGCGTCCACGACGAAGATGATCGACGCCTGTGCCGCGGCCGGCTTCCCGGCCGTCATTGCGTTCAACGGCTACAAGTGGCGGGATGCCGACGATCCGAAGAGCGGTGAGATCTCCCTCGAAGAAGGTGCCGACAACTGCGTCGCTGGCTTCAAGAAGATCCTCGGCCACGCTGAGAAGAAGGGCGTGACGCTCTGCCTCGAGCACCTCAACTCACGGGACGGCAGCCATCCAATGAAGGGCCACCCGGGCTACCAGGGGGACGACGTCGACTACGTCGCCGGGATCATTCGTCGCGTCGGCTCCGACCGGCTCAAGCTGCTGTTCGACAACTATCACGTGCAGATCATGAACGGCGACGTGATCCGGCGGATCGAGGAGTGCAAGGACATCATCGGCCACATCCACACGGCCGGTAATCCGGGCCGCGGTGAGCTCGACGACAACCAGGAGATCAACTATCCGCCGATCATGCGGAAGCTGGTCGAGATCGGATACAAGGGCTTCGTGGGGCACGAGTTCATCCCGACCCGCGACCCGCTCGCCGGGTTGAAGCAGGCCGTGAGCCTCTGCGACGTGTGATCGCGTTCAGCTTCTGATGAGCGGCCGGCCGTATGTCCCTTGCTTGCGCTGCGGGCTTGGATGAGGACACGCTGCGGGCTTGCATGCCACCCCGTTTCCATGTAAGCCCGAAGCGCAAGCGAGGGAATGCGCTTCGCGGCGTGTGTCACGGCCGGGCGAGCACGATTCGGATGTCGGCCACGTTCGTGCCGGTGGGTCCGGTGCGGATGAGCCCGCCCGTCGCGGCCAAGAGCGGGTAGGCATCGCAGCGTGCGATCGCCCTCGGCACGTCAAGGTCGAGCCGCGCGATCTCCGCGACAACCGTCGCATCGGCACAGCCGCCTGCGGCATCGGTGGGACCGTCCTCGCCATCGGTGCCGACGCTGGCGATGAGCAGGCCACCGGGCCACGGCACGCCCGTCGGCTGCAAGGCGTCAATCGCCGCCAGCATCGACTGCTGGTTGCGGCCCCCCACGCCATGATCGGCGGGCACCGTCACCGTGGCCTCGCCGCCCACGATCAGCGCCCGCGGCCGGCCATCGCCGACCGCGGCCGCCAAGAGTTCGAGTGCGTCGGCCGCCAACTGTGCTCCGACCGCTTCCGCGGATGCTTCCTGCGGTCCGACGCGGTCAACGCTGTGCACGAGTGTGTAGCCCGCCTGCCGTGCCGCGGTGGTGGCGGCTGCGACCGCCGTGCCGTTGTCGCCGACGATGACGTGCTGCACACGGCACCCGCCAGGGGTCGTCCATGCACCGGGGGGCGACGACGGCTCTGGCGGCATGCACGGGCCCGAGGCGATCACGTCGAGGTCGTCGCCGATCACGTCGGAGAGTACGAGCACGAGCAGGTGACCGGCGGTGCAGGCCCGTGCCAAGCCGCCCCCCTTCACGAGGCTCAATTGCCGGCGGGCGGCATTGAGCGCGGCGATATCAGCCCCCGACTCCGAGAGTCGCCGCGTGACGGCAATTTTCTCATCGAGCGAAATGCCCTCCCTGGGCGCGGCCAAGAGCGCCGAGCCGCCGCCGGTGATCACCGCGATCGCCAGATCACGCGGGCCGAGTTGCGAGATGGCCGTCATGATCTCGCGGGTCGCCTGCACGACCGCGGGCGTCGGCAGATTGGCTTTCGCGGGACGGGTCTCGCGGACCTCGATGGCCGCGAGGCTGCGGCCGCAGCCAGCCGGCACGCTCACGAGCCCCGTCACGCGATGCCGCGCGAGACGGTCGGGCCCGAGCAGCCGTTCGATCCCCGCCGCCATGCCCGCTGCCGCCTTGCCGGCCCCGACGACCACGATGTGGTCGACCTCGTCGAGTTGCAGGATCGGATCGAGTGGCTGCCCGTCACGGAGCAGTCGCCCGGCGTCATCGATCGAAAGCCGGTCTGCGATCAGGCGTTCCGGCTGCACGGCCCGCATGGCGGCAGTCCAGATGGCTTCGGCGTCGTCACGCATGGTGGCGGTGCTCACTCGCCGGGTGGTTGTGAAAAATTCTTCGGATCGAACCGCGACAGGTCGATGCCGCCGCGGGACTCCTCCTCGAGGAGCTTCACCCGGAACTCCAGCCGCTCGATCCGACGGGCCATCATCGCGGGCGTCTCGGCGCCGGGAATGATCGGTGCAGGGCGAGGGATGGTCGGATAGCCAAGCTGCCGTTGGAGAGCGGCGAAGAAAAAGAGCGGATCCTTGCCGCGGTTGGCCCGCGCGATCCGACCCTCCTTGTCGCCAAAGAGGATCACGCGGTCGGGCCCTGCATCCTCGCGGCCGGCCAGCAGCGAGTCGCGCGCCTCAAGTCGCCAGTATTCGGGGCTGCGGACAAAGACGAGATCGGCGAGATCGATGAGGCCCACCTGCCGGGCCACGGTGTGGATCCATTCCTGCCACTGGCCGTCGAAGATGTCGTCGTCGGCAACGGCCGTGAGGCCGTGGGCAAAGTCGAGCCGGTTCCGCGAAAGACACTCGAAGCGATAAAAGAAGAGCCCTTGCGGCGATGCCCCCTCGGCGCGGTAGCCCGCCTCACGTTCGAGGATCGCCAGTCCGGTCCGCAGATCGAACCGACCGCCCTCCGTCTCCGCCTGCTGCATCACGAAGGTCTGGAAGGGGCTGAAATAGTGGTGCAGCCGGGCCATCGCCGTCGAAAGAGTGCCGACGAGCTTGATTTCCCCCACCAGGTAGTCGATCGCCATCGGCAGCTTCGAGGTCGCCAGAATCTCCTGCCCGATCGCTACGAGCGCCTCCTGGGCGGCCACGCCCCCGGCGATCCGCTCAGCCAGCGCCCTGAACATGTGGGACTGTTCGACGTATTCCTCACGGTCGAGCATGGCGGCCACCGTTTTTTCGCTTTTTCCAGGCAAACTCGGCAGCGATCGCCAGGAAAGGCTCGGCCGCCGGATTCCCCATCCTATAATCAAGGTGAGAAAGGAATCCTCATGCCCGCAGAATTTTCGTCGATCGACGCCGCCGTAGCCGCCATCCGCCGTGGCGAGATGGTGATCGTGGTCGATGCGGAGGACCGAGAGAACGAAGGGGATTTCGTCTGTGCCGCCGAAAAGGCGTCGCCCGACATCGTCAATTTCATGATCCGCTACGGCCGCGGACAGGTCTGCATGCCGATCCTTCCCGACCTCGCCGAGCGGCTCGACCTGCCGATGATGGTGGAGTCGAACTCGACGCCACTGGGCACCGCCTTCACGGTGCCGGTCGACCACCGCACCGCACGGACCGGCATCACCGCCTCCGAGCGCGCCGACACGATCGCCGCGATCATGGATCCCGCCAGCACGCCGTCCGACTTTGTGCGGCCCGGTCATCTCTTTCCGCTGGTCGCGAAAGAGGGAGGCGTGCTCCGCCGGGCCGGACACACCGAGGCGGCGGTCGACCTCGCCCGGATGGCGGACCTCGCGCCGGCGGGCGTGCTCTGCGAGATCCTCGACGATGTCGGCAATCGGGCCGATCGCACGGCACTTTTTGCGCTGGCCCGTGAACACGGCCTCGAGATCATCTCAATCGAGCAACTGATCCGCCACCGCAGGCAGCGGGAGAAGCTGGTGCACCGCATCGCCGAGGCCGACCTGCCGACCAAGTGGGGCCGCTTCCGCGTGATCGCCTACGGCGTGAAGTATGAAACGCAGCAGCCGCTGGTGCTCGTGATGGGACAGCCGTGGGACGTGGCGGCGCCGCTCGTGCGGCTGCACTCGTCGTGCTTCACGGGCGACCTGCTCGACAGTCTGCGGTGCGACTGCGGCGACCAGTTGCACATGGCGCTCGACATGATCGGCCGCGAGGGGGCCGGCGTGCTCGTCTACCTGCCGCAGGAGGGCCGCGGCATCGGTCTGGTGGAGAAGATCCGCGCCTACGAACTCCAGGACAAGGGCCTCGATACGGTCGAGGCGAATCTCGCCCTCGGCTTCAAGGCCGACTCCCGCGACTACGGTGTCGGCATCCAGTTGCTCAAGGATCTCGGCCTGCGGCAGGTTCGCCTGCTCACCAATAATCCCAAGAAGACCGACGCCTTCATCTACGGCGGCTTCGATCTCGAAGTGGTCGACCAGGTGCCGATCCTGCCACCTGTGCACGAGTTCAACGAGCGGTATCTGGCCACGAAGCGCGAGAAGCTCGGTCACAAGTTCCCCGGCGGACGTTGACCGCCTCGGCCCGCCGCCCGTAGCATCGCCGGGTAGCCGGGTGTCTCTGCAGGCCCCGTCCCTGGACATGGAGGCGTTGCATGCGTCGATGGAACGATTCGGCCTTTTTCGCGTCCCGGGTGATGCGTGGCTTGGCGTGTCTTGCGATGCTGGTCGTGGCCTTGCCGGCCTGCGGTCGTCGCGCGGAGGAACTCCCGGCGAAGGCGCTGCCGGAATCGACCGCCGGCCAGGCCGCCGCCGTCGCGACCGCGGCCGCCTCGCAGGACAAGGCTCTCGAGCCCTTCGATCCGCCGCCGCTGGCCGCGCTCAACGGCGACTCCACCTGGATCGACCGGCCGGTCCGTGACGGGCTTGTGATCCTGCGAGAGCAGCAGGCCAAGGAGCCTGCCCCAGGCCCGGTGGCCGAGGCGTTGGCCCTTCGCAACACGTCGTCCGCGATCAACAGGCAGATTCTTTCCTCGCTTGGACGGCTGCCCGACGACGGAGCCGCCGATCTCTCGGCGCGGATCGATCGGCACGTGGCGGGCGACCTCGGCAGCACGAACCCGATCATGATCAGCACCTCGGCCGAATTCGACATTCTCGGCCTCACCGGCTTCGGTCTCTTCTCCTTCGGCCGCGATCTGGAGCCCTACGCCTCGGCCGAGACGGTGGTGAGCTGGCAGACGAGCGCCAACGGGCTGCTCGACAAGGTGGTGCTGCGGGACGATCTCGTCTGGAGCGACGGGGAGCCGATCACCGCCCACGACATCGCCTTCACCTACCAGGTGATCATGGACAGGCGGGTGCCGGTGCCGGCCGTGCGGAGCGGCACCGATCAAATGCGGTGGGTGCATGCCTACGACGACCGCACCATCGTCTTCTTCCACAAGGAGCCGCTGGCCACGAACGTCTGGAACATCAACTTCCCGGTGCTGCCGAAGCACGTCTATGAAAAGACATGGGAGGAAGACCCGACGCTCAAGGAGAGTCCCGAGCATGTGAAGCTCGAGGAGTCGCCCGTGTCGGGTGGCCCCTATGAGATCGTGGAGCGGAAGCGCGGGCAGCAGATTGTGCTGCGGCGACGGGCCAACTGGTCACAGGTCGGTGGCCGAAAGGTCCGCGAGGAACCCTTTTTCAAGGAGGTTCGCTTCCGCATCATCGAGGACCCCAACACGTCGCTGTTGGCCCTCAAGGCCGGCGAGATCGATGAGCTGCCGCTCGCGCCCGAACAGTGGACGACGCAGACGACCGGCGACGATTTCTACGCCTCCAACACGAAAGTGACGGCCTCGGAGTGGGTGAGTTTTCATTTCGGGTGGAACATCGACAGCCCGTTTTTCGCCGATCGCCGCGTCCGCCGGGCCATGAGCTATGCCTTCGACCACGACGGGATGCTGGAGAAGCTCTGTTACGGCCTCTACAAGCCGGCCGCAGGCAACTTCCCCGACGACTCTTGGATGGCGCCCAAGAAGAAGCTCCAGCCCTACAAGCAGGACCTCGATAAGGCCGAGGCATTGCTCGACGAGGCGGGCTGGATCGACCACGACAACGACGGCATCCGCGACAAGGAGATCAACGGCCGGCTCGTGCCCTTCGAGTTTTCGATGCTCGTCAACCAGCAGCCGCTGCGGATCGCGATCTGCACGCTCCTGAAGGAGAGCCTCGAACAGGTGGGCGTGCGGATGAACGTGCGGCCGACCGAGGCTACGGTGATTCAGGACCTCACGCAGAAGAAGAAGTTCCAGGCCTACTTTGGCGGCTGGGGCTCCGGCACCGACCCCGACTCCTCGGAGAACATCTGGGCCACCGGCGCCGGCCGCAACTTCGTCAGCTACTCCAATCCCGAGGTCGATCGGCTCTTCGCCGAGGGCCGCCGCGAACTCGACCGCAGCAAGCGGGCCGAGAAATATGGCCGCATCCAGGAGATCCTCTACGACGATCAGCCCTACACCTGGCTCTACTGGCGAAACAGCTTCTACGGATTCTCGAAGGATCTGCGTGGCTACGTCTTCAGCCCCCGCGGGCCCTACAACTATTCTCCCGGCTTCGGCAGTCTGTGGATGCCCAAGCAGGAGTGATCGATGGCCACCTATCTGCTCCGCCGGCTGCTGCTCGGGCTGCTCACCCTCGTGGCGATCACGTTCATCGTCTACGGCCTGGCGCGGAACATGCCGGGCACGCCTCTGACGGTGCAGATGGGAGAGAGCGACCCCAGCCGCAAGCTCAATCCCGAGGACCAGGAGCGGATGAAGCGGATCTACGGCCTCGACCGACCGTGGCACGAGGGCTATCTCCGCTGGCTCGGCAACGTGGCCCGCGGCGACCTCGGCCGCTCGTTCTCGCGGAAGCAGCCGGTGACGACGCTCATCGGCGAGCGGATTGGTCCGACGTTTCTCATCTCGGGCACGGCGCTTGTGCTCGCGTGGCTCTTGGGCGTGCCGCTGGGACTCTATGCCTCAGCCCGGAGCGGCATGGCCGACGAGAGGGCCACGAGCCTCCTGCTCTACGTCCTCTATTCATTCCCCACGTTCGTGGCGGCGCTCTTCCTGCAGATCGTGTTTTCCGTCTGGCTGCGGGGCACTCCCTGGGAACTGCCGCTCTTTGGCATGAGCGATCTGCCGGCCGACGCCGGTTGGGCCGCGCGGGCCGCCGACATCGCCCGCCACGCGATCCTGCCGGTCACCTGCCAGACCTACGTGAGCCTCGCCTACGACAGCCGCTTCATCAAAGCGAACATGGAGGAGGCGGTCCGTCAGGACTACATCCGCACCGCGCGGGCGAAAGGGGCCGGACCTGGCCGCGTGCTTTTCCACCACGCCTTCCGCAACACGCTCATCCCGCTGGTCACGCTCCTGGGGCTCTCGCTGCCGGGGTTGATCGGCGGCTCGGTGATCATCGAGCAGATCTTCACCTGGCCCGGCATGGGGCGGCTGTTCTTCGAGAGCATCCGCGAGCGGGACTATCCGACGATCATGGGGCTCACCCTGATGTTCAGCGTGCTCACGCTGATCGGCCAACTGCTGGCTGACCTGCTCTACTGTCTGGTCGATCCGCGGGTGAGCGTGGAGTGAGGGCACCGCTGCCATGACCGACAGCCAATCACGACATCAGTCACGGGGTTTCCAGTCACAGGGATTTTGGGCCGAGGCCTGGGCGCGGTTTCGCCGCAAGCCGCTGGCCATGGCGGCGCTGGTGTTCGTGGGGATGCTGGCGGCGGTGGCCCTGTTCGCTCCCGCGATCGCGGGCACGAAGCCGGTGCTCTGCCGCTACAAGGGCCGCATCTACGCCCCCTGCCTCGGCTACTTCGACCGCCGCCTCGAGCCCACGATCTTTGCCAAGGATCGCTTCCGCGGTACCTATCCAAAGAACCTCGCCGAGAAAGACCCCGACAGTTGGGCGATCTGGCCGCTCGTCTTCCAGGATCCGCATCGGGCCGTCCGTGAGAACGAATGGCCCGGCCGGCCCGCCAATCCGGCGAAGGACGAGGGTCGCCCCAACCGCATCAACCTCTTCGGCACCGACCAGTATGGCGTGGACGTGTTCGCCAAGATGGTGCACGGCACGACGATCGCGCTGCTCGTGGGCGTGGTGTCGATGGGGCTGGCCGGCACGATCGGCATCATCGTGGGAGCGCTGGGTGGTTACTTCGGCGGTTGGGTCGACATG
>Ga0214921_10006601_pt1 | contig 15805 bp, 8 predicted proteins | sample LL1505_MetaG_FD_177992 | JGI IMG/M metagenome (GOLD analysis project Ga0214921, IMG submission 177992) | Freshwater microbial communities from Lake Lanier, Atlanta, Georgia, United States - LL-1505 | ecosystem: Environmental > Aquatic > Freshwater > Lake | place: USA: Georgia | collected 2015-05-28
AAAATACGCCCAAAAGCGTCCACACCATAAGGATACACCATGCCCTTCTCATTCCTGATAAGGCTCGTTTCCAACTCCCTATCCTCAAGGTTTCTGCCCCCTGTGCATTAACAACTTGTCGAAAAATCGCCAAGAAGTGCGAACAGAGGAGGCTTAGGGAAGGTACGGATGACCGTCCCGGTCATCCTAGGACGAGCGGGGACGCTCGTCCGTACCATCCCTTAATCCCTCTCCCCTCATCTCCCCGCTGCAATGGGTGGCGCAATCCCCACCTCTGCGCTCGCCCGCTCCTGCTCCATCACACTCTTCGCATCTAAATTCGCCGCCTGTGTCGTTATCTTTCCAGCACTTGCCCCTTCTGCAGGCTCCACAGGACGAAGCTGAGCAACGGACCGAATCGGACCCGACCTCAAAATCGGCCCATTCGACCCCTGCCTCACACTCTGAGTCTTCCTAGCCTGCGGCCCAACACCAGCCGACTCCCGACTCCCGACCTCCGCCTTTTGCATTCCGTCCGCTGGCCTCTGCCCTCTGGCGTCTGCTTGTGGCTTGCCACCATCGATAACCTGGGCTGGGACTTCTGCACTTTCCTGCATATCCACCTCATCCTCCACCGCATCAAAACTGGTCCGCTCCAGAATTGCTCCACTACGAACAATCGCCGCCTCCCGCACCGCAACTTCTCTCGCCTGAATTTCATCCAATGTGGGTGGTCTGCCCAACTCTCGCTCGAGCTGACCCAGCACCGCAGCGGGCAACGTCCTCGTCTCAGGTTCCACTCTCTGCGGGTAGAGGATGTAATCCATACCGCTCGGCTTCACTGTCGGCATATCAAACCGACCGAAATCGGAGATCATCCAATTCAAATTATCACTACCCGTGAGGAAGGTATTGAACTGACCTCCACCCGTCTGCGTTCCACTCAGATTCACCCCTGCAATCGTAGTCCCACTTGGCGCGAACTGAGACAAAGGGGAAACCGCATAGATCATCGCCCTCGAGGTACCCGGATCGGTAAAGTTGTAGCTGGGAGTGAAACCCGCCAGGGCCGAAATCTGATTCGGCAACCCGCCCATCATTGAGAGAGATCGCACCACCGCCCGACCCGTTGTTCCGGCAAAAGGCTGTGACTGCCCAGAGTAGTTGTAGAACTGTCCAGCCACCGTTAGATCCGCTGTTCCGGCGACGGAAACCGTTCCCACCAAATTGAGATCTTGAATATTCACCAAAGTGAAATCCCCTGACCCAGTGACCACATTGCCTAGGTTAGTAATTTGATTGCGATTAGACAGGTCAGCAAAAGTTCCCGCACTCATGCTCATATTTGCGACTGAAATGGACCCGGTACTTTGGATCATACCCCCCGCCTTCAGGCTTAAGTTTGCAATGTTAGGAAAAGAAAAATCCTGTCCTATGAAAATGTCTGCGATTGGCGCCGTCAGGTCCGCTTGGGCCTCGGCGGAAAACGTTACCACGTTTAAATTAGATAGCTGCCCAGTCGTAAGTTCGAAGTTCCCCGTGGGCCCTCCGTCCCAGGGGAAGACCATTGATCCAAAAGTCGATAAAAGAAATGTCCCCGTGGCCGTGACATTCTGCAAGAAAATATCAGCCACAGCCGGCATGAATAGGCTGGCGTTGGCCGAAGAAACAATTGTCACGTTGCCTCCGAAGGCATTCTGTCCCGTAGCTGAAAGGTTTCCTGTTCCTGCCGTGAGCGTTGTCGAGCCCAGTGCAATCAACTGCTCCAGTTGGATGCCCTGGGCCGTGATATTGAATTTTTGCCCTGCAGTACTCCCCATCGAAATACCCGCATCGGCAACAATCGCATTAAAGTCCCCCGTCAAAGTCATACCGGCCAAAGTTAAGGCGGTTTGGTTGTTCTTAATCGTTACATTGGCCAAAGGCCCCGCCAGGGTCACTAGGCCTGAAAAAACATTACTGGAGTTGCTGGCGATAAAATCAGGGTTTCCTCCCGATCCGACCGTAAAGAAGCTCTGGCCTCCTACAACCACAGCCGAATTGGCGGTGATCCCGCCGCCGGAAATTAAGTTAAAATCACTATTTGCACCGCTCACCGTAAACGCACCGGTGATCAGTGTATCCGTCAGGGAAGTTGAGTTATCCAGATAAACAGACCCGGTGACTGCGCTAGCCCCGAAGGAGCCGACATTGGTGTTGAGAGGTTGTCCCGACGATCCCACACCCCCGGAGGAACTAAAACTCAAAGTCCCGTTAGGAATACTGATATCTAAGATGGGGCTGAAGCCGTTCACCACGCTTGATCCAGTGTTCAGATCGAAGGAGCTGCCTGCAGGTAACGATAGAGTATTGTAGAAATTAACCCCGCCACTCAACCCCGCCAAACCAAGGGAGTAGTTTATACCACTCAGATCCACCGCCCCAGTTGCCCCAATATTGATTCCACCCGTACTCAGGGAGTTACCCACAATCACCATACCCCCCGGAACATCCAGGGCCTGCAGTTGAGCTGCGGTCACTCCATACTCTCCAGGCAACGGACCCGCTAAATCAATACTCACGGAAGGACCTTGCGTGAGTTCATTCCCCGTCCGGTAAGGTTGCAACTGGACCGCTTGTACCGCGGAGATAATGGTTGATCCATCCCAGTTCAGTGTTTCGCTGGTCATGTTTAGATATCCACCCGACTGAATCGGAGCAGTAACCACAATCGAACCCGAAGTCTCAAAACTCGAATACCCCGTTCCCACGGTTAATCCTCCCGTAGGAAGAGTTAATTGAGCCAAGGTGGGATCATTTTCACTCGTTGCCTGAAGAACCATAGCACCCGGGATCTGATAGGGAGACGAGTTGAATGACATGCTTCCAGCAGCCGTAAGGGTGACTCCAGTTCCCAAGGTGACTGCCGGGGCAAAGGTGTAGCCGGAGCCTCCCGAGGTCAGCGTGATCCCCGTCACCTTGCCGTAAAAAGGACTGGTCGTATCCAGATCCACCGTGACCGTCCCGGTAGCTCCCGATCCGCTTCCCCCGTTGATCGTCACCGTCGGAGTGGTCGCGTAGCCAGTCCCAGGGTTAGTCAAGGTCAGAGCCGTCACCTGCCCATAGGTCGAACTGCCCGATGAGGTGTCGATCGTCGCCAACGCGGATCCCCAATCCGTGGCGACCGGGATTTCATCAAAAGAGGCCATCTGGAGAGTCCCAATCGTTAGACTGTTGGCATCACTAACGGAGATCGAGTTGGCTCCCGAATTACGGAGACTCAAGGCTCCCGAAAAATCATTACCAGAGTTTTCTAGGATGATTGAGCCATCCGATGCCTCCAAATAAGCGGTGCCCGACGCCTGGATCGCCGTACCCGAGAGCTGACTGATGGCTCCCTTCGTCGATAAAATAAGATTTCCCCCACCACCAGCCGAGATGGTTCCCAAGATTAGCCCCTGACTCTGGTCATTCAAATTGGCAATCTGAATTCCCCCTGAAGTATTTATCGCCGAGACTGCTCCTCCGAAATAATTAAGCGTGTTACTATTCAATTGGATCTTGGATGCCCCTGTCGTAAATATGGACGCCTCTCCCACCGTAATCCCATCTGTACTGCTTTGCGTGATCGCCCCTGGGATCGCCGTCCCCGCCGTGATTGTTAGACTTCCAGGGACATTGATTAGCCCCAGTTGGATGGCATCAATGTCGGTGAAAGATAGATTCGATGCCGTACCCGATCCCGTTAAAATCACAGAGAGAACGTCCACATCGTTTGAACCGCCCAAACTAACCGCTCCAGCATCAAACAAGGTTAGAGCACCCACCCGGACCCTGCTAATGCCAGCACCCGCGGCTTGGCTTGCTCCAGCGGTGATCGATCCCGTGGAGCCGCTGGCAAGAGTCACTTGATAAGGGGCGTTGGGATACTGCAGGTAATTAAACTCCACATTGCTGTTCAACGTGATCGCACCTGCTGCTCCGGTCGTGGCCGTTGCCGCCGCCGTGTTCGCTCCATAGACAGGGTCGGCTATTTCTATTGTCGGTGCCGAAGTATAACCCGTGCCAGGATTCGTAATCCGCACCCCCGCCACCTTATAGTAGGTCTCCCCGTTGACCACATAGCCAATGTCGGAAAGAACGGCCTGAGCTGTGGCTCCCGATCCTCCCCCATTGCTGATCGTTACCGTCGGTGGCGCCTGATACCCGAATCCGCCATCCGTAATCTGAATATCCCGCAACGAGCCCGAACCGATCACTAACCCCTTGGCCTCCACCAGCTCCAACCCCAAGGCCTGCGGATTTCCAATCCTCAACCCTAAGACAGAGGATGAGCTCGGAGTCGTGGCATAAAGATTGATGCCAGTGCCAGCCGTCAATGGTGCGAGGGTCACCTGAGCTGTGTTCGCCCCGATTCCTCCGGAGCCATAGACCCCGCCCCCAGTTGTGTCCATGAAACCAACCACTCGCGTCTGCTGGAGCTGGTCAGCAAAAACCCGAATATCTCCATTTTGGGTTGTGATTCCTTGGTAAAATCTCTGACCAGTCCCAAAAGCAGCATCCACAAAAACTTCACCAATCGTCAAAGGCAGTTTAGATGTGCCGGAAGTCGTCAGGCTGGAACTCAGCGTAAAGGTGGCGTTTTGTGCCAAACCACTATCCCGAATCACTCCCGAAAAGTAGTGAATCTGATTTCCCGTTCCGGTCAAAGAGACTTCTCCCCCCGCATCCAAGACAACATTTTCAAAAGCCAATCCAGTGCTCCCCCCAAGATCATTGATCTGCCGTGTGCCAGCCAAGGCAATGCCATTTGCGATTCTTAGCGAGCTAGCCGCCACTGCCTGAGAAATAGTAATCACTCCCGCCCCTACGCTAGGTTGCGACTCAAGCCTACGCCCAAGCACCAAATCATTCACCGCAAAGCGAAGAAGATCGGTGGTACCAAAAGATGTGCTCCCCACTACCTCTGCTCCCAGATTAACAGGACGCTGATTCGTATAAGGTGCCACTACCGCAGTGGCCGCCGTCACAACTAACGAAGAGGGCGCCCCAGAGAGAATCGAGAAACGATCCGACGCCAAAAGTAGCTTATCTACATCCAGATTATAAGGATCCGCACTGGCTTGTAAATATACCGTCGGAGACGATCCGTACCCCGCCCCAGGGCTTGTGATGGTGTAACTTGTAATCTTCCCGTTCGTTAAATTTGCAGTAGCAGCGGCCACTCCCGCAGGGTCGGTCAACGTAACGACGGGCTGGATGTAGAAGATACCAGGACTATTAATCGTGAATCCTGTCACTTGACCCGCACTATTGATGATGGCTGTAGCCGAAGCCCCCGTTCCAAATCCTGCAGAATCGGTAATCGTTACCGCAGGCGCACTACTATAACCAGTTCCTGCCGTGTCGACAGCGATTGACAGAATTCCACCAACAAAACGAACACCCCCTGATGTCACAATGCCTGAGGTGGCTGTGCCGGTCGCTGGGGTTCCTGAAGGCTGACTCAGAGTAACAATCGGCAGGGTGGTGTACCCAAATCCCTTGTCCGTTATCGTTATCCCTGTCACCACCCCATTCGCAACCGCCGCCACTGCCGCCGCCCCAGTTCCACCTCCGCCGGTGATCGTTACCGTTGGCGGATTGCCGTATCCCGACCCTGCATTTTCCACCACAATGGCAGACAACTGCCCGCCCGAGACACTCGTCGCCCCAGCTTCAGCCTGAACGATTCCGCCCCCTGATATCACCACAGTTGGCGCCGTACTATAAAGCGCAGCACCTTGGTTTGGGGTGATCAACGTTACCTGCCCATTCGATTGTCCAGAAAGCGTGGTGCCGATAGTCGCCGTGGCTGAACTAGGGGCATATCTTTGCAGGGTCAGTTTCCCCTCAAACGCACCTACCTCTACAGTTACCAGCGACTCATCTGGCAAAACGAGCCCCGCTGAATCGGTCTTGGTTGCATCCGACTGCAATCTAGAAAGACTAAGATCATTACTGCTTCGTGGCGACTGCTGCACATGATTCGGATCAATCGGTTGCCCCGCTGCTGTCTCCAATTCACCAGGGGCAGGCGCATAAATCTGCAAATCTCCCGCGCCGAAATTGACATTGTCGCGATCGGTCACAAATGCGCTGAGCGAACCCGCCACATTCCCTCCCGATGCTCCGGCTGCCGTTCCGATTTGAATGGGCATTCCTTGTGATCCAGTTCGGCGGGCAAGCCCACTGGTATCGTCATTCGCGATACTATGTGCGGTAATTGTGATGCTTCCGGAGGTTGCAATCTCCGGTCCCCCTGTAGATCCGTTCACATTCGCATCCCCCGTGATCAGCACACCATCCGATCCTCCGTCGGTGTTTGTTGTGAAGTCGATACCAGAATTAATCAAAATCGATCCCGTCACCGCACTCGACCCACCCACTCCAAAAGCGTTTCCTGTCTGGACAGGTGCATTGATATCAATATCCCCAACGGTATTATTCACAGTTCCTTGAGAATCTAAAACAATACCGCCTGAAGCCCGGTTCTGATCCACCTGCTCGGTGCTGATGCCGTACTCCCCGAAATTTCCAAAGGCCTGCCCTTGCCCGACCACCACGCTCGGGGCGGTTTTATAACCCTGCCCAGGATTGGTGATCTGATAGCCGACAACCTGCCCCCGGGTATTTGAACCCGGATTCACATCCACCATCGCTTTGGCCTGCGCTACCTGAATCCCTCCCCCGCTTAGGGTTACCGTCGGTTCAGAGGTGTAACCAGAACCGACCTTGTTGAGATAAATCGGGGTAATCTGCCCACCGCTTCCGGAATCGGTGGTGAGATCATATCCCGAAGCGAGACGAACCTGCGCCTGATTCTGGGAATTGGAAACACCCCCACCGCTCAAAACAATCGCAGACACTGAAGTATAATCCTTTCCTGGGTCGACAATCTGCACTCCCGTCAAAGTTCCGCTTGTTCCGTTGCTCAAAATCGGTCGCGCCACCGCCCCAGTTCCCGAACCAAAAATCTGAATCGTGGGCGCGTAACTGTAGGTGGGACTGTTGTCCACCTCGAACGGAGAAAGCTGGCCCGAATTATTGACAAAGGCGGTGGCGACCGCCCCACTGCCACCTCCGCCACTGATGGTCACCTGCGGAGCGCTGGTGTAGCCCAATCCGATAATCTGTGGAACCACCCTTTCCACCGTCCCGCTCGAGCCTACCAAAGCCCTAGCACTCGCTTCCTGAATCCCGCCCCCATAAATTGTGACCACGGGGGCAAAATCATAATCATACCCCCCGCTCGCAGTGACAAGGCTAGTCAAGGCACCACCCGTAACAACAGTCGTTGCCGTTGCGCCAGAAGATGCAGTCAGGGAGGAAGCTCCTCCTGTCACATCACGCCCATCCTCGACGCTATAGCTACCTCCCCTAAAGAAGCTGTAGTCCCCGCCACTCCCGATTGTTTCGTCCATAATCGTTCTTCCCGTCCGCCCACTGATCTGAAAGATTCTCGAACCGCTCGATGTCCTAGTATTACCTTTCGCTGCGTACGCATTGTTCGCCCCACCTCGTCCATCAAAATAGGCACCATCTAAACCTGTCATACTCAGCCCGAATACGTTGATGTCGCCATCAGGTACATTTCGCACTTCACCCCTGGCAGAAACAAAACTTACCGTCCCGCCGTCCACATGAGGGACGCCAACTACTTGAAGATCTGGCCCAGTCGCCGAGGTTGCGTTAAAAAATGGATTTTCAAAGTACCGAGGCAGATAAGTAACCTCGGTCGCAACGGCGGGCGTACCGCGCAAATAACTAAGTGTACGATCATCATTGGGATTGATCGCATTAATGTTGATATCCCCCGCTTCTGACCCGCCGATTCGGATAGCGGGCGCTTCCAGCCGCATAGTTTCGTTACGTGAAATATTGTAGGTATTAACCGCTCCCCCAGTACTAATGGTTACAACCCTACCCGCCCCCGAACCCGACAGAGGTTCCAACGTCAAAACTCCGCCAATTCCACTAATCTGTCCCGTTGTCCCAATGTCATCGGTGGCGGTGCCAGCCGTATTCACTCTAGCTCCGAAGGTTCCGCCAAGGCCAGTTGACTGGAACGTGTTTAGAACACCCGCTGTGTTGTAAAAAGTATTAGCCGTGCCGATGCCCCCTACCAAATCCAAATCCTGCGATGCTAACGTCATATTTCCACCCCCTGAGAAAAGTGACGCCCCTGTCCCAGTAGCTGTGAAACCTAAAATAATAGATCCATTTAGAGATGATAAGGCCAAATCGCGGGTGATACCAGGAACTCCTAGATTTGCAGCTTGCACATTTTGAAAATTATTATACAGGAAGATATTACCCGCGCTATTGACGTAGGAAAAATCAATCGAGCCTAGCGAAACCGAGACCGGTAAATTTAATCCCAAAGCAGTACCATTGTTTGCGGAGTAGGTATTTAAATACAAAGCTGATGTTACTCCATAATCAAAAACGTTCCCTCCAGAATAGTTTAATAAGTTTCCATCTGTAATTGTCTGACTTGTTGTCGTCCCTGCCGTGGTAACCGCCAACTGCGTCAGCGTGCTTTGACTCTGCAGATTGATGGTCGCTCCCTCCGTCACTACCGCCACACGGGCAGAGTCAAACGTAAATGGACCTTGGGCAAGCGTGTCATCCGTAATATTTCCTCCAGAAGATAACGTTAGTATGCCCGAGCCCAAAGTGACTGCAGATATGCCGCCCGGTCCCAAAATTTTTCCACCCGAAACAAGGCTGAGATTGCTACCTCCATTACCCAACGTGCTTAGATCGATGTTAGCCGAAACGGTCAGGTTTCCTGCATCCCGACTACCCACGGTTATAGTTCCAGCTTGGACTGTGCCTGTCGTGCCAACAACCGTGATTTGCTGCAACGCCGGCGCGCTAACAAAATCAACCAGTCCACCCACAGAGATAGGCGCTCCCAAAACAGAAGGCTGAATCACCACATTGCCAGCGACGCTGCTTAGACCCAGCGAGGCACTGGCCGTTCCGGAATCAAAAGTGACCCCAAACGGTGCCGCGGTGTATCCCACTCCATAGCTTGGGACAGAAACAGATGCACCCGCGCCGTCGAAAGCCAGATTTACAACCTCAAATCCTTGGGTCGTGTTGATCGAAGCCGTCGCGTCTTGACCGACCCCGCCTGTCGACTTGATTGTAACTTGCGGAGCCAACGTATATCCGGCTCCAGCTTGGGTCACACGAATCCCTGTAACCTGCCCGAAGGTCGCGCTCCCCACCACCGTATCCACAACGGCCGTTGCACTTGCCCCAGCCCCTGTTGTATCCCCCGAAGCCGCACTGATGACCACTTTCGGAGTCTCGTAGCTAACCTTTCCGTTGGCATTCACGGTGGCATAACCAGATCCACCATTTGTGACCAGAATTGTAGCCGTGGGATCCGTGCTGATTTGCAGTCCCATCACCGCCGTCGCCGTGGCAGCAATCCCCCCCGCGACCGTAGGAGCAAACACCGTGACGCCCGGAACCCCTATAATCCCAGTAATCGAATCATATCCATAGATTCCACCCACGATAGCGGTCACAGGCATCTGGAACGTCTTGAGGGTGTTGATGGTTCCGGTCAACGCAACCCCAGAAGCAGTCACCGTCACGTTTCCGCCGTTACTCAATAAATTAGCGTTCAGATTGAAAGAACCAGCCCCACTGTCATTGCTATCCGCGTTGAAGATCATATTCAGCTCATTGGCGATGGAGGTGATGTCGGCATTGATCGTGATCGCTCCACTTGCGTCCAAGGTTAGCGTCGTAGCATTATCAAGTGTCTTAGCAATCGGAGCACTCACTGTGATGTCATACTCGGCTCCACTCCCCGTCTGAATCGTCACGCTAGTTCCCTGATTAAGCGCAGCTGTGATATCGCTGTTCAGCACGACAGATGGATCGCTTGGCGCGGTAAAGACCAACGGATTAATGCCTGAAAAACCTCCAGGCGTAGTGGTCCCCGTGGAATCGATGGTGATATTGCCCGGATCCATCAACCACATCCCCGCCGATCCTTTCGAGGCGGAGGCGTTGACTGAGCCGAAGGCCTGCAGATTATTTTTGGAGGAGGTCTCGACAAATCCGCCGTTCCCCCCTCCCGCCCCGCCCAGTGCTGTGGCTTCACCAAAAAAGGCCGTGTAATCGTCCGACCAAAGAATCACCTTACCCCCGTTCCCACTGACTTTCGCATCGGCACGGATTACAGCCGTCGGCGCCATCACGACCGCCTTGGCGTTCGGTACTTCGGGGTTCTTGCCTAGATAATCACCCCCCACCAACACCTGCCCGCCAGCCGCCCCACCACTCGCATCTACTTTCGCATTTTCAAACATCCCCACCTTCTCACCAAGAAGTTGTACCTTACCACCCTTTGCACTTTCAGAAACTCCCACCACGCTGATCTCACCCCGTAGGATCGTGGTGTCTGCCGCCCGCAACTTTACCGCTCCACCCCCATCCTTGCCCGCAGCCGTGATGATCGATCCGGGATCAGCAGTCACATTCTTAGCCGTCATCATGATTGATCCCCCGGTCTCCCTCTGCCCATCCAAGCTCCGTTGCAACGCCGCAACCACTCCAGTATTGAGAATGTCACCCTCCCCACCCGTCAACGTCACGCTGCCATCCCCGTTTGCCACCAATCCCGTTGCCTCAATCACTCCCGTATTCTTGATGGCCATCGGAAGATAACTTCCCTTTGCCTCCAGCACCGCATTCGCCGCCTGAATCACACCCTCATTCACAATTTCAGCAGAACCCTTCGAAGCACCGCCCTCGCTCTGCGAGGTTCGGGGCGAAGTAGGGTCCGTCTCCGCCGCCATCAACCTCACCTTGTAATTTCCCTGACCGACCGCCTGTAAGGACACCTCCGTCCCGCTGACCATTCCGACCGTCCCATCTTTTGCCATCAGCTGTCCCTCGTTCTTCACCTCCTTGGCGATTAGAAATACGTCACCCTCTCTGGCGGTGATATTTCCCTCATTGATCACCGATGCGTCGGAGTTTCCCTTAAAGTTCAACTGCCCGCCCTTCATGAACTCCTCCGTGTTCATATCGTGCGTGCTGGCCACAAAAGAAGCTGTGTTCACAACCCCGCCTGCCCCAACCAAAACTCCGCCTGGATTAATTAAAAAAACATTCCCGTTGGCCTCTAACGTTCCATAGATCGCCGACGGGTTGGCGGTGACGACTCGATTCAGAACCGCCGAACTTGAACTGGGTTGGACGAAGCGGGTGAGCTCTCCATTCGCAATCGAGAAACTGTTCCAGTTGATCACGGCCCGGTCGGTATTCTGATTCACAACCAAAGTCGCTGCATCTGGCCGGTTGAATCCTGCCACCCCACCGACGACCTGCTCACCGGCCGGGTTTGCATAAAGCGCAGGAGGCAATAAAACGATTCTCCAAAGGGCAACAATTAAAAGAGCCTGAACCCAAAATCGAATCCCTCTATTTTTTGAAAAGAAAATTGGACTTTTCATCAAAAGACATGACTTTGGTGCCGACTTCCTGGGAATCCACTTCTGAACACAACTCATAGTTGGTAGCAGCAGTGCATAAGCCCTATCAGCAGTGGTCACATCGGTTAGATCTACATATAGCCTACATTGGGTCAATGCGAATACTATGGCTTGTGCTTTTCGTGTGAGTAACTTTGTATTTTCTATTGACCCAAAATTCTAAACCGTATAATCGTTTGTCATGAAGCAAACAAATTCAGCCACACTCAAAATCGCTACAGCATTTTTTGCCTTGATATCCTGGACGCAGATTTCCTCTGCCCAGTGGATCGTTTACAATTTCAGCCCTCAGGCTGCCTATCAGGCTAGTTATGGCCTTACAACCAATACCAGTTCATCATCCACCAACATTCAAACAAACGGATGGCCAACAAATTGGAACAATTCAACCAATCGAGGAATCTTGGCTGTTCAATTTTCCACGAACACCAATAACAACAATGTCATGACCTGCCTGCAACCGTTAATCTACACCTATTCAACGAACACAAATACGCTAACGACAAACAACTATTTTAGTGCCCCTCAGATCGGTCTGACTAACACCAACGCGACCGGGACGGGCAGCTTCTCCAACGCCTGCTATATTTTGAGAGCTAATTTTACAAATTCCGTTTACATGGCGGGTCAATACTCCCTTGTTTTGACCAATACAAACAGCAATGTAGGAACCAACACGGTCGGAACGTTTAACTCCATCTGCGTCGGATACACGACCTCTAGCATCGGAACCAATGGTGTCCCAACGACCGGAACTGTCTTTTCGACTAGCGGCAGCACCAACTTCTACCCCGCGATTCTCCAACTCAAGATCTCAAGTATTTCCGGCACGAATACATCTACAAATGGAGCTGTGGTTTTAAACCAACAACTGGTTTTGCCGTTAAGCATCAACACTGCCTTAACCAAAATCGTGAATACGAATACGAATTTCGGCTCAAATGCACTCGTCTTTACATCAAACGTGATGTACTCGAACTTGGTGAAATGTATTCGGTCGAACAGTACTTATACAAACTTCTAAGAGAACCAGTCCCCACTCAACTACTTGGTATAACATAAAAGTCCAAGGCAAACTGGACACACCCTTCTGGTGGATGGGGTGTATTGGTTTGGGTGTGGTCATTTGGGGTTGCAGCAAGGTTCCGGAATACAAACCGGCTACCCCAACTCGGGATTCGCTAACCCGTACAATAGCCCAGCCGGATTATATCCCCCTTCAGTTAAATTTTTCGCCAGCATGCCGGATTCGCATTGCACCCACCTCAGGTATGCCCCCTATTCCTCCGTCTCCAACGCCTATTCCAACGACACTCACGGAGGATGCAGCGGATTCACTCATTAACATGACTCTCGCTCCACAAGATGTGGAAAATGGTTGGGGTTGGGCCTTGGATGTGTTCCAACATCTTCCCGAACGTGATCGAGCCCCCTTCATCGATCAGGTGGCCATGCTGACTCCTCTATCCATGTGGAACCGACTGGATCCTATCTTGGATCAACCCAACTGGGGAGCCGACGTACAGGATCGCCTATTTCAACGCCTTCTCGAACTCCCCATCTCCATGCAACTTCCCCGTCTCGTTCGCTTGGCAATGAATCCCTATCACCCATCCTCAGGCAAAGCCAACGCCCTTCTCCAAGCTTACTTTCCAGACATCACCCCCAGAGACTATCCCTCCTACCTTGGGCGCATATCCCAGCCCTAGTTAGCTCTATTTATTCTCTTTAAGCTTTTAAAAACAAACTTTGCTGGACAGCTCTTAGATCAAGGTCTGCCAGCTTCTGCAGAAACCGGTGCGGCCACCCCACCCCATGCCCCCTCGTTCGGGTCCTGATTGCCTTTCAAACGGTAAACTTTCGCTTTTGTGGAAGGCTGCTTGTCTGGCAAACCCAAAACGGCACAAAAAGCCGACTTCACTGCATCCCCCGCCTTTTCCATGCTTTTATCATCCGCTTGCCCGCTTGCCAGTGATCCGGGGCCAGCTCCGGTGGGATTGGATGGTTTCGCCAAAATTGCCACCTCCCGCTTCTGAGTTGCCAACCGACTCACTCGACTCCCTACACCACCCACACCCTCAATATAGTAAACTTGGCCACAAACAGACGGCTCATAATAAACTTGGTCTTTTTCGTCCATAGTCGCAAGCAAGGAGGCCTCAGGAGAGAGAACTGCCTTCCTGCCAAACACCTCCAATGTAATCGGCTTTTGCATTCCAGGGCCCGCCCGTACCAAAACCGATTGCCTCCCCATCTCATCTTTCCCGAAACTTAATCGATACTCTTGACCAGCCACATCCACCAATTTACCTGCTGTCCCCAAAGCCATTTCATCAATCAAACTCCCCACTTCATCCCGAACCTCCAACCTCTTTGTCTTCTCATTTAGAACGACTTTACCCCCCGCCCCGTTCTCGACTCCTGCAACAATACCCGCCGCTTGCTGGCCAGCAGGGTCAGGCACAGAGGCCATACCCATAGTCATAAACGCAAGGCAAAGCATTGATGCCCACAACAGATAGTGCACTCGCATACATCTGGTCTGCTCCCAGAAAGCCTGCCCGTCCACAATTATTTTTCGCTGAATCGAGAATTTTTTGAATAAGTAGGAATCCACCTAATTCGATCGAGGCACATCCTTCAATCTCTGCTCCTTCCATTTCTCCACCTCGCCATTCACTTGTAAAATCTCGTCAGGTGTAATGGATCCTGGTGGAAGCAGGATCGATCCATTTGTGATCACGGTGTCGATTCTCGGCGCATAGACAACCCTTCCATTCACAAGAACTACTAAAATCATGCCTCTTCCGGTACTCGTTCCGACCTCCAGTTTCGTCCGCCCGAAATCATTAAACTCCACCAGCACCGTCCCATCCACACGGGTCGAAACCTTGCGAATCTCTTTTTCCGTTACCTCAGGAAGATTTTGTATGGCGATTGTTTCGTTCGGCTGAAAAAGGGTTACAGGAACAGACACCATCCCCTTCGCACCCTCCGTCGCCTGTAAATGAATCCTGAGCAAAAAGGGGGGTTTCTCCGCCGCCCCCATCCACAAAGCATACCCCACCACAAGGATTAGGAACTTATAGCCAGCCTTCATAAGGCAATATCTTATCCCAACCCCCCAAAGGAAACGACCTGATTTGTCATTTTTCGTAAAGCCCACTATCGTGGTTTTGTGAAAGCACTCCTGTCCACAGTCGCCTTACTGCTTGGTTTTCTCGCCCTTTCCCTCATGCCCACCCTTGCATCGGACATTTCAGACACCGCCTCCCGGACCAGCCAACCCGATAAATTCCTATCAGCCCCAGGCCTCATCAAAGGCGGACTCTTTATGCAGGGCTCAAAAAAACGATTTGAGGGCGCCAACGAGCTCAATCTCGATTCCTATCAAGCTCGGTTGGAAGTCTCTCCGACCGAACTGACGCTTGAGAGAATTCGCGAGCCTCAACCCAATGACCAGATTGTAATCAAATTCACTTTGAAAAATGAGTCGGATAAAGGCTCCACTCTCTACTTCCCCACCGCTCAGCGCTGCGAAGCCGTTATCCGCGATGCGGACGGTAAAACAGTATACACTTGGTCAGAGGATTACGACTTTGCGCAAGACGCAGGATACAGTTACTTAAACGCAGGAGAACATCTGAACTACCAGTTGACGATACCCTACCAAGCTCTTCGCGGAAGAATCCCAGCTGGCCAATCCACCATTACGGCGAGTTTGGTGAACTACCCGCAACTACGGGCTGAAATGCCCCTGCAGATCCAGCCCTAATTTCTGCTTTCGCAGGAGAGGGTTGATGGGGATCGGTTGTCCGTCCCTTTGCCTCAAGGAGTCTCTGAACCTCATTCGGACTAAACATCTCTTTTCTGCCCGCTCCTAAATCCCGCTTGCCCAAAGAGTCATCTCGCACGACCGTCTCCCGGACCCGAGTTAGCCTGCCCTCATACATAACTACCCCTCCTTCATGATTCTGGAACTTAGGACTCGCTCGCGAAATCCAATCCGGCCCGTCTTTGCTGGCGACACTCCTCATTTCAAGTTCTTCCTTCTTCTGCAAAGAGGACATTTGCCCATCTCCGAATGCTTGATTCCGCCTCGCATCCATTCCTGAGGCTGGGCGACCCGACCAGGAGGATTCTTTCGCCTCCATCCTTGAGCTCTTCTGCTCCCAAAGAGGTGTTGAAGCTAAGCTCGACTCTTTTCGATCCCCATAAAGTCGTGCCCCATCAAATGACTTTCCCTTCTCATAGTTTTTCATGTCGATCTGCTTGAAATCGGT
>Ga0214921_10006602_pt1 | contig 15805 bp, 15 predicted proteins | sample LL1505_MetaG_FD_177992 | JGI IMG/M metagenome (GOLD analysis project Ga0214921, IMG submission 177992) | Freshwater microbial communities from Lake Lanier, Atlanta, Georgia, United States - LL-1505 | ecosystem: Environmental > Aquatic > Freshwater > Lake | place: USA: Georgia | collected...
GTTAAATCAAGTGATACCTGGACGATCGGTTTCATGGAATTGATGGTACCTCTACTTCTATGGGCCAGAGTGGTAGCACCGGAGAAAAGATTAGTTCTTAAATTTTTCCAGCATAAAGTTATTAAAAATTAGCGGATTTCCCAATCGGGGCGTCCCAACCAATATCCCAGATTGAAGTAAAAATGAAGGCGCTCCGTTTAATGAAGTGGAAATCAGAAGCCGAATTAGTTGAAGTACCAAAACCAACTCCAGGTCCTGGCCAAGTAGTTATCAAGATTGGTGGTGCGGGTGCCTGTCATTCAGATCTGCACTTAATGCATGATTTTGCCGAGGGTCAACTCCCACCTATTGGGTGGCAACCACCTTTTACTATAGGTCACGAAAATGCTGGGTGGATTGATTCAATTGGTGCCGGTGTATCAAGATTTAGAGAAGGAGATCCGGTTGCTGTTTATGGTGCCTGGGGATGTGGTGAATGCGGGAAATGCAAAGCCGGTTTTGAAACATATTGTGATGACCCAGCTAAAGCGCCCATACCTGGAGGTGGCGGTGGGTTAGGCCTCGATGGTGGCATGGCTGAATATATGTTGGTTCCATTTGAAAGATTATTACTTGACCTACCAGAGGGATTAAAACCAATTGATGCCGCACCTCTAACTGATGCAGCACTAACTCCTTATCACGCGATTAGAAGATCATGGGCCAAGTTAACGCCAGACGCATTTATCGTAATTATTGGCATCGGTGGATTAGGCCACATGGCAGTGCAAATTGCGAAAGCAACTACTGGTGCAACAATTATTGCGATCGATTCTAGAAGTGAAGCTTTAGAACTAGCAAACTCTTTGGGTGCTAACTACACATTTAAAGTTGGCGATGAGATCCAATCTAAAGTTAAGGATTTAACGGGCGGTCATGGCGCTGAAGTAGTTCTAGATTTTGTTGGCAATCAACAAACGATGGCACTAGGTGCTTCCCTTTGTCGGGTTTTGGGTGATTTCACAATTGTTGGAATAGCAGGCGGAGCGCTTCCCTTCTCCTTCTTCTCGGTTCCTTATGAGACAAGTTTGCAAACAACCTATTGGGGCGGCAGAGTCGAATTAGCAGAAGTTCTTGATTTGGCCGCGCATCATCTGATCTCTCCAAAAATTTCTAAATTTACATTAGAAGAAGCTCCACAAGTCTATTTAGATCTTGCTGCTGGAAAAATCGAAGGACGAGCGGTAATTGTTCCTTAAATTAAAAAGTACGAACAAATAACCAACAAGAGGCAATTAAGCCAACGCAAAAAACTAATGCTCTAAATATTTGGGTAGGTATTCGACTTGCCCAATACCCGCCCATCAATCCACCTAAACTTGATCCGACAAATAGCGCCGCAAAAATTGGCCAGATTACCTGACCGCTAAATAGATAGAGAAAGTTAGAAAGCGCACTGGTGATTCCCACAATTACATTTTTTGCTGAGTTAACCTCTTGAGGAGTCCGTGCGGAATCTTGTGAAAGTGTGGCAATTACTATCACGCCTTGACCGGGCCCAAAGTAGCCACAGTAAAAACCACTTGCTGCCAGAGCGCTGCGTTCCAAATTTTTATGCAGCTTGCCGATTCTAGGTTTTCGGGGCAATAACATAGATAACGTTGCAAAGAGCAACAAAAAAGGCACCGCATGCTGAAAAACCTCACTTGGTAAAGCCAACAAGGCAACTGCACCTAAAGCTGAAAAACAAGTAGCTAAAAAAATAATCTTTTTGTACTTTTGAAAAACTGCCCAGCCTGTTTGCTTATTTGACATCCAAGCAAAAAGGTTCGCACTGGAGATTCCTAAGGAGTTCGTTACGGTGGCACTGACTGGATTTAATCCAATTGCTAACAAGACTGGGAAAGAAAGAAGTGATGCACCACCAGCCATTCCATTTATGGTGCCAACAATAAAACCAACGAGGAGCACCAATGCATACTCAAGCATTTCTACCTCCTCAGATCTAGTTAACTAGGATTTATTCTTTCAGCCAACAAAATCCAGGCTTCTTCTGCCTCTGATTTCTCTGTTGCAATTTCACTTAATTCTTTTTCAATTTCAATTGCTCTCTTGTAATCATCTCCACAGGTGAACGCCTCTGCCTGTAACTTCACAATTTGATTATCGATCTTTTCGATTCTCTTTTCGATCTTTGATAACTCTTTCCGATCAGATCTGGAATCCCCTTTTTCTTTAGCACCACTATCGCCGGCAAAATTATTAATTTTTTGACGTAATTCCAGATATTGATCAATTCCACGTGGAAGATCTTGAATGCTGCCATCGCCAATTAAAGCTAAAGTAATATCGCAAACACGTTCAACAAAGTACCGATCATGTGAGATCACCATGATGGTTCCAGCGAAACCATCCAGCAAATCTTCAAGAGATGCAAGTGTTTCAACATCAAAATCATTTGTTGGCTCATCTAAAAATAAGACATTGGGCCCACTCATCAACAATCTGGTGAGTTGTAATCTGCGTCGTTCTCCACCTGACAAATCCCCAACCGGCGTCCATTGGCTATCAGTGCCAAAACCCAACCGTTCGCAGAGTTGAGAGGCTGATAACTCCCGTCCCTTTCCAAGATCTACCCTTTGGGCAACCTCTTCAACGGCTTCTAATACTCGCCACTTTGGGTTTAACTCATCTAAGTGTTGTGAGAGGAAGGCAAGTTTTACAGTTGTTCCAGTTTGTAAATGTCCTGCTAATGGCTTAATCGCACCCGACAACAAACGCAATAGAGATGTCTTTCCTGCTCCATTTGCTCCAACGACTGCATATCTTTGTCCTGGGCCAATATTTAATGAGATTCGCTCTGCCAAAATTTTGGCTTCATCTCCGCTTCCAATACCAAGTGTTGCATCATGTAATTCGAAAACCCGTTTGCCTAAACGAGCACCCGCGAATGCGAGAAGTTCAACTCCGTCACGAGGTTGAGGTTCTGCTGAAATCAATTGATTCGCCGCATCAACTCTAAATTTTGGCTTAGTGGTACGAGCTGGGGCTCCACGCCTTAACCAGGCCAACTCTTTTCTAATTAACTGATTTCTTCTTGCATCCTCGGCCGAAGATTGCCGCATTCGCTCGGCTTTGGCTAAAACAAATGCTGAGTAGCCACCCTCATACTCTTCGACTCCACCATCAATAACTTCCCAAGTTCGTTCGCTTACTTCATCTAGGAACCAGCGATCATGGGTTACGACAACAACTGATAAAGATTTCCGATTTTTTAAATGATTCGCCAGCCAACTGACACCTTCTACGTCAAGATGATTTGTTGGCTCATCCAACATAATCAAATCTAATTCGCTGGTTAACAAGCGAGCCAATGAAGTTCGTCGCCTTTCGCCACCAGAAAGTCCAGCAATTTTCCGGTGTAGAACTTCTTCACCATGAGAACCAAACAAACCTTTTAACACATCTCGGATGAGTGGATCACTCGCCCATGAATGTGTTGAATCCGTACCAAAAATAACTTCACGGATGGTTAACTCTGGATCAAATTCATCCACCTGCATTAAATGGCCAAAACGCAATCCGCCGTGGTGAGTCACTCGTCCGCTATCAGCCTCTTCAATTCCAGACATGAGGCGCATCAATGTGCTTTTCCCGCCACCATTACGTCCAACTATGCCAACGCGGTCACCTGTTGAGACACCAAGAGAGACTTGATGAATCACATCCCCTTTGCCATATGACTTTGAGATGTTTTCAGCATTAAGCAGATTACTCACAGGGGTATTGTGCTTGGTAAGTGCAGATAACTTCTAATTCAACCCAAAATCTGCTTAAAAATACTTCTATGAAGCAGTATTAAGTATCTGCTGAGCCTGGGCCAATATTTCATTTCGATACTCAACAAGTAGCGAAAGATGACCATGGTCCGGAACAAAAGTTAACTTGGCTGTCGAAATATGTTTTGCGAGCCATTCTCCATGTGCATGGGGAACCATTAAATCCTGATCGCCCTGCCAAAGAAAAACTGGCTTTTTAATATTCTCCAATTCAAATCCCCAATTATTTATGAATGCCATGTCATCATCGATCCAACCGGTAAATCCATTTGCTAACGCTCTGCGAAAATTAGCGGCAATTGCATCGGCGTAAGCACCCTCAATGACTGCCTTATCAGCAGGGCCGATCAACCCTCCAAGTGATTCACGAACTTGATCGCCAGTAACGGTTTGCATTGCAGGGCCATTAATGGCCATCCACTCTTCAATTTGATCAAAGCCTGCAAGAGCTGCGCCAAATTCGTCGTGGTTTTCTTTACCCATTCCCGCTAAAAAATCTAAATCTGATCGTCCAAAGGCACCAACTCCAGCAAGTGAAATGGCAGCGCAATTTTCAGCTATTTCAGTATTAGCTAGCGCATGAGGTCCTCCGCCAGACCAGCCAATTGAAACAAATCGCTTAATGCCTTTTGCTTTTAGGAGTTGAGTAATATCTTTATTTACGTCAGAGACAACTCTGTTTTTATTTCGATCGCTTAAACCATATCCAGCTCTACTGTATGAGATTGCCCTAATGCCTTTACTCTCACAAAGATCCACCCAAGTACTCCAAGTTGTCACATCTCCTGGTGTTCCATGGTGAAAAATTATGGCGTCAGTAGAAGCTACATAATTATCTAGAACTTCAATTTTCCTGCTATTAAATAATTCAAAATTCTCAATATTAGCCATGCGGAAATGCTAACCGAATCAATCGCCAACAACCATGGGTTTCGCGCCAGTGCAATCAATTAATTGTGCGTAAGTCGTAGAATAAACCGAATGTGGATGACCTGCCGCAGCCCAAACTACCTCGTAATCATTGAGCGCCTCATCAATCAAAATCACGCCTGGCGGATTAATCCAACCCACAGGAGAAACACCTCCGATGGCAAAACCACTTGCATCCCGAACAAAATCTGCATCGGCACGATGTAATTTTTCAACACCAAGTGCACTTGCTACTAACTTTGTATCAACTCGGTGTCTTCCGCTCGTGATTACCAACAAGGGGGTTTCATTTGGCAACTTAAAGACAATTGAGGATGCGACTTGTCCGACTTCGATACCTAAAGCCTCGGCAGCTTCAGCTGCAGTTCTCGCACTATCCGATAATGCCACAATCTGACTCGTTAAACCTGCGTTCGCCAGAAAGTTTTGAACTCGAATCACGGATGCGTTTTCTAAGATTTTCTCCATTACTCCATCTTATTTGAAGAGGATTTGAGCCTCTAGATTAGTGACCTAATAACCTTTAATATATAGATGTGGAGCTCCAGAAAGTCATCCTTTACTACCGCTTTGTTCCAATTGGTGACCCGGAAGCGATCAGACTTTGGCAGGAATCGCTCTGTCAATCACTTGGACTCAAAGGCCGAATAATTATCTCCAAAGATGGCATTAATGGAACTCTTGGTGGAGATATGTCTGCGTTAAAAAAGTATGTGAAAGAAACCAAAAAGTACCCAGGCTTTAAAAAAATAGATTTTAAATGGTCAGATGGAACCGGAAATGATTTCCCTAGACTCAAAATTCGTGTACGAGATGAGTTAGTTGCTTTTGGTTCTCCTGAAGAACTGCAAGTTGATGCAAATGGAGTTGTTGGTGCCGGTAAACATTTAAACCCTTACGAAGTTCATAAGCTCGTTGAAGAACGCGGGGATGAAGTCTTCTTCTTCGATGGACGAAATGCATTTGAAGCAAAAATTGGAAAATTTAAGGATGCAGTGATTCCAAACACTTCGACCACCAGAGATTTTGTTGGCGAAATTGAAAGTGGTAAGTACGACCACTTAAAAAATAAACCGGTTATTACTTACTGCACTGGCGGAATAAGATGTGAAATTCTTTCTTCAGTCATGAGAAAACATGGCTTCAATGAGGTTTACCAAATCGAAGGTGGAATTGCTCGTTACGGAAATAAATATGGCGATGACGGATTATGGCAAGGATCGCTCTATACATTTGACGCAAGAATGGCGATTGATTTCACCGATAAAGCAGATGTAATTGGCCTATGCGAAAAGTGTGAATCCCCTACAAATAAATTTCATAGTTGTTCAGAGGTAAGCTGCTATGAACTTATTTTGCTTTGTGAGACCTGCGCCCTAATTCCAACCAATCTTGCATGTTTTCACGATGTAAAAAAGGGAACTAAATCAGAATTGATTGGCTAGAACTCTATAACTAAACACCAAATGCGTCAGTAAGAGTGACTGTTGCTAGTCCGCGATTATTTATAATTTCTAGCAATCGATCGAAATGATTTGGAGCGACCATATTATTTGCATGGCCAAGTACGATTCCGCGATCTCGAATCCCCTGATTTGCCAAGTTCATGAATTTAGCTGACCCCACTTTTCCGGAATCTGCCAAGGTTCCTGACCACAACATCGGCTTTGTGTAACCAATCTCAGCAGCTGCATCGATTACTTGAGCGTTGATTCCACCATAAGGAGGACGGAAATAAGGTTTTGCATCAATTCCAAAACGTCTTTCCATGAAATTATGACAATCCATTAACTCTTTCTGCACTTGTTTTGCACTTAATTTTGTAAGCAATGGATGATGCATTGTGTGGTTTGCTAATTGAATCTGTCCACTATCAACGAAAGGCTTAAGCAGTTTTGCATTTGTTTGCCATGGCGATACTGCAGCGTAAACAAAGAAAGTCAATCTAAGGTCGTAATCTGCTACAAAATTTATGTAACTCTTTACAGCGTCAGGACTACACCCATCATCAACAGTCCATGCAAAGCGCGCCGTATCACTCTCAGGCAATCGGATGATTGCATTAACTGATGCAGCATTTGCTGAATCGAGAATAGATAGCGGTATCGAACTCGTTGCAACGGTAGCAATAGATGCGCCCATCACTTTTAAGAAATCTCTACGCTCCAAGGCACTCTCCAATGTCTAATGGGCTCCAGAGAAACCTATCTGAAGCCATATTAAAATCTTGAGAAAGGGCTGAAACCTGAGTTGTTGGTGTTTCGGATCTTCTCGCCGGATGGGCCCACCCAGCCTACAATTCCGCTATGACCAGCAAGGATGGGAACCGAGAGTCGTACTTTCCAGCAATAGAAAAAAAGTACGGTGAGCCAATCTCTTATTGGCACAAGATCATGGCTGAACTGGTCGCTCAAAAATACCCCGAGCAGATTGCACACCTTCGCGAAAACTACGGTTTCTCCCAAACTCATGCAAACGCGCTGGTTATGTACTCGAGAGGTTCAAAATCGTCAAAGCGGTTTGCTACACCTACCAAATATTTTCAAAGTTTAGAACCAACACAGGCTAAGACTGTGAAAGCAATATTTTCAACTATTACCAAGAAGTTTCCAGATCTAAAATTAGTTATTGCCTGGAATCAGCCGATGCTTACATTCGGCAAACACTATGTATTTGGATTATCGGTATCAAAAAATCATATTTCTATCGCTCCTTGGAGTAACGACGTAATTAAAAAATTTACTCCAAAACTTAAGAATTACAATGTTACAAAAAATCGAATAGCTGTGCCTAGCGATTGGGAAGTGGACGAAAAACTTTTACAGGCCATGGTTAAGGCAAGACTTCTTGAGGTTGAATAGTAAACAAATGGTTAACAATTTCTGAAAAACAACTCCAATGGTTCAACAACACTTAACCATCATTTGGGCTTACACTAAATCGAGTAGCCTATAAATGATTTATGAGAATAGCGATTTCTGCTGAATCGTTTCTTCCACGTGTAAATGGCGTCTCGAACTCAGTATTACGCATAATTCGCCATCTTGAAGATAATGGGCACGAAGCGATGATTTTTGCCCAAGGTGGGGGACCTTCCGAAGTTTCTCATACCCCCATTTTCCGAACTCCAGCAATTGCAATTTCTTCTGTCGCTCAAGTAGATCTTTCACGGGCTCCAATTAGGATTCTAAAGCGAGAACTCAACGCATTCCGGCCTGATATTGTCCACCTCGCTTCACCATTTTTACTTGGGGACCAGATGGGTAAAGCCGCAAAATCTCTAGGCATCCCCACTTTGGCAGTTTATCAAACGGATGTAGCAGGTTTTGCAAACTTTTATGGCTTCGCCCCCGTCGCCCTTCTATTCGAAAATTGGTTACGTAAAATTCATTCAAGAGCAGACCTAAATCTTGCACCCTCTACACATGCGAAAAGTTACTTAAATAAATTAGGAATTGAAAATGTTGAACTATGGGGTCGAGGGGTTGATACCGAACAATTTCATCCATCACATCGCAGTGATGCAATTCGCAAGAGTTGGGGTGCTGATAGTCAAAGTTTAATAATTGGATTTGTCGGCCGATTGGCTCCCGAGAAACGGGTGGAGTCCTTACGTCTAATCAATCAAAATCAGATAAACCGTAAAATAAAAATAGTAATTATTGGCGATGGGCCTTCAAGGCCAACTTTGGAAGCATTATTGCCGGAAGCACATTTTGCTGGACATCTATCCGGAAAAGAACTAGGAACTGCCCTCGCTTCAATAGATTTACTAATCACCCCCGGTGAGAATGAAACCTTTTGTCAGGTAATTCAAGAAGCTATGGCCTCTGCGGTTCCAGTTGTTGCACCAGCTATTGGTGGACCACGCGACCTAGTTCGAGACGGCGAGAGTGGACTTTTATACTCCCCTGGTGATATTGCCGGGATGGTCGAATCGGTTCATAAGATTTTAAACGAAGAGCAGTTACGGAAAACTCTAGGTCGCTCTTCGAGAGCGATAGTTGAGGCAAAAACCTGGCCGAAAGTTTGTGACAAGTTGTTAGGGCATTACGAGACAGTTCTTTCAAATACATCCATCAGCAGTGAGAGCGTCGCTTAATGGCGAGGATTGCTCACATCGCCAATCTTTATGGACCTAAGAGCGGCGGCCTCAAGACTGCCATGAATTCAATAGCTTATGAGTATACGAATCTAGGGCATGAAGTCATGTTGATTGTTCCAGGTGAGCGCGATTTGGTAACCAAAAAACCATTTGGAACGGTCATTGAAATTAAAGCACCAATAATTCCATTTTCAGGCGGCTACCGGATCATATTTAAGACTAATAAAGTTAAAGAGCAATTAAAAAGATTTGCGCCGAACTTTCTGGAGATTTCAGATAGAACAACTTTACTTAGCTTGGCAGATTGGGCTAAAACAGAATCTATTGATACGGCATTTTATGCCCATGAACGTGTAGACAAGGTAGTCGCAGCATTTCTTCCATTTCTTCCTTTTAAAAAATCTTTAATAAATTACGCCAATCAAAAAATAGCAAATAAAGTAGATCACATAATTGCGACAACTGAATATGCAGCAACAGAGTTCCGCCAACTAAGTTCAAGCAATGACTTAAAATTAGATTCGAAACTGGCTATCTCACCTTTGGGTGTTGATTTGATTCACTTTTCTCCTAAAAACTCAAATAGTGAGTTAAAAGTAAAAACTGCAAATGAACAGAAAATTTTGTTAGCATGCACCAGATTTTCAAAAGAAAAAGATCCAGATTTCCTTCTCGACATTGCCCGTGCCTGCAAAATCAATGGCACGCAAATCCAACTAGTGATAGCGGGTTCTGGGCCTTTATCGAAAAAATTACTTGCCAGAGCAAAAAAGGAAGATCTGCCTGTTTCCTTCATTGGTTTTATAACTGACAAAGAATATCTTGCCCAATTACTTGCAACTGCTGATCTCTTTCTAGCGGTGGGACCGATAGAAACTTTTGGACTAGCTGCCCTAGAGGCGCTCGCTAGTGGAACCCCAGTTATTTGCCGAGATTCTTCAGCGATCACTGAAATAATCGATTCAAACTGCGGTTATTCGCTACCTAGGGATTCTTTTCAGTGGGCTGAGCAAATAAGAAACCACTTTGACCTGGATCAAGTAGCAATTTCAAAATTTGCAAGGGAAAGAGCAGAAGAGTTCTCATGGGAAGAAAGCGCTCAAAAACTCTTATCGAGGTTTAAAATTACTGAGGGATCCTTCCAAGAAAAATTCTAGTACGCATGTTTCCTAGGAAACTTATTACTAATAATTAACCAGATTAATGCAGGGACTAGGTCAACGCTTCTTTTGGCAAACCATTTAAATCCATTTGTAAACAACCAGATAAACTCTTCTCGTTTATTTGTATCTCTACCCGTGGGAAGTTTTGTTCGAGATCTTCTAGGTAAAAACATTGAACGGCGGACAAAATCAGCAATCTCTTGATGACCTTTTGCCGAAGGATGCATGTGATCGATGTGCCACATAGTCATGTCATATGACATCGGAAGATCCCACAATGAAAGATAGATGGCTCCATTTTTTACAGCCACTTCTTCAATAATCCAATTTATAATGATCACGCGTTTCTGCAAGATTCGTTTCAACGACTTTGGACCTGGTGCCGTTTTCATGGGATCTGGGATGCCAAGAAATACTGCAACGGTGCCATTTTCGGTTAACTGACTTGAAATTCGCTCGACACAAGATTCGATTTCAGGAGGCGAAAAATCACCTCTGAGCACATCGTTAGTGCCAACACATATGAGTGCGATATCGGGCTTCATGGCGATAGCTCCGTTAAGTTGGGTTTTCACCACGTGTCTAAATCTTGACCCGTTTTTAGCCAAATTTATGTAGCGTTCAGCTTTCAGATCATGGGCTAAACGACCAGTCCAGCCAGCCCCGTTGGTCCCGATATCGTCTCCGAAGTCACCAACTCCGAAAACAGAACTGTCTCCCATTCCAACGATATTCAAACCTTTTATGTGACGTAATCTGAAGACTCGTTGTTCGACAGACAACTTTTTTAAGGCTTCACGAGTGAACTCCATACTCTAAGTGTGAGGTATAGGTCGAAAGAGTTGGGGATTTTTGCGGATTTGCAAGGTGAATGTAAAACAAACTTAAATTAACTTTTTATTAACCTAAAGATCGACCCTTATCTGCTTGATTCTGTCATCATTTTATTCCATGAAGCCAAAAGCAGCGTTTTTTGACTTAGATAATACGCTCATTGATGGATCTTCAATTTACTACTTTGTCAGAGGCCTCATGAAGAACGGTGAGATAACTAAACGAAATATTGCTCGTTTTGCCTTAGATCATTATCGCTTCCAGAAGAAGAAGACTGAAAGCGATAGTGCAATCGCGCATGCTACTCGCAAATTGCTGGAGTTCGCCCATGGAAAACCTCAGAAATCACTAATTGATCTCTGTCAGAAAATTGTTGATGATTTTTTGCCACATGCTCTCATTCCTGCCATGCGAGCAAAGATAGAGGAACATAAATCTCTAGGACATGACACATGGATTGTGACTGCAAGTCCAATCGAGATGGCTCAGATTATTGCTAAAGATCTAAACATGACTGGCGCATTTGGTACTAGAGGTGAAGTTATAAATGGTAACTATTCTGGCAAACTACCTGACGGCCCAATGCACGGAATGCAAAAAGCTCAGACCATAAACAATCTCGCCCTTGAGCATGGTTACGATTTGAAAAAATCATTCGCTTACAGTGATTCAATAAATGACTTACCACTCTTGGTTTCTGTTGGATTTCCAAACATTGTGAATCCAAACAAAGCTCTAACTTTGATTGCAAATAAAAATCGCTGGCCGATTATTGCTGCCTGATGGGAATGATTATTTGGACGCACCGCGGAAATCCCGGGGCAGAAAATGCATTATCTGGTTTTCAACTCGCATGGGAGAATGGAATAAATCACTTTGAAACGGATCTTCAATTAACTAAAGATGGAGTTCTCGTCTTATCGCATGATCCTGACCTGGTTAGAGTTAATGGAAGTCCGAATCAAATACGAGATTTAACATTAAATCAATTGCAGCTGTACCCAATTTCTGGAACCGACCCCTGGTGCACATTTGAAGAGTTGATTAATCATTTCCCCTTAGGAAATATATCAATCGATTTGAAGAGCGATGAGTCAGTTTATCCTTTTATAGAAATGGCAAAGTCTTACAATCACGAAAATTGGGTCGTTGGATCATTTGCTTCAGATCGAGTTAAAGCAGTACGTAATGCTCTACCAAAGATTAAAACTGCCCTAACATCGATGGAAGTGCTCTCAATAATGCTTGGTAGGACTCCAAAAGGATTAACTAAAGGAATGCACTTTGCTATGGTTCCCCCAAAGCAATATGGATTACCAATTGTGACAAAAAGATTTGTTAAAAAATGTAAAAGTTTGAATATCAAAGTTTTTGTGTGGACCATAAATGATGAAATTGAATATCAGAGAATGCATGAACTTGAAATTGATGGTGTAATCACTGATCACCACGCCATATTTTTAGGAAATAATTAAGTTACTTGATAAGTTTTCAAAATCAGCATAAAATTTTTGTGTGGATAAATACGAAGTTGAAGTAACGCAACGATGGGGTGAAACCCAAGAATTCCTGCAATCTAAATCTAGAACTTCCAAATACACTCAGGCAGATTTTGCTGCTGCCAAAATTGATCAAGAGGCTGCGACAGAATTATTTGTCTATGCTTTTGGCAATAGTCTCGCAATAGATTCCGAGAAAGTACAAGAGGCTGTGGTCGCTCACCGAGATGCTATTTCAAAATGGTTTTATGATTGTTCAATCGACATGCAAAAGAATTTAGCTCAAATGTATATCTCTGATCCTAGATTTAAAAAGTATTACGAAGGTCGCGTTACTGGATTAGCGCAATATGTCCACGATGCCATCATGGTCAACTAAATTGTAATTTTTTCTGGACTGCCAGCTTTATAACCAAGTCCAATCAAAATTATCCCTATGCCGACACTGAAAAGTAGTGCCGTGTCCCAATTGTTAGAGATATCAAAAATCAGAGCAACAATTCCAGGTGAAAAAGCGGCCATTGAATATCCAACTGCCTGTGTCATTATTGACAGAGAGCGGGTCTCCCCTGCTTCAACACTTCGAGTCACAGTTAATACCAAACAAAGTGGAAATATAAATGCAAATCCAAAATTTGAGATAAATAGCCAGAAAATCAAGTGCCACCCACTATCAAGAGTGAATGCTGCCATTGAAATTGTCAGCGTTAAGGCAAGCAAAGAAAGTAGGAGCCTAAAGTCTTTTAACTTTGATGCAAAGTATGGAGCTGCTATTCCAAAAGCAGAACCGGCAAATCCCGTAATTGAAAGCCATAAACCAGCATCAGTAAGTGAAAATCCTTTAGAAACTAAAATTGTAGGCATCCAGGTGACAGCTCCATAGCCCATCATCGCTTGGAAGCCAAAGAAAAGTGCGATGCTCCATGCTCCTGGTTTGCGCAGTAATTGTCTGTGAAATTTTGCTGGTTCAGGAATGTGAATCTGATTTGGCATCTTGGCATTGCGCAAAAACCACCAAGCTGATGAAAAGATTCCAATCACAATCCACGGCACCATTGAAAGCCGCCAACCTAATGAAGTTGCTGTTGCAAGCGGCACGGTCACAGCAATTGCAATATTTGCAAAACCACCCATTAACGTTATGTAGATTCCGGTAATAAGCCCAGAATGCCCTGAGACATTTTCCTTGACCCAAACTGGAAGTGAAAAGTTTAAGATCGCGATCGTTATGCCGATTGTTAAGGAAGAGAAATAGAGAAGTGGCACATTTCCCACAGCCCGGATAATCATTGCTGCAGTAAGAACCAACAATGCCGTTCCGATGACTTGGTTGGTGCTTCCGATTCTCGCGACAAGCGGCATCAAGAAGGCGCTTCCGGCAAAGCAAACAATCGAAAGTGAGGTAAGAAAAGAAAGCGCAAAAGAACTGAGTTGATACTCATCTTTTAAGATAGGTATCAATGGGCTCATGATTGCTAAGCCGGTCCGCATATTTATCGCGGTAATAAATATGGGCAAGCTCTTACGTATCGCCTCGCGGTTATTCATACTGGCTACTTCTCAGCCCGAATAAGGTTCAAAACTCCAGGTGAAGCCACTCGAGGTTTAGACCTAAGCGGAAACTTCACCTGCTGATCTTATCTGCAATTTGTAATACAAATCTAGAGCTAAAACAGATCAGCGTTCATAACTTTCGTCCAGGCAGCAATAAAGTCGGTTACAAACTTCTCTTTGCAGTCATCTTGAGCATAAACCTCAACATAGGCACGCAGAATTGAATTAGATCCGAATACCAGATCAACTCGTGTTGCAGAGTAAGTGACTTCCCCAGTTTCGCGGTTTCGAATCTTGTAGAGATTTTCTCCCGCTGGCTCCCAGACATATTTCATATCAGTCAGAGTTGTAAAGAAATCAGTTGTTAAGACACCAACTCGATCAGTGAAAACACCATGCTTACTTTCACCATGATTTGTTCCCAATACCCGCATACCACCAACAAGTACTGTCATCTCATGTGCAGTAAGTCCCATTAACTGGGTGCGATCAAGCATTAACTCTTCAGGACTGACGGTGTAATTCTTTTTTAGCCAGTTTCGGAAACCATCATGAATTGGCTCAAGTGGTGCAAATGAATCTGCATCGGTCTGTTCTGCACTCGCATCACCACGGCCTTGCTTAAATGGAACCTCAACATCAAAACCAGCAGCCTTGGCTGCTCGTTCAACGCCAACATTTCCAGCTAGAACAATCACATCTGCCAGGCTTGCACCACTTGCTTTTGCAATTGGTTCCAGAACCGACAGCACACGATTTAATCTTTGTGGTTCGTTTCCTTCCCAATTTTTTTGTGGTTCCAAGCGAATGCGCGCACCATTTGCTCCACCACGTAGATCTGATCCGCGGAATGTGCGGGCACTATTCCATGCAGTGGAAACCAGATCTGAAACTAAAAGATCTGTTGCGGCAATCTTGCTCTTTACTTCTGAAACTTTGTAATTTGTGTTGCCTACCGGAATTGGATCTTGCCAAATCAAATCTTCGGCAGGAACATCAGGACCGAAGTAGCGAGATTTAGGACCCAAATCACGATGAGTTAATTTGAACCAAGCACGTGCAAATACTTCGTCAAAATATGCAGGATTTTTGTAGAACTTCTCAGAAATCTCGCGATAAATTGGATCTTTAATCATCGCCATATCTGCATCAGTCATAATTGGGTTATACCTAATTGATGGATCCTCTACATCTACAGGTTTATCTTCCTCTTTAATATTAATTGGCTCCCATTGCTGTGCACCTGCAGGAGATTTCTTTAATTCCCACTCATGCGTAAAGAGCATATGAAAGTATCCGTTATCCCACTTAGTTGGATCTGTAGTCCATGCGCCTTCAATTCCACTTGAAACAGTATCGCGACCAATACTTCGAGTTTCGTGATTCATCCACCCAAAGCCTTGTTCTGAAATATCTGCACCTTCTGGTGCCGGTCCAAGTCGGGACGCACTTCCATTTCCATGGGCCTTACCAACAGTGTGTCCACCAGCAGTAAGTGCAACTGTCTCTTCATCATTCATTGCCATACGTGCAAAAGTTTCCCGAACTTGACCTGCAGTTTCTAATGGATCAGAAACACCATTTACACCTTCAGGGTTAACGTAGATCAAACCCATATGAGTTGCAGCAAGTGGATTTTCTAATGTTGATGGATCATCCAAATTCTCATATCTCAAGTTACTTGGAGCAAGAAACTCTTTTTCAGATCCCCAGTAAATATCAAGCTCTGGATGCCAAATATCTGCACGACCAAAACCGAAACCAAATGTCTTCAATCCCATTGATTCGTAAGCAATTGTTCCGGCAAGCACTAACAAGTCTGCCCAGCTGACTTTGTTGCCGTACTTCTTTTTAATAGGCCACAAAAGTCGACGGGCCTTATCAAGATTTACATTGTCTGGC
>Ga0214921_10006603_pt1 | contig 15804 bp, 13 predicted proteins | sample LL1505_MetaG_FD_177992 | JGI IMG/M metagenome (GOLD analysis project Ga0214921, IMG submission 177992) | Freshwater microbial communities from Lake Lanier, Atlanta, Georgia, United States - LL-1505 | ecosystem: Environmental > Aquatic > Freshwater > Lake | place: USA: Georgia | collected...
CTCAATTATCTGAGTGAAGAGGCAAGTGTCAACCTTGCGTGTCAGTGCTTGCTGTAGACAAAGCGTCGGAAACGTTTGGTGCAAAAAAGCAACTCTTGCCAGCTTGGGACGGGTGATGTTGTGACCCCAAAGCCATGCGAGGACGCTGCTGGCGGGCAACGATAGTGATACAATTAAGCGATGGCCCGGTAGCTCAGTCGGTAGAGCAGAGGATTGAAAATCCTTGTGTCGGTGGTTCGATTCCGCCCCAGGCCACCACATTATTTTCATCTCCCCATTTTGCGTTCTTCACCACAGATGAGAGGGATGAATAACCAATCTCTACCTTTCTCCGCGGTAGCATTTCCATCGTTTTTCAAATGCTTCATTAAGCGTTGACTTTTAGTCAAAGCCAAACCAAAAATGCGCTTTATCAATGAGAATCGCATTCGACCATCTGGTTTTCATGGTCGAATGCTCATTCAAACTGAGCAATCTAGTTGGAAAAGTTCAAATATGTGTGTCCAAATGGTCCATTGCCGATGAGATGGATTGTGGCCTCACTTTTGAAAAGTGTTTGGTAAAGAACGCCCATTCTTATGAACGTTTTGCTAACCGGTGGAGCGGGCTACATTGGTAGCCACACTGCTGTAGTGCTATCGAAATTAGGCTACAAAATTGTCCTTTATGACAACTTTTCAAATAGCAGTGAGGCCGAGCTGAACCAGATCAAGAAACTTTGTGGCCATCGAATTCCTTGGGTCAGAGGTGATGTGCGAGACACTGATGCGTTAACAAATTCACTCTCAGTTCACAAAATTCAAGCGGTCATTCATTTTGCTGGTTTGAAGGCGGTTGGCGAATCTGTGCTGAAGCCCATTGACTACTATGCCAACAATCTTCAGGGCACGATCAGCTTGTTACAAGCCATGAATGCTTTGGATATTAATAAATTGGTCTTTAGCAGCAGTGCTAATGTTTATGGCGACCCGCAGTACTTGCCTTTAGATGAAAATCACCCAATCAGTTCGACCAATCCTTATGGCCGAAGTAAGTTGTTTATTGAGGAGATTTTAAAAGACGTCGCCAAATCTTCAACTCAGTGGCGGATTGCTTGCCTTCGTTATTTCAATCCTGTGGGCGCGCATGAGAGCCGACTTATTGGCGAAAATCCCAGCGGTCCTCCTAATAATCTGATGCCTTACATCGCCCAAGTTGCCGTTGGGCAACGCGATGTATTGAGCGTTTTTGGTAACGATTACCCTACAACTGACGGTACGGGCGTGAGAGACTACATCCAAGTCATGGATTTGGGCGAAGGACATGCTGCCGCATGAAGTTTTCTCAATCTAACCAATGGTTGGCATGCCATCAATCTGGGAACTGGAAAAGGCTATAGCGTGCTTGAAATGGTTGCTGCCTATGAAAAAGGCTCTGGACGAAAAGTGCCTTATCAAGTCATTACACGTCGCGCAGGTGATGTCGCAGAATGTTTTGCCAATCCCCAAAAAGCGAGAAAACTTTTGAATTGGACACCCACCCGTACGCTTGAGGAAATGTGTTCAAGTTCATGGCGTTTCCAGCAATCACTCGCCAAGGGATTTGCTAATGACTGAAAAAGTCAATATTCAACCAGTTGTCTTGTGTGGCGGTTCAGGTGCTCGTCTTTGGCCTCTTTCCCGTTCCGGTTTCCCGAAGCAGTTCGCCCGCTACCTTGGCGTCAAGCACTGCGTGATGGTCAACTCTGGTTCTTCCGCCAACCTGCTGATGGTGGCGGCGCTGTTCTACTCGAAGAGCCCTGACCTCGCACTCAAGGCCGGCGATGAAGTGATCGTTCCCGCCGTCTCCTGGAGCACTACCTACTACCCGCTTTACCAGTACGGCCTAAAGATCAAGTTCGTCGACATTGATCTCGAAACCCTCAACTTCGACCTGGATGCGCTGCAAAGTGCCGTTACCGACAAGACGCGGCTCATAATGGCTGTCAACCTGCTGGGCAACCCCAACGACTTTGCCCGCATCAAGTCCATCATCGGCACGCGCAAGATCACGTTGATCGAAGACAACTGCGAATCGCTAGGCGCGCGCTTTGAAGGCAGTCAGGCCGGCACCTTCGGGGTGCTGGGCAGTTACAGCTCGTTTTTCTCGCACCACATCTCCACCATGGAAGGCGGCCTCATCAGTACCGATAACGAACTACTGCATCATACCTTGCTGTCATTACGCGCCCACGGCTGGACCCGCAACCTGCCCAAATTCAACCATGTCTGCGGCGAAAAGAGCGATGACCCCTTCAAGGAGTACTTCCGCTTTGTGCTTCCTGGCTACAAAATTAGGCTCCTGGAGATGTCCGGCGCACTGGGCATTGAACAGGTCAAAAAGCTACCCATGCTGGTGTCCGAGCGCCGCAAGAACGCTGCTCTCCTTCAGTCGGTCATGAAAGACCATCCCACGGTAATGATCCAGAAGGAAATCGGCGAAAGCAACTGGTTCGGCTTTAGCCTGGTGATCCGTCCGGGTGTGAACCTGACACGCGACGAACTGGTGCAAAAACTCAATGCCCTGGGTTTCGAAGTGCGCTCCATTGTGGCTGGCAACTTTGCCAAGAACGAGGTCGTGAGGAATTTCAATTCAGAAGTTTCGGGCACGCTGAAAAATGCCGAACACATCGACGGCAATGGTCTGTTTGTCGGGAATCACCACTATTCCATTGCAGAAGCCGTCGGAAAGCTGAAGGAAATCTGAACTATGAAGGCAGTCATTCTTGCCGGCGGTCTCGGCACCCGAATTTCCGAGGAAACCTACGCCCGTCCGAAGCCCATGATTGAGATTGGTGGCAAGCCGATCCTCTGGCACATCATGAAGATCTATTCGGCCTATGGCGTCAACGATTTCGTCATCTGCTGTGGCTACAAGGGCTACCTGATCAAGGAATACTTCGCCAACTATTTCCTGCATATGTCGGACGTGACTTTCGACATGAGCAAGAACAACATGGAAGTCCACCAGCGCAGTGCGGAGCCCTGGCGGGTCACCCTCATCGACACCGGCGATGACACCATGACGGGCGGACGCCTCAAGCGTGTGGCTTCCTATGTGAAGGACGAAGAAGCTTTTTGCTTTACTTACGGCGATGGCGTTGGCGATGTCAACATCGCCGACCTGATCGCCTTTCACCGCGAGCAAAAAGTCAAGGCCACGCTGACGGCTACCTTGCCGCCCGGCCGTTTTGGCGCACTGGACTTCGACGGCCACAAGGTTCGCAGTTTCAAGGAAAAACCCAAGGGCGATGGCGGAATGATCAATGGCGGCTTCTTCGTGCTGTCGCCGGAAGTCCTGAAGTACATCACGGACGACAGCACCATCTGGGAGCGTACGCCTCTGGAGATACTGGCCGACGAAGGCCAGCTGGCAGCCTTCCAGCATGGGGGGTTCTGGCAACCGATGGACACACTGCGCGACAAGACCTATCTGGAGGAGATTTGGTCGACTGGAAAGGCACCGTGGAAGGTGTGGGCGTGAATCCCGCTTTCTGGAAAGGCAGGCGTGTCTTCATGACGGGCCATACCGGCTTCAAGGGAAGCTGGTTGTCTTTATGGCTGCAGCATTTGGGTGCTGAAGTCACCGGCTACTCGCTGGCTCCGCCCACCTCACCCAGCCTGTTCGAGGTTGCAAACGTGGCAGATGGCATTGTCTCGCTGCATGGCGACATCCGGGATCTGGCCGCGCTAAAGGGCGCTATGCGACAGGCCCAACCTGAAATCGTCATTCACATGGCGGCCCAATCGCTGGTCCGGCTCTCCTACGACCAGCCAGTCGAAACTTATGCCACCAACGTCATGGGAACGGTGAATGTGCTGGAGTCCGTGCGTTACACACCAGGCGTTCGTGCCGTTGTGAACGTCACCACCGACAAGTGCTACGAAAACAAGGAGTGGGAATGGTGTTACCGCGAAAACGAACCCATGGGTGGCTACGACCCCTACAGCAACAGTAAGGGCTGCGCTGAGCTGGTCACCTCTGCCTACCGGTCGTCCTACTTTAATGCTCACGCCTATTCAACCCATGGAGTCGCACTGGCTTCCGTGCGGGCCGGCAACGTCATCGGCGGAGGCGACTGGGCAAAGGATCGGTTGATTCCTGACATCATTGCTGCCTTTGAAAAGTCGCAACCGGTTGAGATCCGTAACCCCCACGCCACCCGGCCGTGGCAACACGTGATGGAGCCATTGCGCGGATACCTAACGCTGGCCGAACGCCTGTACACCGATGGTCCAGCGTTTGCCGGGGGCTGGAACTTCGGTCCACACAACGACGACGCCAAGCCGGTTGAATGGATTGTGCGAGAGATGGCTAGCCGCTGGTCAGGCTGCGCACGCTGGTCAGTCAGCGCAGGCATCCATCCGCACGAAGCCAATTACCTCAAACTCGATATCTCCAAAGCAGGTCACCGGCTGAAGTGGCAGCCCGCCATGCGACTACATGATGCCCTCAGCCTGATTGTGGACTGGGCAAAAGCCCGCCTGGAGGGCGTGGATGCGCGCACCATGACCTTGTCACAGATTCATGCTTACCAGTCCCTGACGCTGAACGAACCTACTTCCTGAATCAACACGCCCCCACATCATGATAAACGCCAAAACCCTCGCATTGCGCAAGCAGATTTCCGCACTGGTGGACCAGTACGCAGAACTAGCGCTGGCGCCGGAGCCGTTCCTGCCTGGCGCGACACTGGTGCCTCCCTCGGGCAAGCTGCTGGACGCGGCCGAGCTGAAGAACATGGTCGAGGCCTCCCTCGACGGCTGGTTGACCACTGGCCGTTTTAATGCCGAGTTCGAGAAGAAACTGGCCGCCTTCATTGGCGTCAAGCATCTCATCACCGTCAACTCTGGCTCCTCAGCCAATCTAGTGGCGTTCAGTACCCTGACGTCTCCAAAGCTGGGAGACCGCGCCATCCGGCAGGGCGACGAGGTTATTGGTGTTGCGGCAGGCTTTCCTACCACGGTAAACCCTATCATCCAGTTTGGCGCCATTCCTGTGTTTGTGGACGTTGACCGACTCACGCACAACATCGACGCCAGCAAGATTGAGGCGGCCATCACGCCGAAGACCAAGGCCATCATGCTGGCCCATTCGCTGGGCAACCCATTCAACCTCGACGTGGTCACGGCCCTTTGCAAAAAGTACCAGCTGTGGCTGGTCGAGGACTGCTGCGACGCGCTGGGCAGCACCTACCGCGGACAGATGGTCGGTACATTCGGTGACATCGCCACACTGAGCTTTTATCCCGCCCACCACATCACTATGGGCGAAGGTGGCGCAGTGTTTACCAACCACGACGAGCTCAAGACCATCGCCGAGAGCTTCCGCGACTGGGGCCGCGACTGCTACTGCCCACCCGGTAAGGACAACACCTGCGGCAAGCGCTTTTGCTGGAAGCTGGGCGACCTGCCTCAAGGCTACGACCACAAATACACCTACGGCCACCTCGGTTACAACCTGAAGATCACCGACATGCAGGCCGCCTGCGGTCTCGCACAGTTAGACAAGGCCGCACGCTTCATCAAGGCACGCAAGGACAACTTCGCATTTCTCAAGGCGCTACTGAAGGACTGCGAGGAATTTGTTGATCTGCCGCAACCCACTGAGCATTCCGATCCTTCGTGGTTCGGTTTCCCCATAACCCTCAAACCAAATGCCCCAGTCACGCGGCTAGATCTCCTGACCTATCTTGACCAGAACAAGGTCGGAACTCGTCTGTTGTTTGCAGGTAACCTCACGCGGCAACCCTACATGGCGAATACCAAATATCGCATCAGCGGGGACCTCACCAATACCGACAACGTTATGAACAACACCTTTTGGATTGGCGTGCAGCCCTCGCTTACCGCTGCAATGCTCGAATATGCCGCGCAAAAGATCGAGGCCTACCTCGGCGTGAACTTTTGATATTAAGCCGCTGGGCCTTTTCAACCCCACCACCCATCGAACCCATGCGCCCGCCGCTCCCCGCGCAAGACCTCGAACTGGTGCTGCAGTACTCCCCAGAGTTCTTGTCACGCTTTCACGGCGCCAGGATATTGCTGACGGGCGGCACCGGTTTCATTGGCTTGTGGCTGCTTGAAGCGCTCCAGCACGCTAACCGACAGTTGGATGCCGACCTGCGGATGGTCGTGTTGACCCGCGACCCCAACCGTGCCCGCCGGCAGGCCCCACACCTGTTCAACCGCGCAGACACGCAGCTGGTCTGCGGCAACATTTGCCAGCCGCTGGCGCCCGTCGGTCCGCTGGATCTGTGCATTCACGCCGCCACGGATGTCGGCGATTCGTTAGCGGCGGCTAATCCGCTGGCGGTGTTCGACTCCATCGTGCAGGGAACGCGCAATGTGCTTGACCTGGCCAGTTCAGGCGGAGCATCGCGGTTTCTGCTGACGTCCAGCGGTGCGGTGTATGGCAAACAGCCTGCCAACCTGGAGCTCATGTCTGAAGACCACTGTGGCGCAGCTGACCCTCTGCAACCCCAGGCCGCGTACGGCAATGGCAAGCGCGCCGCCGAGTGGCTGGCCAGTACCTGCGCTGTGCAGGGTGGCCTCGAGGCCTGCATGGCGCGCATCTTCGCCGTCGTCGGTCCAGGGCTATCCTTCGATGGTCCGCTGGCGGCCGGCAACTTCGTCCGGGATGTGCTGGCCGGTCAGCCTATCTACATCGAAGGCGATGGCAGGCCCCTGCGCTCCTACCTCTACATGGCCGACCTGTGCATCTGGCTGCTGCGCATTGCTGCATCAGGGCAGTCTGGCCGGGCCTACAACGTCGGGTCTGAACACGCCGTTTCCATCTCTGAACTAGCCGGCAAGGTAGCACATGCAGCGGGAAGGACGACGCCCATCCGCATACACAAGCCAGCCAGCAGCCCGGCACTGCCCCCGCGCTACGTGCCCGACACGCGTCGCGCGCGGGACGAACTCGGTCTTGCGGAATACACGCCTCTACACGTGGCATTGCTCAAAACCGTCCACTGGAGTCGTTCCGCAGCGGTACTATGAACAAGTTCAATTCCAAACACATTCGCCGTGTCGTGCTCGACATGGCTTTTGCCGGTGCCACCGTCCATATTGGTTGCGCCTTCTCCATCGTTGAGCTGCTGGCGGTGCTCTACCGCAACCACCTGCGGGTCGATACAGCCAACCCGGACTCCCCCACGCGGGACTACATGGTTCTGAGCAAGGGACACGGCGTGATGGCGCAATACGCCTGCCTGGAAGAGCTGGGCTGGCTCACCCGCGACGACCTCGCCCGCTACTTCAAGGACGGCACCCGGCTCAAGGGACTGGCCGATGCGCACATTCCCGGCGTCGAGGCCACCACCGGCTCGCTCGGTCACGGCCTGTCGGTCGGGACTGGTCTAGCACTGGCAGCCAAGCTGGCACGGACGGACCAGAAATGCTACGCGCTGGTTGGCGATGGCGAGCTCAATGAAGGCGCCATCTGGGAAGCTGCTCTTTTTGCCACCCACTTCAAACTGGACAACCTCATCGTCATCGTTGACAAGAACGGCTACCAGGCGATGGGCACCACCGACGACGTCCTGGTGCTGGGCAACATTGAAGACAAGTTCACGGCATTCGGATTCGAGGCCGTCACCATCGACGGCCACGACGAGGCAGCCATCGACGCGGCCTACGCCCGCATGAAGCAGTCGCTCAACGGCAAACCGAAGGCCATTGTGGCCAACAGCGTGAAGGGCAAAGGTGTGTCGTTCATGGAACACAACAATATCTGGCATTACACGCGGCTCAATGCCGACACCCACGCCGCAGCCGTGGCCGAGCTGGGAGACACCGCATGAGAAACGCATTTTCAGACGCGCTTGTCGCAGCCGCCGTGGCTGACCCCAAAGTCCTGCTGCTCACCGGCGACCACGGCTACGCCCTCTTCGACCCTTTCCGCAAGGCAAGACCGGAGCAATACATCAACTGTGGAATTGCCGAGCAGAACATGGTGGGTGTGGCTGCTGGTCTTGCCAAGGCGGGGTTCAAGCCGATTGTTTATGGGCTGGCGGCATTCGTACCCGTGCGGGTTCTTGAACAAATCAAGATCGACGTGTGCTACGAGAGGCTGCCGGTCATCCTGATTGGTGACGGCGCTGGTCTGGTATACAGCCATCTGGGCACCAGCCACCAGAGCACCGAAGACATCGCCTGCACGCGGGCCATCCCGGACCTCACCGTGCTCTCACCAGCTGACCGCTTCGAAATGACCGCCACCATGAATCTTGCGTTGGCACTGAACTCCCCCGTGTACCTGCGCATGGGCAAGAGTGATCGCGGTGATGTACATGCCAAACCTGTCACGCTGAAGGCGGGCGAAATGGTGCAAGTCCGACAGGGCAAACAACGCCTCGCCCTGCTGGCCATCGGCTCCATGGTCAAAACTGCCATGGAGCTATGTGACCTTGGCCTCGATGCCGAAGTATGGAGTGTTCCTTGCATCAAGCCCCTCTCGCGGCAACAGCTGGCTGAGTTGGTCGCCCGCGTGGATGGGCTGGTCACACTCGAAGAGCACTCTGTCATGGGTGGCCTTGGGGCGTGCATTGCAGAAGAAGCCGCCGCAATACGACCGCTGCCCATCTGCCGGATTGGTGTGCAAGACCGCTTCTCGGCTTACTGCGGTACCTGGGATTACCTGCTTAAGGAACACCAGATTGATTTATTCTCCGTGCAAAATAGGGTCCAGGAGTTCGTCAATCACCTGCCCAGCAGTTCATCGGACACATTCGACACCGCGTGAACACACCATCACCAGTTCGTATGGATTACCTAGGGAAGCCGCGTGAAAACTCTACTCTCTAGTGTGAGCCCTCGGCTAAGGCGCAAGAGCGCAACGGCGGCCTTTATCTGGCTCACTGTTCTACTTTGGGGCCTCCTAACTTTGTTAGCGGGCATGTCGACACCTTCATCGCTTTTAGCCTATTTAGTTTTTTCAGTGATCTTTCTCGGACTTCTGGTGACTGGGATAGCTCAACGGGAGAGTTATGGCTATTTCTTCCTTTCGCTCTTTATCTGGCTCGGATTTTGGTTCAAGTACACCCTGCATATTCTCATAGACTACCCATTTGTCGAGCCTGTTGGGAACTTCTTTGGTGCTGGTTTTGGTTGGTATAGGTCCGAACTCATCTCGCCAGTAAGCTATTCCATCGGTGAGAAGCTCGCGTGGGATGAAGTTCTATTGGCTAGCAGTTGTGGCGCGGCAGGCGTTGTCCTAGCATTTTGCATTTATTGGTATTCAACGAAGAGAAACTTACGGTCACCCAATCCCTACTCCGTGCCTTCTTGGTACACAAAGGTTCGCACTAAGTTATGGCTGGCTGTGCTGCTCTCAGCCACAGTCGCAGCCATCGCCAATAGCGTACTTGGTATTCAACAAATCGGATTAGTTTCGCGCGTCCTGCTGCCTTGGCCTATGAATGCGCTTTTGTCGTGGTGGGTCAGCATAGGAGCAGCCATAACTGTTGGGACGTTGGTTTACTGGGATATGAAAATAGGCAAAAACTTGGTTTGGCCAGTCTGTTCAATTCTTTTTGAGGGGCTGCTATCTACTGTTTCTCTGCTTAGCAGGGGCACGTACATTTTCCACTCTCTTCCCCAGTTGCTTGCTTTGTGCGGGCACTATCGCGAGATCGTTGGCATAAAGGGGCGGCAATTAGGATTTTTAATCCCGGTCGGGATAGTGTTGCTTCTTTTTTCGATTGTGGCGGTGACAGCACTACGGACCCAACTTTACTCACGCGGCGGCAGCAATGTAATCCAGGCAGATGTTTCAAGTAAGTCCGTATCATCATTACCCAACACCTCAGAGAAGACTTCTTGGCAATTGCACATACTTGATGAAGTTATTACAGAAATGAGGCAACGAATAGCATCGGGCCAAGCGATGCGAAAACAACTCGCAATCCTAATTGACAAACAGACCATGCTGGAGCGTGAGTTATTAGATATGCCAATTGCAACCCCCAGCCTCAAGTCGGACTTTATAGATTCACTTAGATCGGTAGTTCGAAATGTAGTGCTCTTGAGTAGTGACCGATGGATCGGTCTTGAAGGTGTCATGGCTGTACAAACGTACGAAGGAAAGAATTTGCATACTTTCCTCAAAGCTCTCACGGAAAGAAGAGAGGTCGGTCAGCTGACAAGTTATCAATTCGTTAGCAATTCGCCTTATGCAGCGATGAGCAGTAATCAAAATCAGTTTGCAGCTTTACCGGGTTCGATCGCCTTTCTCCTGCTTAGCGGTTCCCTTTGGTTTGTTATCGGCGGCATGCTAATACTTAGTCTTGCACTACTTTTTTTTGAACGACTAGTTTTGCGACTTACATCCAATCCTTTGATTTGTGCACTTATTGGTCTGGCAATGGCCAATACCATAGCGCAGATGGGCGTAGCACCAAAGCAAGACATACCTTACTATTTGATGATAAGCATGGCCGTGTTTTTTATCTATTTTATTCAAAGCCAGCGCTTAGTTGGCTTACTAGTCAAAATCAAAATCTAAGAACAATTCATGTGACTTACCCACTGCCATTTAGCCCATCGAAGGCACCTACTAGTTTTGCATAATGCGCTTACATAGTCTCATGGCCTATCAAACTAGGGCCACAATCGCAGGTCTACATGACTTCAAGTAATTCATGCTAATCGTCATAGCTGGGCGTGCTGCTCAGTTCATGCTTCTGCTGATCGCGATGCGGATGGCGACCACCATTCTCGCGCCGGAGGAGATGGGCCGGCTTTCCCTTATCACAGCAGCTACTGCGTTTTATGCGCTGTTCCTAGTGAATCCGGTCGGCATGTTCATCAATCGGCGCTTCCACGCATGGGATGCTCTCGGCAGGGCCAAGTACTACCTGAAGCTTCACTGGATTTATCTGGCGGGTGTGAGTGTGGTGGCCGCAGCAAGCCTGGCAGTGTTGAACCAGGTACACGCCTTCGGTTTCCAGTTCAATACCACCTGGCTGCTGGTACTGGTTTGCGGCTCGCTGATTTTCAACACCATCAACCAGACAGCCATTCCGTCCCTGAATTTGATGGAGTTCCGTCGCTGGTTTGTGACTCTCACCCTGGCAACCATAGCGGCCGGGCTGCTGAGTTCGTACCTACTTGTCCGCAATTTCTCGGCGACAGCAGAATACTGGCTGCTCGGGCTACTGATCGGCCAGACGATCTTTGCGGTGGCAGGTGTCAAGCTATTTTTTGACCGCCTGAGACCTTCGAGCATTGCCTCACGGCCCACGAGGGACCACTTGAGCGTCCTGTTCGACTTTGCATGGCCTGTGGCGATCTCGGTGGGTTTCAACTGGCTGCAGACCCAGGGCTACCGCTTTCTTGTCGCCGACTCGCTGGGGCTTTTGGCTCTAGGCCTATTTGTCGCCGGCTACGGCATCAGCGCCGGCCTGATGGCCGCTTTTGAGTCTGTGCTGACCACCTACTTCCAGCCCCGTTTTTACAAGCGGGTCGGCAACAACGACAAGGATGAACAGTCACTGGCGTGGAACAAATACGCCGGGGCCATCCTCCCCTCGCTGATGCTGGTGACATTTCTGCTGGCTGGCTTGGCTCCCGAGCTCACGCGCATCCTTTTAGGGCCTGCTTATCAATCGGCTTCGGAGTTCGTCGTGTGGGGGGTCATTGCCGAAGGGGCACGGGTGGTGGATGGCGTCTACAGCATGTCTGCGCATGCCAAGATGAAGACGCGCCTATTGCTACTGCCCAATCTGCTTGGCGCAGTCATCTGCATTGCGCTGATCTGGGCGCTTGTCCCTTCACTAGGAGCACACGGGGTGGGCCTTGCGCGCTCATTGGCCGGAGTAGGCATGGTGATTGCCATGCACCACCTCATGATTGTGATGCTGGACATGAAGCTGCCGTTCCGCATGCTGCTCCGGGGCACAGCCATGGGCGCCGCCCTGCTTGCCTTGACCGTCGCCGGGCGATGGGTGATGGGGGGCACTGACAGTCTCATCAGCGCTGGCGCACTGATTGTGGCGTCGGGTGCGGCCTTTCTACCCATGTTCTACTGGTTGCTCCATCCCTACTTGCTGAGACACGACAAGACGTCATGAAAATTCTGTTGGTTTGCATGGAGTACGACTACGGGGATATAAGCCGTGGGAATTCGTACGAGTATTACAACTTTCTTCACAGCCTGAAATCGCTGGGCCACGAGGTCATCTTGTTTGACTTCATGGCAGAACTCCAGCGCACCAGCAAACAGGCCATGAACGCCCGCCTAGTTGCGGTAGCAGAGGAGTCCAGCCCCGATCTGGCGATGTTCTCCCTCTACACAGACCAGCTGGAGCCAGCCACAGTAAACGTGCTGCGTGCCCACACGCGCACGCTATGTTTCTTTCACGACGACACATGGCGCGTCGATTTCTCGCGCTTCTGGGCACAACACTTCGATTTTTTCACTACACCTGACGTTTATGGCGAACAAAAGTACCGCGCCCTGGGCTTACCAAACGCCATCCACTTTCCGTTCGGCTGCAACGATGCGCTCTACAGGAAGTCAGAAACTGCCGAGGTGAAGTACGACGTTTCTTTCGTTGGCGCGTGGCATCCTTACAGGGAATGGCTCATCGGGCGGCTGCGAAAGGCCGGGGTGAACGTGCATGTGGCAGGGCACCGCTGGCCGACCGGGACTGTCGAGCATGCCGAAATGGTGAACATCTTCAACGACAGCCGCATCAATCTGAACCTGTCCAATTCAACGAGCTGGGACGCTCGCTATTTAGCCACCTCGCCGAGAGGTTTACTCAACCGGATACGCTCACCCAAGTCAGTAGAGCAACTCAAGGCGCGGCATTTCGAGATCAACGGCTGCGGTGGTTTTCAGCTGTCGTATTACGTCGAGGGTCTGGAGCGGCACTACGAAATCGGCAAAGAGATTGCCATTTTTGTGGACCCTGATGACCTGGTACGCAAGGTCCAGCACTATCTGGCTGATGACTTGGCACGAATGGAAATGGCCAATGCCGGACACGCCCGTACGCTGAAAGAACATACGTTCAAGGAGCGCTTCCGCACGGTGTTCGGACGCATGGGGCTGCAGGGTGGATAAGGATACGAAACCGCTGGTCTGCATAAGCATCCCGACCTACAACTCCGGGAGAACGCTGGCCGCGACGCTGGAGTCAGTGTTGAACCAGACTTACCAGAATCTGCTTGTGCAGGTGGTGGACAACGCATCCACCGACAGCACGGTAGCCGTGGCGCGCAGCTTCTCCGACCCGCGACTGAGCGTGCACCAGAACCCGGAAAACATCGGTGCCGAGGGCAATTTCAATCGCTGCATCACGCTTTCAAAGGGAAAGTACTCCGCCATCTACCATGCAGACGACCTGTATGAGCCGACCATGATTGAAAAGCAGGTGCTGTTTCTCGAAGCGCACCCCGAGGCAAAAGCGGTATTTGTGGAGGCAAGCCTGATCGACGAAAACGGGGCATTCATTGGCTCCATCAGCCAGCCCGCAGAACTGGCAGCAGCAGGTGAGTTGAATGACTTTCCGTCGGTGTTCAAGGCAATCCTGAAGCACTCCAACTTTCTCATCTGCCCCAGCGTGATGGTCTTGACCGAGCTTTATCGGAGCGAAATCAGGGAGTGGCGTGGAGAGCTGTTTAGAACCAGCGCTGACCTTGACGTATGGCTTCGAATACTGCAGCGTGGGCCAATTGGTCTCATTCCAGAAGCGCTGATGCGCTACCGCATCAGCAGCAGTCAGTGGTCCGCCAAAGTGCGCCTCGACACCCGCCGTGCCGACTTCTTCGTCGTCATTGATCATTACCTGGCGATGGAAGACGTCCGCGCGCAGCTAACGATCGCCGACCTGCAGAACTATGAAAGGCTGGAGCAACGCGACAAGGCCATGCGCGCAGCCAATGCGTTTTTACAAGATCAGCAGGAAACAGCTAGACAGCTGTGCTCGGAAGTCCTGTTGCGGCGCAGCTTTATTGACACGCTTAGAAACAAGCGGAGTTTGCTTGTTTTCATGCTGGTTGTTTATTTGCGTGTGGCGCTTCTGACCGGCATGTACAGGCCGGCAAAAGCAGTGCTGATGCAACTGAAACAGAGAATCAACAAATGAGCCCGCAACCATACAGTCACAACGTCTACATCGACCCGTCCTCGACTGCGTATTATCAGGATCGACTTTTTGATATTTCGGATCCTAGGCTTAACCGGGACGATACACTGCTCCCCTTCCTTAAGATCAAGAACCGGCTGGAGGAGTCCGGCGCTAAGGTACACACGGCAGACCGACTTGTTTCGCAGCAACAAGCGGAATCGGCTGGCGAGTGCACAGCAGACTATTATTCGTTGGGTGTGCTAGACAACTACAAGCGGCTGGTAGGAAGACCAGGCGTTAGCTTACGTGCCTTTGTGATTTTTGAACCACCGGTGGTAGACCCCCGGCCCTATCGCGCACTGCCAGCGCTCACGAAGGCCTTTGACGAGGTCTATGCCCACAACACGACAGGCGACGGGTACTCTCTGGAGGGCGTGGACGTATCAAAAATGCGAAAGCTCTACTGGCCACAGCCCCGCGAGGACGTGATGGAAATCCACTGGTCACGGCAGGACCGACTTGACCGGCTGGTTGTGATCAACGGCAACCACATTCCATGCCGGGTTCCTAACGAGCTATACAGCCGCCGCATTGAGACGATGGCTGGACTCGCCGAACTGAACGCTGTGGACCTCTACGGCCGAGGCTGGGAGCGGTGGTGGTCACGATCCTCCATGTGGTGGCCATATTGGAAACACCGCAGAGCCTTGATGTCGATCTACAAGGGAGCGTGCGACTCAAAGTACGAGGTATTGGGCCAGTACAAGTTCAGCCTGTGCTTCGAAAACATGTCTATGCGGGGCTATGTGACAGAAAAGATTTTTGACTGCTTCTATGCCGGCACCATACCAATATATCTTGGCGCAACCGATATAAATGCATTGGTTTCATCGAAAGCCTTTATCGATTACCGGCATTTTCCTGATTATCGAAGCCTGATCGAACACCTGGGGCGGATGACTGACAATGAGTTGCAACGAATGCGCGATGCGGGTCGTGAATTCATTCGAAGTGAAAATGGCTTGCGTCATACTCGCTCACTGAACAGTATCTTTGGTTTGGCTTGACATGAGTTCTGCAGGGATATATTTCGACATGCTGTACCGTCGCTGGTATCTTGTGGCGTTGATGGCGATTTGGGCTGTACTGTTGTACGCTGGAAACAAGTACTACGCGGGATCAGCTGCTACCTGTTGGGTATTTTCTTTTGCATCGCTGTTTACTTTAATATCCGGTCTGATTTCAAGGAGGGTCTACACATACCTCTTTATTGTCATTTTCTTGTACTTATGCTTCTGGTTTAAGCTGACAGCTAATTTTCTAATCTTTGGACATTTACCGTTTGGCGAGCCTATTGGCCGTTTTGACGGATCTCCCGGCGCTTGGGACGTAGTATTGTGGATAGCGATCGCCGCACAAATTGGGGTACTTCTGGGGCGTCTTGTCTGGCTCAGATACCCTGTTTCCGGGTATTGGCAGGATCTCCGAAATAGCGCCCCGGAGTGGTACGCAAGCGCGCGGAAATTGCTTTGGGCTGGATTAGGCCTGTTCATGGCAGCGATAGTGTTGCTCAACGTGGTGTACGGGGTCCACCAGATCGGACTTGCCCCCCGAACCATTTTCCCGTGGCCGCTAAATGCTTTAATTGCATGGTCGCTTAACATCGGATGCGCGCTCGCTATTTCCGTGTTTACAGCATGGGATAT
>Ga0214921_10006604_pt1 | contig 15800 bp, 30 predicted proteins | sample LL1505_MetaG_FD_177992 | JGI IMG/M metagenome (GOLD analysis project Ga0214921, IMG submission 177992) | Freshwater microbial communities from Lake Lanier, Atlanta, Georgia, United States - LL-1505 | ecosystem: Environmental > Aquatic > Freshwater > Lake | place: USA: Georgia | collected...
AGCTGTCGGGCATCAAAGGGTTCTCATCAAGATCCCACTTGGTTCCCCAGTTATAAACCGCCCAATCATACCAGCCCTCTCCTTCTTTTAATTCGGGCGGCATTGGTTTGATCTTATCAAAGAAGAATCCTTCCTCTTTTAGATAGTTGGTTAGTTCAGCGGTGGGATCGCTGATTGTCAGTATATTGTTGCACCAGTTTGGCATAGTAGTTTTGGGGTTAGCGTGTTTGATAGATTTGAGCTTTCGACTGCCGATAGATAGCATCTTCAGTCTGTCTTGTCAACCAAGATTTTTGTTCAAAGATTTTTGCTCCATATTTAGGTTGGGGCAAAGGGTTTAAGCGATAGTAGAGTTTCTTTAGGATTTTCATGTTAGATTTCTGTGTAGGCTACGGATGATTTCGGGCCACAAAGAGAAATTGCTTTTTTTTCTGCGTCATTATGGCTCTTTGCTTTAATGAGGGCAATCTCATATCCTTGGGAATTGTAAACAATGTAAGTTTTCATGTTGGGAAGAAATTAACCTTCAGAAGAAGGATAGTCAAGCATTAAATCATCAACAAAGTCGAGAATGATTGCGGCATGATAGTAAATATGTTTTTTCGGGTCGTTACCTTCTTCCATCCATTCGCAAAAAGAAATTTTTTCACAATCTGAATCAGCGATGTATTGAGCGCATTCAACAGCGGCGGCAAACTCTTGGGGTGTTTCTAGTTTTCTCATGGTAGTAGTATAATCTAGTTTTTTATTATTTTTTTACTTGAAACATTCCATGTTCTCCTGTTTCAGCGCGTTATGCTTGCGCCAGTATTTGAATTCTTCTACTTTCCCAGTCTTGGGGTCTCTTGTTTTTGCGTATTGATCTAGTCCCATATTTTTATTTGTTAGAATGGATAGTTTTTGCGTGTTGAATGATTTCAAGAGTCGCCTCGCCGCCGTTGTCTAGAGTATCAAGTGATTCTTGAGTGCCTTCCAACATTTCGCAATGAGGATCTAAACCTTGTTCGTGCGCCCAATCATAAATGTCGAGGCTTGAGGCATCAGGATTTTCCTTGAGAAAAGACTCAAGTGCTTCTTTGTTTTCGTCCTCGATTGAGAAACGCTCCCAGATTGTGAATTTTTGGTCTATGTGGATCATGTTTTTAGTTGTTAGATTCTTACTGATTAAATTATTCATAGTAGCTTTTGAATTGCAGCGAGACAAGCAACGCGGGTCTTCTTTCCAGTGATAGACTTTGCAGCATTGAATGCCGCATCGTTTTTGCACCGCATTCCAGTCTTGATTTCTATTGCTAAACCCTTGGCAATGACCAAGAGTCGGTATCTTTGAATGTCTTCGGGAGAGGTTAGCATCATCATGGTAGTAGTATAATCTAGTTTTTTATTATTTTTTTACTTGAAACATTCCATGTTCTCCTGTTTCAGCGAGTTCCATGTGATAAGCCATTTTAGCAATATCGTCGGTGGTGTCAGCATTCCATTCTTCTTGATTTTCAAGAAGAGTAAGAACGAATTTGGCAAATGCAATCAGTTTTGATTCTTTTTCTGAAATGTTATTCATAACAGCATCAGTATAATCTAGTTTTTTATTATTAAAAAAGAGGGGCAGTTTTATGTCATACCCAGGACATTACTCACTATTACGAAAGTTCTACATATTCCTCGGTTCCCAAAACATTTTCAGCTTTGATTGTGAAACACTCGGGACGATTCTCTTCGGGATTCAATAGCTTTTCACGCTCGCTGTTGGTAAGATAACCAGCAAAGGTTTGCTTGTCAATTACGCATCCATCAGCATAATAAGTTGACGATGGAATGTGATTGTTACCACTGGAAGGGTAAAGCCTGATATAATTGGCATCTTTGTGCTCAATGATATAAGGAAACATTTTCCATTGACCCCACGGCAGGGATTGCACTTCTCCACGCTCTCCGTTTTCAATGGCAGTCTTGACGCTGGAAAGATTACTAAAATCAATTCCAGCACGAACAACAGCACTTGTTACCTTTTCAAGAATGATATTCTTGAAAGCAGCAGCGGGTTTAGGATTACTTTTCCAATAGGCTTTCACAAAGCTACCTTTAGCATTGAGAATGTTATTGATGACTTGGTCGGCGGTTAGCGAGGCAGTATTTGTTTTCATAACGACATCAGTATAATCTAGTTTTTTATAAGTGTTTTGTTAGGCAGACAGGACAAACGGATTCAACAAAGATCATTGATTCAAAAGCGTTTGATTCGTGACGAATATAATCCTTTGAACCATATTCAACAAAAAAATCAATATCTTTATACTTCATTTTAGTAAAGCAACCAGATTCAAATTCAATTTCAGCATAATCGTATTTTGTAATAATACGGGAAATGATTTCCTCATTTTCATATCCAGGTGAACCATGCCGAACCTTTGCACCAATCAGTAGTTTGTATTTCATAGCGACATCAGTATAATCTAGTTTCTTATTGGTATCTCTTGCCAAACTGATCGGTTATAGTAGTGGCAGGGTGAAGATGAATACAAATTTCCTTTGCTTCACGAAGAGAATTTACAATAGTGGTATTACCATTTCGGCAGGTGATTGTATAACGCTTTTTCATAACATGAATATAATCTAGTTTTTTAATAGTTTATTCAGCTTCTTTGTTATTACGACTAGGGCAATCGGTGATATGAACAAGTTTGTTTTTTGCTCTAGTGACAGCAACATAAGACAGATTCTTTTCTTGTTCTTTCATCCAATCCAACACCGCATATTTGCTTGGTTGAAATTGCCCCATGCCAAGGATATAACAGTTGTCAAACTCAAGTCCTTTTGATTTGTGAATGCTTGACAATGTCACCACGTTGGGCTTTTTATAGTCATCGTTGTCGCTGAACATATCACTGATAAGCTTTTGAAGACTAGCAACATCATGCTTGCCAATGCTTTGGCAACGCTCAACAAGAATCATAATGGTATCATACTTGTCTTCAAGCAATGCAAGTTTGGCACGACTAGCCTTTTCGCTTTCACGTTCAAAATGCTTTTGAATTCGCAGCGTGAAGGTAGCAAGATCCTTTACCTTCCACTTGCGAGTAAGAGTGATCAAGTTTTGACCAATATCCTTTCCTTCAATACGGCAACCAACACCGTTGCGAATAAGCGCAAATGCAAGAGCAATCAGCGGGGAATTATTGCGGCATATGATACCATCATTTTTATCAAGGTTTAATAAAGATACAGAATTTACAAATTCATCATACTTAATTGAAGATATTTCCCCATCATTATTATTCTCAAATGCTTCAATATCTGGCACGTATTCTTTGGCAGCAGCAATGATATTCTTGCCGCAGCGATAACAAACACTCAGTGGAAGTTCAACGCAATCAAACATATTTTTGATGAGTTGCATGCTATCGTTTTCAGCACCAGTAAACCCATAAATAGCTTGGTTGGGATCACCAATAGCCATGAGTCTGCCACCGCTTTTAAGCATTTTACGAATCAATAGCTTTCTGCAAACATTGGTATCTTGTGCTTCGTCAACAATAACCCAATCATATTGTATCATATCAATGTCAAAAAGCAATGGGAAATATAACATATCACTGAAATCAATGTTCTTGACATCACGATTATTAAGTTCCAACACGCGACGGCATACATCAATGATTGTGGCAAGACCAACATCAGCATCAACGTCAATATCATTGTGCTGAATGATATTCACCCAAGCATCATCATCATTGATGTCAGCGCAACCAGCAACACCAAAACCATTTTCTTTTGCAAAGCGAACCATATCCATGATTGCTTTACGGCATTTCATAAGCTCTCCTTGTTGAGTGAAATACTCAACAAAGTTATAAACCTTGTTGGTATTAACATTCACTTTGCCTTTGGCACGAGTCAAACTCTTTAATGATTCACTATGAAAAGTGGCAGCACTTGCACTAGGATAACCCCTAGCAACAAGACGATCCTGCAATTCAACAGCAATTTTCTTGTTGAAAGCAAGCATCAATACATCACCATTCATACGATCAACAGCATTGACAGCAGTAGTAGTTTTCCCACTACCTGCCTTAGCATTGACAATCGCATTGCCAGTTCCCTCGGATACCCATTTATAAATGTTTTCTTGATAAGTAGAAGCAATCATGTGGCAGCAGTATATTCTAGTTTTTTAGTAGTTAAAATTTCAAATTCTAGTTTTTTAGTAGTGGATATTACTCTGGATTACATTCTAATAACAAACCCACTATCATCTTTCTTGCCTTTACCTTTGGCTACAAGACCAACAATGCAATTACTAGGATCAAGAAAGCGAAGATCATTTTCATCGCCGTTGATAACTTTCTTACCCTTGTAAGTAGTAGGAAGTTTATCTTCAAACACCATCGCAACATTGCCACCCATACCCATAACAAGATCGGTTTGAGCATGATTGCTTTCGCTGCGACTAAAGGTAAGATGATAATTCTCAGGAAACTTATGATTGATAAAGTCAATCATACGCTTGACTGACTTGGTATAATCATAAAAGATAATATCTGGAAAATGCTGCATCATGCTCTTGCCTTGATACATCACATTTTCCCAAGGAATATCACTGGTAAGATTAAACCTAAAGCAAGGAATCATATTGTTTTTCTTTGCTTTCTTAACAGCAGATTCGATTTCTTTGTACAAGCAAGACAAGAACATTTGCTTGTTCTCGAAAAAGAACTTGGTTTTATTGATACGAGCAAATTGGACATTTGAATAAACACCCATACCAGCGGTATTAAGACAAGCAGCAGTGCATCCTATTGATGCGTATTGGCAGGTATTAAACCCACTCAATTTTGCTGGTGCTAAATGGATTCCACTTGAATAATATCCTAGTGATTCCCCTTTTTTGATTTTTGTATTTGCGGTTGTAAGCAGTTTCATAGCGGCATCAGTATGATCTAGTTTTTTATTAATCAATTCTCGGCACATTCACGAATACGACACATTGATTTTTTACTTTGCTTTTTTCTATCAACAAAAAAAGTAGTAGGTGGTGCTATCTTGTGTCGCGTTAATCTTCTTAATGCCAATGGCGAATAATCAAATGATACATTTTTTATCTTTTTCATAACGACATCAATATAATCTAGTTTCTTATTAGTATCTTGTATCTTTTGTATCTACAATGATTATAATCTAGTTTTTTATTAATGTCTGTATCCTTGCTGCTATCTGTCTATTTTTCCTATTATAAATTATTATTAATTATTATTAATTTAAAAGATTTTTAATAATTTGTTGGTAAATTATATTAAAGTTTGATTGTTGTATTGGTTACAATATAACTCATTGATTATCAATGTGTATATTTTTAGTATATCTTATTGATAACTAGAGGTATTATCATGCTTTTTGAGCAAGCTTTGGTTGTGTGTGCGACTGTGTGTGTGAGTGTGTATGCAAGGGTATTCGTGTGTATTTGTGTGTACTTTGATACACGTATACATGCACTTTACATACTTTTTATAAGTTTTTGTATAGCTTTTAACAAGTTTTTACACGTATTTCTAGTGATTATTGCGTTGATAGCTTACAATATCAATGCTATTACACTGGTAATATATGCTTGTACATGCATTGGTATGCACATCATAATGCGTTATACTATACTATTAATTGATGTGCTTTGTTTGTTTTATCAGACATTATGTGTTTTATCAGATTTAAATGTTTGTGTTAAACAAACAAAGTTATGATACTTACAAAGTTATAATAGTGATATTATTGTATTGATGTAAATGTTGATGCTGTGATATGTTGGCTTGTTGAATATGTCATTCAACTAAAGTTATTTTGGTAATACCAATTTGGGAAGATCAATTCCATCAATACTTTTCAATTTTCCAACGACCAACCAAAAAGATCCTTCATCGTAAACAGCTATTAAGATATTAGGAAGCATTATTTCTAATCTATAAAAGATATGAGAAGTTGTATCTTCACAGAACTTTTTAATGTATGGATGATCGACTAATTGTTCTTTTGTTTCAAATAGAAATGGATCTGGTTGTTCGTCCAGTTCGACGAAGGTTGGAATATATGGCATAAATTTATTCATAATTTATCGTATTCTATTTTTTACTTTTTGATCTTCACTTTACTCGCATCAACATTAAACTTAGCAGCAATGTCTTCAAGAGTCAACTCTAAAGTTGGTGATGTGAGAGCATTGAATTGTTCTTCAGTGAGACGTTTATTATCAACATACCACGATTTACGTCCATCAGTATGTTCAACTGCTGGTCCATCAGTACGATGACATTTACCATCGACATACCATAATTTAGTTCCGTTAGGCCATATAATTGCTGGTCCATCAAGACGATGAAGAATAATCATCTCTCGGTCTTTATAATAAAACTTAAAGCCGTTTTTGTAGATGAGTGTATATTGTTCTTGCATGCTCTTATTGTATTCTAGTTTTTTCTTTTAGGAATCAACATCTGACCTTCTTTGGATTGTAAAAATGTAGTCAAAGAATCAATTTGTTTTTGTATTTCTTCTGTTGTCATATTATCTGAAGCAAAATCAATACGATGACCATCAACTACTACTTCAACCTTCTTAAAAGGATCAAGAGTTCTTTCATAATTAGTGAGAAGTTCTGATATACTTGTTACTTTATTCATAGGATTTTCTTCTAATGTTGGTGCTGAGAGAGCATTGAATTGTTCTTCAGTTAGATATTCACCATCAACCCACCATTCTTTATCTCCATCGGGCCATTCAACAGCAGGTCCATCAAGACGATGACGTTTACCATCGACATACCATGATTTTTCTCCACCAGCATATTCAATTGCTGGTCCATCAAGTCGATGACGTATATCATCGACATACCATTCTTTACTTCCATCAGCATATATAACTGCTGGTCCATCAAGTCGATGAAGTTGCCCTTCAACATACCATTCTTTATATCCATCAGCCTGTTCAATTGCTGATCCATCTAGTCGATGAAGTTTACCATCAACATACCATGCTTTACTTCCATTAGCCTGTTCATATGCTGGTCCATCTAGTCGATGTTTTTTACCATCAACCCACCATTCTTTACTTCCATCAGACCATTCAACTGCTGGTCCATCAATACGATGACGAGTAGTCATCTCTCGGTCTTTATAGTAAAACTTGTTTCCGTATTTATTAATGAGAATGTATTGTTCTTGTTTCATAATTTTATTGTATCAGTGTTCCTTATTTCTTAATCTTGAGCTTACTTACATCGATACCAAATTTAGCAGCAATATCTTCCAATGTCAATTCAAGCGTTGGAGCTGTTAAAGCAAGGAATTCTTGTTTGGTGAGACGTTTATTATCAACATACCATGATTTATCCCCATCAGACCATTCAATTGCTGGTCCATCGAGACGATGACGGTTACCATCAACATACCATTCTTTACTTCCATTAGCAGATATAATTGCTGGTCCATCAGTACGATGAAGTTTATTATCAACCCACCATTGTTTATGTCCATCAGCACCTTCAAATGCTGGACCATCTAATCGATGAAGAATAATCATCTCTCGGTCTTTGTAGTAAAACTTGTCACCGTCTGTGTCAATGTGAATATATTGTTCTTGTTTCATAATTTTATTGTATTCTAGTTTTTTCTTTGTAAGAATTTCATCCAATATCTTATGCTGTGTCGCAAGAATTTCATCTTGCGCATCTTTATAAGCTTGAAGCTCATCATTAATCCAACCCTTATAGGTATTAAGCCAATCTGTAAGGCAGTTTTCTTTGGTAAGGAAAGAGTCGGTATGATCAACCCAGTATGACCAGTACTCATTAAGTACTTCTTGTTCTGTGTAATATCTGATGACCTCGTCGATCACATGATCGTTCTCACTAAAGTTATTTTCTAGTCGTGCGTATAGTTTCATTTTGTTTATTGTGTTAGAGTTTTTTACCAGTTTGGATCACTTTGCTTTTTAATAATGACAAGCAAAAGAATGATGATGACGAACATGAACATATTTTTATTTTAATAATGGTTATTTTTTCCAAATAATATATTTTAAATTATTTGTAATATCTTGAACTTTAATCAAAGAGAGTAAATCTTTTCTATTGTATCTTTGGTATCCTATATAAAGAGGATATCTGTTATTTGTATCGATTTTATCAAGGTTTATAATTTTTTCACATAAATTTGCCAATGCTTTGCGACCGACGATCAAAAAAGAATTTTCTTGTTCAAAGGCAATGAGTGTTGCTGATCCATAAATCCATCCATTTTTACCTTGGACATTTTTAAATTCAATCCAAACAACATCATCTTCAACATTATTGTTTTCTCTTTTAATTTTCTTTCTGGCTTTTACATCAACTGTGCATGATCTTTTAAATTTATTAACGATATGAAAGTCTATATGATTAAACTGTTCTTCAAGACTTGCATCTATCACTTTATTGCTTAATTTTTCAGCAATTTGTTTAAATTGCTGTTCAGCAGAAGAACCCATGTTAGAACTCTCTCCTGTTTGATCGTATTTGTTTTTATAAACCATGCCAAGAATAAAAGATTTGCCAGTCTTCACATGCGGCAAGATGAACTTCATCATCCCAGTTCCATTCATGAACATATTCACCTGTGTTTTCATTGAATTCAGAGTCTTTTATGCATTCTTCTTTCAAGAACGGCACTCCTTCTCCATCATCGTCGCAGAATTTACTGATGTATTCATTAAGTTCTTGATAGATATTCAAGTATTCAGTATCTTCATCTGGAAAGCCAACAAAGGCTTCTATGACTTCTTCTACACTTTCATTGTGATTGTCTAGTTGATAAACTGCATAGTAGTCAGACCAACAACCACCACCTTCATAGCCCACGGCAACGATAATAGCTTTATCATCTATAATCTTTTTTGCCATTGCTAAACGAAGAGTAAAGTCTGAAGGATCAACTTGAGGATTTGTTTCTTTGAGTGCGTAAAACTGTGTATTCATAATATGCTATCGATTATTAGAGATTGTATAATAATGTTTCTGAGTTTATAACATTGTCCATAATAAGTATATCAACAGCAGTTTTAATTGCAAGTTGATTAAATTCTTTTATGTTATTTTCTTGTACAATGTTGTCCAACACAGCATGAAGTGATAAATCTTTGATTGTTACCAGTTTTCTATCATCTACATTGTATGTGACAACTGCATAATAATGTTCGTCATCTCGCTTTAGGTTTTTATGATGAATATGCAACATAGTTTTATTGTACTGTGGACGCTTCTAATTCTTTTAATTTATTTTTCAAATAGTTCAACTTATTTTCAATTGTATTGTTTTGATTATCAACGAATTGTAGTTGTGATTTACAACTTTTGCAAATTACATGATAAGAAGGTTTTGATCTGCTTCCTTGATACTTCAAGGATTCTTGAATCCGATTGTGCGTGGTTGTTTTGATGTTAAACACGTTAGAACAAGCGCATGTATATTGATATGTGTTTTGCTTTTTGGTTTTAGTAACACTGGTGTCATAACTATGGCAACGAACTGGATCAGCATTGAATACCGTTTTCATAACATACTTCCATTCTTTACCATGACTCTTTACAAAGCTACCAAATACCAATCTTTGGATATAATGAGCCATTTCATGAACGACAATTTGATGGTATGTATTTTTATTATGCTCTGCCAAATCAAGTTGAAACATCAACTCTCTGATGGTTTGATTATTAGAAACCAAGCAAGTTCCTGCTGTTGTGCCGTTTCTTTTAAAGATGATAGCGGTTGGTCTTGGAAAAGTTTTATTGAAAAACTTTTCAGCAACAACGAAACACTCTTCAACTTGTTGTAGGATGGTATCTTTCATGACAACAGTATAATCTAGTTTTTTAATAGTTTTTCATTCAAGAATGTTTCTATTTCGTCATAGAAATCACCATCCCATTCACGATTTTGATGCTTTAATTCAAATTCATCAGTTAGGTCTTCTGCTAGTTCATAAAGACTGCCGCCGTGTCCTCGTTGTTTAACAATTTCAGAGATGAGATTATCATGAGAATCGTATGATAATTCAGTGGTAATTGCGGCAACAATTTCGTGGTGAGTCTCTATCCACGATGTAAATCCATTTGGAAATGTTTTCATAATTTAAATAAACACAAAAAGGATGAGCCTTTTAAAGACATGCTCATGTCGCATCTTCAGATATTATCGGAGTCTGTATTGATTTGTTTCGATGTTGACATCAACAAGGTTTCGCTTTTCAAGAGCGAAAATGATGCGTTTAGTTTTCTTATCAAAAGAATGCCACCCATCAATCTTGCTGATGAATGCAAACGCTTCTCGTTGATGTTTACCCATCTTTTTAATGTTCGGTTCCATATTATTATATTGTTTGTTGTTTGTATGATATTCTAGTTTTTTATGATTACCAATCAGCGACATAAAACATGCGTTGGTTTTCCCAATCAAACTCGTTGAGAAATTGATACATTTTCTCACAAGTATCTTCTACTTGTTGCCAGTAGTATTCATCAACTTCAGTGCTACCAAAAAAGAAACCGCTGGTAGGCATAAACTTAGATGGATCTTGTTCTTCAATAACCAAGAACAAAGTATCAACCAAATCTAAAATATGATCTTTGGTCACTTCATACATGCCGCAATCATCAATACCAATCTGAACATGAGTCACAAACCAATCATGCAAAGCATTGAATTTACGCCAATAAGCAATTTTAGTGAATGTGGAACCATCATCAAGTTCACACAATTCTTTGATACTATGTTCGGTTTTGTTAGACTTATAAATATACATGTCGAGTCCCATAATGTTTATTTTGTTTTGATGTTTGTATGATATTCTAGTTTTTTAAAAGATGGTGATCGTGGAGGAATTCGAACTTCGATTGACTAAATAATAGTATGTTAAAGATTCGAAAACTTAATTGTAGTTATTGTGTAAATGAATTTGAAGTTACTGCGGAACAAATGAAAAGTAGAAAAAGACTTTTAAAAAATGGTGGTTCTACTTTCTGTAGTAATGATTGTAGATTATTACATAGAGGATTCGATCCAACAAAACCACGAGAAATAGCATGTATACAATGCAGTAAAATTGTTATTAAAAAAATAGGAGATATAAAAAGATCTGAAAATCAATTTTGTAGTAGATCGTGTGCTGCTACTTATAATAATTTCAAGTTTCCGAAAAGGAAATTATCAAAAAAATGTTCAAATGATAATTGTTCATGCCTTGTCAGAAATTATAAGTCTACTTTATGTCAAACACATTGGGATGAATATAAGTTAACACAAAAAGAAAATTTAATGCAATCAACTATTGGAGATTATAGAGCTAGAATCATGAATAGTTCTAAGAATTATAATATGGCATCATTACATGCTGGTATAAGGGGATTAGCAGGTAGTTGGTTCAAACATTTGAAAAAAATACCTTGTCATAATTGTGGATATTCTAAACATGTAGAACTTTGTCATATAAAACCAGTGGCATCATTTCCAGATAATGCAACAGTGGGAGAAATAAATCATCCCAATAATATAATCCAATTATGTCCTAATTGTCATTGGGAATTTGACCGATTGGGGTTAAAATTGGAAAACATTCAAATATAAAAGATTGGTGAAGCTGAGTAGATTCGAACTACCATTGATCCTTTACGGTGCTACTGATTAGAAGTCAGTTCCGATACAGCTCCTTTTGCTTAGTTATTATACACTAAGCTATTCACAGAGTCAAGGATACATTGCAAGAATCTCTTCGTCTTCCATAGTGGTAAGCATAAACAATTGATTGTACTCTACTGGTTGTCCATCGACAGTTGAGATGCCATCATCGTGGAAGTATTGCATTCTGAGGCGACCATCGATAAGATAATCAAAGTCTTCTCCCCACTTATCACCATCAAGGACTTCAGCAGGGTATCTCTTACCATCATTCTTGCCAACGATTCCATGTTCTACTACTAGGCGGCGGTATTTAGTTTTATTTGTTTCAATTGGGGCAGTAAGTGTTTCCATATTAGAAGTTTTCGAAGTTGAAGTTGGGGTAGAGTTCTTGGGCTTTTGCTTGAAGTTTTTTGCGGAAGGAGTAATACTCATCCATGAGCAGGGAATCTGCTTCACCTTTGACTTCTCTTTCTCTTGACTCAAGCAATTGAATGAGTTCATGGGCGCAGGAATCAAGGGTTGATTCGTAGTATTGGATATCTTCTGGGGTAAAGAACGTTTTCATATTAGAGATTAACATATTAAATGTGGAGAAAGGTTAATGTTTTAAACAGGGGTTGTCAATAATTATTCTTCAATGAATGTTGGGGCTGAGTATTTATCATCATCCAAACGACCAGAGTACTTCATCCACAGGGTGAGATCGACATCAGCAATGCTCATGAATGGGAAGTTGATATTCGCAAGAAACAAAAACTTCTCTTCCAGATCTTTATACTGCTTAACACTTGTTGGAGTATTCTGCGGGGCATCCACTTGATTGTCGCGCAACCATTTGAGGATGTGTGTATCGAGTACGGCACATTGACAATTGGGGCGGGTATGAAGCAAAAAGAAACGTGCGGTCTTTTGTCCAACACCATGCACCTTCATGAGTTCTTCTAAGGTGCAGGTTGAGAGGTCGAGATCGACAGCATCCATGACTGCCTTAGTGAGACGAGTATACTGTCCGATACGAGATGCAACCAGAGCATTGTGGATTCCAGTCTCGCCCAGTTCCTTGAGGATCTGGAATGGGGTATCACCAGTGCGATTTGCCAGTAAACGAGCAAGGCACTTGGCAGCATAGTCACTATTCTTTCCAGCGCAGAACAAACCAAACAAAAAGAATGATTGGAGTTCAGCTTGGGTGCGGGTGAAGTTGGTGATCTTCTTGGGGTCAGTTAGTATTTTCATGTGGTTAGTATATATTAGTTTTTTATTAATGGAAGATGGTCTCCCCGCACAGACTTGAACTGTGAACCTAACGATTATGAGTCGTTTGCTCTAACCAATTGAGCTACAGGGAGTTATGTGATACAATTATTATATCTTAGTTTCTTATTAGAAAAGTATTTTTATTTTAAATTATGAATGGTAGCTGTGATCGGACTTGAACCGATAAGCCCGAAGGCGGCGGATTTTAAATCCGCAATGTTTACCAATTTCATCACACAGCCTTTTATTATTACCTATTCATCCAATCGATTACATCATGCAATCCTTTGGATTTATCACCGTCTCCATAACTAGAAAAATGTTCTCCGTTTAATTTTTTACCATGCCAAGGGTGTTGATCTGTTTTGGTGTTTTTCCAAGTCCAAATCTGACCATGTGGTTGGTTATTCTTTGAAACATTGATATATGTTTTATCGTTTGAATCTTTGATTCGTTTGCTGTAGGTCAACATCGTGCCATCATTATATTCTAGTTTCTAATTAATACAATAGAATTTTTTGAGAACAACCTTTTCCAATCCAAATTTATCAAGACTTGGAAGAATTGAATTTCTGATAAAATTTCTTCTGTATTTATTATCTTTGTTTGTGGGATCTTCAACAACAAAATCATATAAATTGTTGTTGTTTACATATGATTCTATTTCTTTCTTTTTTGTTTTTAGAAAGGGACGAATCATTTTGAAATTGTTATTATGAAATTTTGTAATGATTGGAACGGGGATATATTCTGGACAACCTTTTAGTGTGTTCATTAAGTATGACTCAACTGCATCGTTTAAGTGATGACACAAGATCACATCGTTGTTTAAACTGGAAAAGAATTCAAGTCGTTGTTTTCTGAGAACGTCTTCAATGTTGCTTTTGATTGTATCATCACTTTGTCTTTTAGCAACTGTTAATTTGATGTTGTGTTGATCGCAGAATCTTTCAACCGTTGATTGCATCTTTGCATTGATTGGTTGAAAGTTATGATTAAAGTGACAAGCATATACTTTATCTTTGTATAGTCTTGATAGCAAATGCAAACAAGCAATTGAATCTACACCACCACTCACAGCAACATAAAAATCTTGCTTTGGAATTAATGCTTTGTTGATTTTAATCATTTTAAAATTGTTTTGATCTTACACTTTTCAAAGTATAGTTTCATAACAAAATTATAATCTAGTTTCTTATTAATATAAGAGTATCACCTACCCTGGCCTTTATATTTTTTCTTATAATTTTTTGAATTCTTCAAACGAGAGGATTTCGTTTTGGCATGAATTCCTTTTCTTTTGAAGTTATTGTTCTTCTTTGTTGTTTTATTTTTCATAAAGTTATTATATCATTAAAGTTTTAATATGCAATTGGTTTTTTAATTAAACCAACCTTGCCCGTAGAAGATATTAAAAGTTTAACACAAACATTCTGTATAAAAATGGTCTGATTAATCTAAAATTATACTTACCAAAGAACCACTGCAGATGATATTTCCATACAGGTAATTTACCAATACCCTCAAAGTATCGAACTACATAACGAGTATTTTCTGGTTTTAAATTATTAAGTCTTTCAGTACAACTTAAATGCACATCTGACATAAAGTAAATACCACGCTCTTCTAATTTAGGAAGAAACTCGACCAGATATACCAATGGTCTATTTGACTTTAACCAGATTGACATTTCTTTTTTTGTATCAAACCTTTTGATAGAAGTTTCAATAGCAAACGAAAATCCATCTTTAAATGATAGTCCAATTGGACCAAATAGATTACTATGAAATTTAGTTCCATTTAGTTTATGATTCTCAAGTTGATTGCGGTCAAATGATCTTTCTACAAGAGCTTTTGTATCCACTTTAAACATTTTCCAGTTAAATAATTCGTTTTTTACACGGGGTATTAGTATATCGTCTTTGTTCATATTGTTATTGTTCATATTGTTATTGTTCATATTGTTATTGTTCATATTGTTATTGTTCATATTGTTATTGTTCATATTGTTATTGTTCATATTGTTATATTAACATATAGTTTTAGAAAGTCAAGATTAAAATTGGCTCCACCAGAAGGACTCGAACCTTCATAATCCTTACGGATATACGCCGCATTAACAGTGCGGTCCCTTGCCATTAGGGTACAGTGGATTTGTGTATAGTTATATCTACTATAAAAGCTGATCTATCGCTGAAGAAGTCCCCCGCTATGCGCAGAGGTTGATGATCCCTCTTCACTTTTCTACAAGTACTAACTCGCCGTACATCAGAATGAATAGGTCATAATGATTACTTTACAGTCTGTTTTCTCTGAATACTTCCGCTGATCAAACGCACGATAGAAAATTGTTTACCCTGTAATCATAATTAAATCGCTTTCAAGCAATCTGTTTATTAAAGGACTACCATCCTCGTCTTTGATGGTTGTTTCATTGAAATAAAATACAAATCCAATAGGTTGAATATCATCCAATTGTTCTTTGAATGATTTTCCCATTGGCATGTAATCTTCATATTTTGCTTCAAACTCTTCACGAGTTCCTTTGTATAGTGTTACTTGTTTGTTTGTCATATGTATTATTTTAATCTATTTGTTTGAAATGTCTATTATAAAATTAGTTTATCTGTCAGACCTTAAAGTCCTATGCCCCTCGCGCATAGAAAGCATCTTCGCCGAGTCATGGAAGGGCCACTTTGTAGAAACTTTCGTTTCCTCAGACGGATCTTCGGCATAGGTCTTCACAGCCGTGTGTAGATATTCTCGACAGATAAAGAAGTAGAAGAGTTTGGATTCGAACCAAAATTGTACCATATTGCCGAAAGCAATCAAGGAATCGAACCTTGA
>Ga0214921_10006605_pt1 | contig 15796 bp, 15 predicted proteins | sample LL1505_MetaG_FD_177992 | JGI IMG/M metagenome (GOLD analysis project Ga0214921, IMG submission 177992) | Freshwater microbial communities from Lake Lanier, Atlanta, Georgia, United States - LL-1505 | ecosystem: Environmental > Aquatic > Freshwater > Lake | place: USA: Georgia | collected...
TCATCCTGAACTCGTTTCAGGATCTATCCAATCCAAATTACAAAAATTTTTCGGCAAAAAAATCGCCGCAGAATGCAAAAAAGAATATGAACAAAAATTACGGGCAATTCAGCAAATTAAAAATCCCAATGGCAAAAATCCCAATGGCAAAAACCCCAATGGCAAAAACCCAAATTGGTCAAAAATCAAAACCGAATTACAAAAAATTCACTTCGACGAATCACGCCTAAAAGAAATTTTTTCTCACTTTAAAATCAAAACCTCGCCAAAATCTTTGGGGCTTTCAAGCCAACAATATCAAGAATGCGTGACATATGCGAAATTCATCCGCAACCGATTTACTTGTTTGGATTTAATATAAATTCTTGATTTATTGTACAGAAAACTTGTACAAATATTTGTATTCAATTTAATTAACAAATTTAGATCAAAATATGTCAAAAGAAGTCAGTTATTCAGATGCAAGAGAGCACTTAAAAACCTATCTCGATTTTGTTGTGCAAAACAGCGAAACTTTAATCATCACCAGAAAAAATAGCGAAGATGTTGTGATAATGTCGCGCAAAGATTATGACTCGATGGAAGAAACTTTGTACCTACTTTCAAGTGCAAAAAACCGTAAGCATTTGCTTGGCGAGGTTAAAAATATCAAAAAAGGCAAGTCGGTTACGTTTAAGTCGAAGAAGGAAATGAATAAGTTTTTTGAGAAGTTATGAAGTATAAAATCACCATTAATGAAAAAGCCTTAAAGGAAATCGCTTATTTTAAGAAGCGCGATCAAGTTATTTTTAATAAAATTCTAGATTTATTGGATGAAGTTTCGCGACATCCATTTGATGGATTTGGTAAACCTGAGGCGTTAAAATTTGAACTCTCGGGTTGCTGGTCGCGTCGCATTACGCGAGAGCATCGATTGGTTTACAAAGTAATTGAGAAAGAAGTTTTTGTGATTAGTTGTCGATATCATTACTAGTGCAAAATTAATCTGCGAAGAAGCTGACTGATTCATCAATGTAGCCTTGGTCGATCATTGCCATCATTAGGGTTTTGTAATCATCATTTAAGAAATTTTCGATCTAAAATTTCAGAATAACTCGTAGTCATGCTGAGCTTGTCGAAGCATGATTATAGAGCTCTGAGCCTAGAATCATGCTTCGACAAGCTCAGCATGACTACGAGGTTTTTTGATCAAATTTGCCTTTCAGAACCATGCGCATCAATTCTGGGTTTGAGGTTCTTTTTTGGTTTTGCGGGTTTCTTTCTGCAAAACTAAAAACTATTCGAAGTAAATTTTTTGCTTCTGGTACTTTATCGAGTTTTGGATCATACCCACCTCCTTTATTTTGTAGATTTTTTTTAATGTCATCTATCAGAAACGGATATTCCATTTTTATAAAACTAATCGCGATTGCGTCGCATATTTCTATTTTATCTGCTGCATAATTTCCGTTTAAATCGGTGAATTGGTGATAAAAAAATTCTAATTCTTGGCAGATTTTTAGAATTGTTCTTGGTGCTTTTTTAGTTAAAATTTCAACAAGATAAGACAGAATTTTTTTCTCATCAAGAAAATCAAAATTTCGTAAATCTTTTTTAATCTCGTCATTTTTAAGCTCATTCAGTTTGAACTTAACCAAAACCTTATTCAGCGAATTAATCACAAACTCCTTTTTCTTCTCGTAAGAAATTGGTGGCAGAAACAAATTGCAGTCGCGGCTTTTGGGGTTGTTGAAGAAGAAGTCTTCGATTAGTTGGGCTTTTTCGTTGCCAAATTCTTTTAAATGTTCGAGGCGTTTTTGCAAATCAGAGCCAGAAACGCAAAGCAGGAAAACCAGTTTTACGGGCAAACCAAAACGGCCTTCGTGTTTGAAGCGTTCGATCACTTCGATTACACGGTAAATTTCGTCAAGTTGGGCGCGTTCGATTTCGTCGATGTTGATTATCCAAACATCTTCTTTGATTTTTGAAATGTAGTTGAACATTGCGGCGGTTGAGTTGGGAACGAAAATTTCCTTTCCTTTTTCTTCTTTTAACGCGCTTAAATCCCAGCATTTTGCAACTGTTTTGCTTAAACCAAAATTTAGTTTCACCAAAATTTGCGATATTGTTGACACCAGCGCCGAGTGGTTTGTTGATTCGCGCAGAATTACCTCAAGTGACGCAACATGAGGCGCAATGTTGATGGTTGGATATCTTTCGTTTAAGGCTTCAAACCAGCGCTTCGCAAATAGCTTGGAAAAGTCGTTGGTAGCGTTGGTTTCGGTGAGTGAAATATAGCTGTAAAGTGATTTTTCTGCGCCAACGGCTTCAATAATCATGCGAGCGTAAGAAGATTTTCCTTCGCCATAGCCGCCATTTAGCGCGACAACGCTAACATAATTTTTTGAATCTAAAATTGACTTTATGGCAGCTTCGGCAGCTTCGGCGAAGCCAATATTATCGTCTTTTTTGCTTAAAGAATTTGGGGCGAATCTGCGACTAAGGCTTTTTGGATTTAGTGGTTTGGTGAAAATTTCTAAACAAAAAAAGATGATAATTAAAATGCAGATCAAAGTCGCGCAAAACAGCGTCAAGCCTTTCTGATCTAAGTTAAAATCAATTAACAAAATCGCGAACAAAAAAGACGAAGTGCAAAAAACAAAATCTAAATAAGAGGTTCGTTGGCTTAGATTAGCTTTTTCAAATTCTTTTTTGAGGGCTGAAAATAATAAATAAAAAGCAGAAAGAGCTACAACGCCAAGCGAAACAAGCAAAATCTGCGAAGGATTTTTATCAGGACTTTTGTCAAAAAATAAGGTGATTTTTTCTTCAAAAAAAATTTTCCAAATTATTTCAATAACGCAGGCAAAAATTGCTGCCAAAATTAATTTAACCATAAATCACGTAACCGTGATTTCTTACAGTTTGTAGGTAATGCGGCTGTTTGGGGTTGGTTTCGATTTTTTTTCTAAGGCGGGTGATTTGTACGTCGATGCTTCTATCGTCAATTCCGCCGCAAAGCGCGGAAAGTTTTTCGCGGCTTACGGAATTTCCTTTTTCTTTGCATAAAATATTTAAAATTTTCGCTTCCGAATCAGTTATGTGGATAAATTCTTCGCCTTTTTTTAAGCGTGATTCGGCGAGGTTAAAAGTGAATTCGCCAAAGCAGCAGATGTTTTTTGGGTCTTGAGTTACGCTCATGCGTTTCAAGATATTATTAATGCGAAGAAGTAATTCTTTTGGCTCGAAAGGTTTTTGTAAATAGTCGTCAGCGCCAGCTTCCAAACCTTTAATGCGATCATCAAATTCGCCGCGCGCGGTTAACATGATTACTGGAGTTTTTGAAAATTTTCGCAAGTCAGCTGTGAAATCAACGCCATTTTCATTGGGCAACATCACGTCAACAATCAGAAGGTCGAACATTAATTCTTGCATCATTTTTTTAGCTTCGCTGGTGTCTTTGGCGAGAGACACTTGAAAACCATTTTCGTCAAGAAAGCGACCGAGCAAAGTGCGAAGACGCGTATCGTCGTCGATTACCAAAATATGATGCAGTTTTTTAGTCATGATTTTTGATAGTTGTTAAGCTTTTGCAATTTCGTCGAACTTTTTCATTTTAGTTAAAAGTTTTTCCAAATTATCCAATCTCACCATGCAAGGGCCATCGGATGGCGCGTTGTCAGGGTCTTGGTGAACTTCCATAAACACCGCAGCAACTCCAACCGCAACGGCGGCGCAGGCTAAAGTTTCAACGAATTCGCGTTGGCCGCCGCTTGCTCCACCAAGTCCACCGGGTTGTTGAACTGAATGAGTTGCGTCAAATACAACGGGACAACCAGTTTTTGCCATGATTGGCAAGCTACGCATATCGGAAACTAAAGTGTTATAGCCAAAGCTTACGCCGCGTTCGGTTAACATTACATTTTGATTTCCGAAGTGATCCATTTTTTTGACAATATTTGCCGCATCCCAAGGCGCTAAAAATTGACCTTTTTTAATGTTAATTACTTTGCCAGTTTTGGCTGCGGCTTCAAGCAAATCAGTTTGGCGGCACAAGAATGCCGGAATTTGCAAAATATCAACTTCATCAACATTCGCCAAAATTCGGCAATGTTCTTCATTGTGAATGTCGGTAATAATCGGGCAGCCAAATTGTTTTTTTACTTCGGCAAAAATTGGTAAAGTTTTTTCTAATCCAGCGCCGCGTTCGCCGCTAATGCTTGATCTGTTGGCTTTGTCAAAAGAAGATTTGTAAATAAAATTAATTTTTAATGAATCGCAAATTCTTTTAATATTGCTCGCTATCATCAAACTGTGATCCATTGATTCAGTTTGGCATGGACCGGCGATTAAAGTGAAAGGAAGATTATTGGCAATTCTAAGATTCTTTACCTGAATGGTGCGCATGTTTATTTTAAATAATTAAATAAATTGAAAGTTTTAGATGTTTTAGTAATTCCCTTTTGTCAAAATTCAAATCAATATTTCCTTTTTAAAAACTTCTAAAAATGTTTGCTAAACCGATAAGTCTTATTCTTGTTTACGTTGTAACTATTTTCAACATTGTGATTCTAGCCTCGCCAGTATTGGCTGTAATCGTGCCTTTTGTACAATTTAATAATAACACAATTATTATTGAAAACGATCTTTTTCAAAGAGTGAAATTTGTTTTTCTGCTAATTTGCTTTTTGGTTAGCTTTTTAATGCTGCTTTATTTGGCGTTGGATTTTCTTTTTGGATTCTCGGTTAAAAGCTCGCTTAAAGGATGCGCGCGTTATGAAAAAATAAAAGATTATGATTTTTTAACTGAGCTTTTTAGTCAGGTAAAAAGCAAATTTGGCGAAAAAAGCGTGAAGCTTTACATTAAAAATACCGATGAAATTAACGCTTACGCAATCAGCAGTTTAGGCAGCAAAGCCATTGTCTTAACTAAAGGTTTAATCAATCATTATTTAACCGAATGCCCAGATCCGAAACAGTTTTTATATGCACTTCGTAGCGTAATTGGCCATGAAATGTCGCATTTAGTAAATAAAGATTTTCTGCCGACTTTTCTAATTTTAACTAATCAAAAAGTTACTAATTTCGTTTCAACAATTTTATATTTTATTTTCAGACTTATCATTCGTGGCGCTAGAATGATGCCGATTGGAAGTGAGGTTTCAGTTTATACAATGCGCAAAACTTACTGGATTTTAAATTTAGTAATCACCGCTTTTAACCGTTTTGTAGTTTACAATTTATACGAATTTTTGCGCCGCTTCATTTCGCGCTCAATTGAATATCGTTGCGATCGTCAATCAGCAAAAGCATTTGGCGGGCGCAACATGGTTGTTGCTTTGTCAATGCTTGGTGAAAGTGGCTATTTCACACTTTTTTCAACTCATCCGCGAACTAAAAGCAGAATGAAAAAAGTTGAGCAAATAAAAATCTCCGACGAAATTGTGCGCCCCAGATTTTTTGATGCGCTTTCTAATTATTTCTCGCTAATGTTTTTGATAGTGGTTTTTCTTTATTTTGCCAAGCAAGCGCATATTGATCATTATTTGCGTCTTTACCTCAATAATCATGAGGTTCTCAATCGCAAACTCGCGATGTTGTGGCACCTAATTTCACAATTTTTTTAAATGAAAAATTTCTTAACTCTTGCTGAATTAATTTCATTTCAAGCTACTAAACACAATAATCCAAAAGCTTTTAATTTTAAGGAAGATGGTCAAATTCGCAGTTTTTCTAATCAAAAATTTAAAGAAGATTGCTTTCATTTTGCTTGCGGTTTGCGTGAATTAGGAATTCGCAAAAACCAAAGGATTGCCAATTTTTCTTATCAAAATCCGATTTGGTTAATTGTTGATTTGGGCTCTATTTTAGCGGGCGCGGTAACGGTTCCAATTTTTTTTAATATCTCAAAAGAAAATCTACTTTATGAAATTTCTGACTCTGACGTGAAATATGTTTTTACCGATAATCGTGAATTTTGTGAAACGGCAAAAAAAGAAAATATTGATGTAAAAATTATTACTTACGGTTTTAAAACCAAAGATACGATTAGTTTTGAAGATGTGATGGAATCAGGAAAACAGGCTGCGCAAGATGAAAAATATGATTTTGAAACCTTGGTTAAAAAAATCGATCCGCAAGATCTTGCAACAATAATTTACACTTCAGGAAGTACCGGAAGGCCAAAAGGCATTGAATTGACTCATCAAAATCTGGTTTCGCAAATTAAAGATACCGCAACATTTTTTCCACTTCCCAAAGAAGATATCGCTTTGTCTTTCCTGCCTTTAGCTCATATTTTTGAACGCATGGTGATGATGTTTTATATAACGCGCGGCATTTCAATTCATTTTGCTGATGATGTAAAAAATGTCGCAAAGCTTTTAAAAGAAATCCAGCCAAACTTGATGACAGTAGTTCCGCGAGTTTTAGAAAAAGTTTTTATCGGAATTGAAGATGGAATTAATTCTGGAAATTTTTTCAAAAAAATTATCGGCAAAATTGCTTTGAAACGCGCTTTAAGCAAAAATGTAAAAACTTTTCCTAACATTTTTGACGCTATTTTTGACACATTAATTTACAAAAAATTTCGCGCTGCTTTGGGTGGAAATATACGCATGATAATTTGCGGCGGAGCTGCGCTATCAGAAGATTTAGAGCGTTTTTATCAAAATGTTGGAATTAAAATATATTGCGGTTACGGCATGACTGAAAGTTCGCCAGTTTTAACTGCGAATTGCCAAAGAAATCATAAATTTGGAACTGTTGGCAAAGCTTTTCCTTCGGTTGAATTGAGAATTGCTCGCGATGGCGAATTGCTGGCGCGCGGCCCCAATATTATGCGCGGCTATCACGGACAGCCAGATAAAACGGCAGAAGTTATCGTTAAAGGTTGGCTTCATACTGGTGATTTGGCCAAAATTGATGCGGCAGGTTATATAAAAATTATCGGTCGTAAAAAAGAAATTTTTAAAACTGCCAACGGTAAATATGTAAGTCCAGTTCCGCTAGAACATCAATTAATGCAACGCCTTGGATTTTTAGCTGGCGCAATTGTGGTTGCGGAAGGAAGAAGATTTGTTTCGGTTTTGTTATTTCCAGATTTTGATCTTTTGAAAAAAACTAAAGCCAGATTTGGTTTTGATGGCAATGATGAAGCTTTTTTAAAGTCAAAAAATTTGCATAATTTTGTGCAGAAAAATATCGCGGAAATGAATAAAAATCTTGATCACTGGCAACAAATTCAAAAATTTTTCATCTCTTCAGATCAAATCTCCATCGAGTCCGGCGACATTACGCCTTCAATGAAATTAAAAAGAAGTGTATTGGAAGAAAAATATAAGGAAGTGATTGAAGAGTTTTATAAGGAATAACTAAGTTTTTTCATTACAAAACAACTAATTGATCATTTTTTAAAAAATTAAATGATGGCATAATTAAAAAAATGGAGGCTATTTCTCAAAAATTTTCAAACTAACTCATAGTCAAAGATGGCATCGAGTTTTTTTGTGAATCAATGGATAATTTGCCATTTTCTTACTATTCAATTAATGGCACTGTCGTAAATCAAGTTTTTCTAAAATAGGCTTTGGAGGAGTTTATTCAGTTTTAAATAATCCTAACTCAACCTAATCCCCCATTTTTTGCTTAAATATTTCGCCACAGATTCTCTTTCATCATCTAGTAAAACCCGATTATAAATAATGATTTCGGCGATATATCCAGAGTAATAGCCATAATTGCCACCTCCAATACTCAAAGTTGGGAAAACATAATTAGTTGGACCTTGCGCAGTTTTGCGAACTAAAGCGCCATTAATATAAAGAGAAGGAACTTTGTCGGTATAATCAACTTCAATAATTGTGGGACTGGTGGCGCTGGTTGCATAAACTAAAACTGGCGGCATATAGAATGAAGAATGTTCGTAAACCGAAATTCCATTTGTTCCCATCGCAATTCCGCTGCCCGCAGCAGATACTTTGGGATAAATAGTGCCCCCGTTTTCTGGAAATAAAAGATATTTTTTACCTCCAGTTCCCGCTGTTCCAAATGTTCTTTCAGTTGAAAGAGCGTCGGCAGAGTTGGGTTTGGCGACGACAAAAATTGTAAAATTATTCGCAGTTTCGGGAGCGCCATTAAAGACGGATCCAGAGCTTGAAAGTCTAAGAAAATCATTGATACCATCAAATTTCAGCGCTGGTAAATTATTGATTGCATCAATTATATATAGTGGCTTTGACGCCGCGATGCTTTGGGTGGCGTTATCTGCATTTGCGGTTGGATTAATATCATACCAAGTGCCGATCGCGCCGTTATCTTCTCGCTCGGTATAATCGAAACTTTTTTCGGCTGTGGCATCAAGCCATAAAATCAGACCTTGTATTGATGAAACATCGGAAGATGCGGTAAAATTTCTGGCGGTTTCTAATTTGTAATTAGAATAAATCGAAGAAGAGCTTAGGATGACAGTGATAATTACGCCAACAATTATTAAAGTTATCGAAATTTCCATTAAAGAGAAGGCGCTGCGCAATTTATTTGGAGATTTTTTCATTGAATGGAAATGAATTTTTTGAAAGTTGGCAAAGCTGTTTTTAGACACTGTTAGCTAATTAATTTTATTTCAAGAAAGAACTTCTAAAATTCCATCGGTAATTTTTTGCAATTGCTTTTTCTTAATATTAAGCGCCGGCATTGCATAAATACAATTGGCGAAAGGTCGTAAAAAAATTCCCTTTTCAACGAATTTTTTTCTTAACTCGATCATTTTATTAAAATCACCACTAATTTCCACAACTCCTACGGCACCAAGAACTCTAACATCTTTAACATTTTTTAAATTACGGCATTTTTTAAGTTCCTTTTGCAAAAAATTTTCATCGCTTAAAACTTTTTTCTCGTAATTAGTTTTTTCAAACAAATCGAGCGACGCATTTGCCGCCGCCGCCGCCAAAGGATTTCCCATAAAAGTCGGGCCGTGCATTAAAGCAAAATTTAGCGAATCGCTTAAAAAAGTGCTGAAAATTTCTTCATTGACCAAAGTTGCCGCAAGCGTTACAGCGCCGCCAGTTAAAGCTTTTCCCAAAACCAAAATATCGGGTTTGATATTGGCGTGATCGAGCGCAAATTTTTTACCCGTGCGATAAAAACCAACGGCGCATTCATCGGCGATAAATAAAATTTGGTGTTTTTTGGCGATATTAAAAATTTGGCGCAAAATTTCGACATCATGAAAAACCATGCCGCCAGCGCATTGAATTAAAGGCTCAATAAAAATTCCGGCTAAAATATTTTTATTTTCTTCAACAAATTGCTCGAATTTATTTAAGTCATTTTCATTTTGCGGCAAATCGAGCGAGAAATTTTTAAGTAGAATTTTTGCAAATTTCTGATGCATTCCCGAATTTAAATCAGCCAAAGACATTGCGCCCGTTGTGTCGCCGTGATAGGAATTTTTAAAAGAAATAAATTTTGTTTTAGCATTTTCGCCGCGATTAATATGAAATTGCCAACAAATTTTCATCGCCACTTCAATTGCCACCGAACCGGAATCAGAAAAAAATACGCGATCCATTTTACTAAATTGACAAAGACGATGCGCTAATTTGTAAGTTTCATCATTAGCAAAACCCGCCATCATAATATGCGGCAAAATTTTCGCTTGGCGGCAAATTTCTTTAATTAGGTGAGGGTGATTGTAGCCATGCGCCATGCTCCACCACGAGGCGATTCCGTCGATTAAAACCCGACCATCTTTTAGGAAAATTTCCGAAGCTTTGGCGCTTTTAATTTCAAGCTGCGGCAAATGATTTTGCATTTGGGTGTAAGGCAGCCAAATGTGTTTTTGTCCGAGTTTAATATTCATTTTTATCAGCTAATTTAGCCCATTCACTTTGCGGATAGCCTAATTTTAAGTTTTTATAAGCCTTTTTGCCTTCAACTTTTAAACCAATTTTATAATAAATTTCAGCCAAACGAAAATAAGCCTCCGCCACTTGATTGGTTTGGCGATAGCGCGAAATTATTTCGCGAAAACTGACAATCGCTCCAACATAATTGAGGCTTTTAATTTGGTAACGCCCAACCGACATTTTGGCGCCAGCTAAATGTTCATCAACGAAATCAAGCTTTTCTCTAGCGTCGGCAGCATAATCGCTGGACGGAAATCTGGCGATTAATTCGCGGAAAATAAATGAAGCTTGTTGAGTATTATCTTGGGCGCGATCGATTTCGGGAATCTGATTATAGTAAGTTAAACCTTTCATATAAATCATGTAAGGCACATATTCGCTATTTGGATTTAAGCGCAAAAAATCGTCAACTACTGGCAAAAGTTTGTCATAATTTTCATCCTTATATCGGGCGTAAACCGCCATGGTTTGACCTTTAATCGCCCATTTTGAAAAAGGAAATTCATCGTCGATTTTCTCAAATTGTTCAGCAGCTTCGCTATAACTTTTTGATTTTAAAAGTTTGTAAGCTTTGGCGTAAGCCATTTCAGCATTGGTTTTTTCATCATCCTTATTGGCGGCGCAGGAAAAGAGGAATGATGTGAGTAAAAGCAGGGAAAGAAATTTTTTCATAATTTTTATTTTTGAATCTTACCAAAACCCCGCAAAACCCCCCCTTGACAGGGGTTGGGGGGTTTTGTGATGTTAAAAAAATACATTTTTATTTTTTGCGAATATCAACACTCAATTTATGAGCCTGCAAACCCTCGCATTCAGCCAGAACTGACGTGGCTTTAGCAAGTTTATCAAAAGATTTTTTATCGCAAAAAATCAGCGAAATTCTTTTTAAAAAATCAAAAACTGAAAGTCCGCTCGAAAATTTTGCCGAAGATGAAGTAGGTAAAGTGTGACTTGGTCCCGCCATATAATCGCCAATGCTTTCTGGCGAATAATTTCCTAAAAAAATCGCACCAGCATTTTTAATTTTCGGCACAAAAGTTTCACAGTTTTTGGTGGCAATTTCTAAATGTTCGGGAGCAATAAAATTGGCGATGTGAATTGCGTCAGCCAGATTTTTCACGACAAAAATTGCCGAATTTTCCAAAGATTTTTCAATTATTTCTTTGCGCGGTAAACTCTCTTTTAAACCATTAATTGCCGCTGAAATTCTTGAAGCAAAATTTTGATCATCAGTAATTATAAATGCTTTGGAATCAACTCCGTGTTCGAGTTGTGAAAGCGCGTCCGCTGCAATCCAATTTGAATTAGCGCTTTTATCGGCAATGATTGTTACGTCAGTTGGGCCGGCGATCATGTCAATTCCAACATCACCGAAAACAATTTTTTTGGCGGTGGCAACAAATGAATTTCCCGGACCAACAATTTTATCAACTTTAGAAATGGTTTTTGTTCCATAAGTCAAAGCCGCAACTGCTTGCGCGCCGCCGACTTTATAGATTTTTTTAATGCCACAAAGTTTTGCCGCAAATAAAACTGCCGGATTAATTTTACCCGAACTCGCCGGTGCGCACATTGTGATTTCTTCAACGCCCGCAACAATTGCCGGAACCGCCGACATTAAAACTGAACTAGGATAAGAAGCGCTTCCGCCCGGAGTATAAACGCCAATTGAACTAACGGCGCGCCAGATGTTTCCAAGGCGCACGCCATCTTTATCTATAAAATGAAAATCTTTCGGCAGTTGTTTTTTGTGATAATTTTCAATGCGCTTATAAGCAGTTTTTAAAGCTGCTTTTATATCTTTATTTAGCGTTTTTTCAGCAGCGATAATTTCTTGCGGCGTAACTAAAAAATCTTCAGCTTTTTTGTAAGAAGTTTTGTCGAATTTATTGGAGTAAGAAACCAAAGCTTTATCGCCGCTTTTTTTAACTTCTAAAATAATTTCACTTACGATTTTGCTAACATCTTTATCAGAATCTTGCGCCTTGGTTAAAAACTTGTAGAAGCTTGATTTTTCAAGACCAACAAGATTATTATTGAGTTTTTTTTCAACTAAAAAAATTTTCATTTAACTAGAAATTTTAATTTTCTGCCCAACTTTTATACCGAATTTTTTTACTAAACCGGCGTTAATTTCTAAAACTTTTTTGACCTCTTTTTCGGAAGAAATTATATCGAGCGAATAAGGTTCGGCATTGGTTACAATTGTGGCGATTTCGTTATTTTTATCGATGAAAAGCATGTCGAGCGCAATGCGGGTGTTTTTCATCCACATCATAATTACTTGGCTTTTATAAAAAGGAAAAAGCATCCCGCAATCTTCTTGCAAATGATCCAAATTCATCAAGCCATACATTTTTTTTTCATCAGAATCGGCGATGGCGATTGAAAATTGAGTAATTTCTTTGTTGTTGGAATCGAAAACCTGTAATTTGGCGTTGTAGTTTTTAAGATCGCGGTTAAATTCGAGAATCTCCTTAGCATCAATGTTTTGTGGTGTTCGCAAGATTACAAAAATTACTGTAACGCAAGCAAAAATAACAAAAGTGAAACGTTTCCAATTAAATTTCAGATCTATTTTTTTCATAATTCTTTGTGAAATTTTATTTTTTTTTGATGTTGCATCTGCGCAAGCGGCGACTAAATCTAAGCCTGAAACGCCAACCAGAATAAGATCTGACATAATCGACATCAAGAGAAAATCGCAAGTTATTAACTTTATCAACAATGTGACCGTTGAAAAAGATGATAGCAGTTTGCTGGCCAATAAAATGACTGTGCTTTATGAAGAAAAGTCGCAAGCCAATGGTCAAAAATCTTCAATAAAAAAAATTATCGCCCAAGATAATGTCAAAATTTTTAGCGAAGATTTTGTCGCAAGCGGCGATAGCGGCTATTACGAACCAGCTAAAAATATTTTTGTTTTAGAAAAAAACGTGATCGTCAATAACGGTACTTCAATTGCCAGTGGTAATAAATTCATTTATGATTTGGTTACTAAAAAAGGTAAATTTGTCGGTCGAAAAGATGAAACTTCAATCACTGGAAATGGTGGCGACAAGCGAGTTGTAGTTGTGATTGGCGATGATTTTCCTGATCGCAAAAAAGAAATGAAACAATCAAAAAAAGAAAAAAATGAGCAAGACAACCTTAAGCGCTAAAAATTTAAGCAAATCATACGGTAAAAAAGTGGTGATTCGCGACATCAGTTTGGACATTGCGCAAGGCGAAGTTGTTGGACTTTTAGGCCCAAATGGCGCTGGAAAAACTACCTGTTTTTACATGATTGTTGGTTTGATTGAAGCGGGATCGGGAAATATTTTTATCGATCAACTTGATATTACTAACATGCCAATGTATCAGCGCGCGCGCCTCGGTATTGGATATTTGCCGCAAGAAGCTTCGATTTTTCGCGGCATGAATGTTGAAGATAATATTTATTCCATTTTACAAATTGCCGAAAATAACGAGAAAAAACGTCGTCAGAAATTGGAAGAATTATTAGAAGAATTTTCAATTACTCACATTCGTAAATCACACGCTCTGGCACTTTCGGGTGGCGAAAGAAGAAGGGTGGAAATTGCGCGTGCTTTGGCGACAAATCCTTTTTTCATCTTGCTTGACGAACCTTTCGCCGGTGTTGATCCAATTGCGGTTAATGATATTCGCGTGATGGTTGGGCATTTAAAAAATCGTGGAATTGGCGTTTTAATTACCGATCACAATGTGCGTGAAACCTTATCAATAGTTGATCGCGCTTATATTGTTTATGATGGAATGATTTTAACTTCCGGTTCGAAAGATGCGATTGTTGAAAATGAGCAAGTGCGGAAAGTTTATTTGGGAGAAGATTTTAGGATTTAAATATCAAGCAAAGCGCTTTATTAAGCCTTCGAGACGCTAGCTTGCGATCTCAAAACTTACTCATTCATCTTTCTGGAGCTGTTGTGAGTTCAGGTGGTTTAATATTTTAAGGTGCTGTTGCAAATCAAATTTCTTAGAAAAATTTGATTTGCAACAGCACCTTAATAGGTTTTGCCCATTGGAAACAGAAATCTGATACCTTTCAACAAAGATCATTTATTCGAATTTTTTTTCGAATTATTATCTGATTTTAGTTTATCATAACCACAAAATTTGCCTTGGCAAAAATGAGGGGTTTGGGATTCTTTAACCTGTTGGTAAACAAATAAAGGAAGTGTGATTGGTAATAAAACTATGTCGGCAGCTATAGCAAATGGGGTTAAGAAAACTTTGCCAGTTTTTTGCATTTTGGTTGGATCTTCAATAACTATTGTTTGATGCGGACTTTTAATAAATCCAGTAGATGCAAAATTTGATTTAAATTCACTTCTCTTAAACCCAGCTAGAAAACGAGATCCTGATGAATCAGTTACAGGTAAAATTAACATTTTTTTATTTATATCCCAATGCGTTCTTTTATAAGTATCAAACAGAAATTTAATCTGTTTTTCTGATAGTGTCTTGGAATCTACTTCTGGTATTATCCTGACTTGTACTACATCGCCCTTTGCTCTGATACTATCCACCGTAAAAACTAAATTAGACTTACCTTCCCATTCCACAAAACTCTGAATTATTTTTTTGTCATCTTTAAGAAAATAATCATACTTCTTACCAAGCACGACAATTTTAGACCCATCCTCACTTATTAAAAGATCTTGCGCCACTTCGTCATCTATTTTTGCTCCCCAAAGTTTATCTCTAAATGTACATCCGTTTATAACAAAAATACAAATAACTAAAATAATTTTAAAACTTTTCATGGAGCCCTCGCTTGGTTAATGTTGTTAAGATTTAATTTATCATATCCACAGAAACTGCCTTCACAGAAGTAGTTAGAATGTGGACTTGAATCTAAAAATAACTTGTAACCATTGGTAATCAGAGCTGGTCCGAATAAACCTAAATTTTTATCTAAAACATTTGAAGAGTTACCGCCGAGGTTTTCGGCAACGAAATCGCCTTTGTTGATTTGATGTTGAATATTTTTTGCACCACTTACACCAGAGAAAATACCAGCATCTATAATATCCTTAGTGCTAACTGGAGTTCCATAAAATTGAACCCGTAATTCAGTATCTGTAAACTCTCCAGCCTTCACCCCATTCAACACCCCATCAACAAGCCTTTCTCCACCGCCAGAATGTCCAACCATTCTAAGTCCAGTAATATTGTAAGATTTTGCTGCATCAGCAATACTTTGTCCATAATCATTTAGCTCATAAAGATTTCCTGACTTAAGAATCGTTGTACCCAACAATTTATTCCAGCCAACTTCAATCACATCAGGTAAAAATCCATGTGTCGGATCATAATTCACATTCAGAATATTTGATTGAAGCGCTCCCATCTGCATTAAACCATTTTTAATAGCTTCATCCTCACTATTCACAATACCATTAAAGCTGGTATCTTTATTATTTTTTAAATCAGAAATAGTTGATCCGCCACCTTGGTTTAACTCAAGCTTCAGACTACTGTTAAAATCATCTAGATCAGTTTTACTAACAGTAACCACTGCTATGGTTCCATCTTTAAATTTTATTACTCTTTCACCATTTTCATTCGTTGTAACTTGGAAAGTTTCTTTATTTGCATTAGCTTGGGCAATTTTGATTTTTGTTGATTCATCCATTTCCACTTTTAGCTGTCTTTGATCTCCAGCAACCGTTGCTATCATCTGGCCAATTATTCCTCCTTCTGTTGCAGGAGTTGGAAGCGCACCAAGAAGAAGTTTGTTTTGTCCTTCGGTAGTTATCAAAAGATTCTTACCGAGATTATTTTGCTCTTTGCTTAAAATCGTACTTTGCAACGCTGCGATTTGTTGCGCTTTTTCTTTGTCGGTTAAATTTGGGTCGTTTTTAATCTTTTCTTTTTGATCG
>Ga0214921_10006606_pt1 | contig 15792 bp, 16 predicted proteins | sample LL1505_MetaG_FD_177992 | JGI IMG/M metagenome (GOLD analysis project Ga0214921, IMG submission 177992) | Freshwater microbial communities from Lake Lanier, Atlanta, Georgia, United States - LL-1505 | ecosystem: Environmental > Aquatic > Freshwater > Lake | place: USA: Georgia | collected...
GGAGAAAAACCTTAAAAAACATATTCCTCCTTAGCTCAGTTGGTTAGAGCATCTGACTGTTAATCAGAGGGTCGCTGGTTCAAGTCCAGCAGGGGGAGCCATACAAGACAAGCCATCAGAAATGATGGCTTGTCCTTTGTCTATCAATGAGTTAAGGTAGTTGCATCTTTTAAAAAAAAATATCTAATTTGAATTACTAAAACAAACTTTTAAATGAGTAATCTACCATTTTTAGAGAGTGCCAAGAAGGAATTTCAATATTATAAACTATTGGGCGAAAAGACCTTTTCCCAACTAACAGATGACCAGCTTTTTAATCAGTTTAATGGTGAGAGTAATAGTATTGCGACGATTGTAAAACACTTATGGGGTAATATGCTTTCTCGTTGGACTGATTTTCTAACTACAGATGGGGAAAAAGAATGGAGGAAAAGAGACGAAGAATTTGAAAATGACATCAGCACTCGACAAGAGTTATTAGAGAAGTGGGAAGAAGGATGGTCTTGTTTATTTAAGGCACTTGATTCAATTTCGGATGACGACATATCAAGAATTATATATATAAGAAATCAAGGCCATACTATTTTAGAAGCAATCAATAGACAACTTTCACATTATCCTTATCATATTGGTCAAATTGTTTTTATTGGAAAGATTTTGAGCGATAAGAATTGGGACTCATTGTCTATTCCTAAAGGGGCGTCAAAAGAGTACAATCAAGATAAATTTTCTAAACCTAAAACTAATATTAACCCTTTAATTTCCTGATAGTGATGTACTCAATCATCGCATTATAGTTGCAACTTTCATCATTAAGGGGAGCCATAATGGACAAGCCATCATTTCTGATGGCTTTTTCTTTTATAGTCAATGAGTTAGGGTAGTTGCAACTCTTCTTTTTTTGAGTATCAAATAACAATATAGTGCGCTATTGTCATAGTCTCCGTAGTATTGAATAAGGCATTATTTTAAGCAGAAATCCTATTATACGCCAACGCTTTGTGATATAAACAACTTTTTTCTTTCTTTTAATTGCAGTAAAAATTTGTTGTGCTGCTTTTTCAACAGGCGCCACCCAAAACATTCCTTCTCCTTTAGCCATATCTGTATTTACATAGCCAGGTCGCACATCAGTTACATAAATATTAGTTCCTGATTTGTCTGCATTTAATCTTAATCCTTCAATATAGTTAATTTGAAAAGCTTTGGTTGCATTATAAGAGGGCGCCTCGCCATTTCCCATAAGGCCTGCAATGGAACTAATATTCACCAAATGTCCGTGACCTTGTTTTTTGAAATAATTCATTCCCCAATTTGCCACGCATGTGAAACCTTGGACATTCGTTTTAATTACATTGTTTTCAATGTTGAAATCAATTGATTTGTTTTCATCTCCAATTCCGGCAGATATAATTATTAAATCCAAACCACCTAATTGATTAACGAGTTTAACGAAAATCGTTTCAATAGAAGATACATCTTGAACATCCATTTGATAATAAGATATCTTGTCGGGATTTTTTTCTTTTAACGTTGTTAATATTTCTAATCTTCTTCCAGTAACACCAACAGCATAACCATTTTGTATTAAAACTTCAGATAGTGATTTCCCAATACCACTAGTTGCCCCTATAACTATTGCTTTTTTCATAAAGTAAAAATAACTTTTAATCTAGACTGGAATAACATATGGTTGTTGCAACTTTCATCATTAAGGGGAGCCATAATGGACAAGAGGTCGTTTTCGACCTCTTTTTTATTTTTAGAACCTTCCAAAACCTTACTGATATTTTTAAAAGGGTAGTTGGCTTTCTTTTTTACAAAATACATACTTTACAAAATTTTCTTCTCTTTTAACGTGAAACAACTATTTAATACAATATAAATCGCAGCAATTGTTTCTATATGGATTGTCATTGAGTGTCGAATAAAACAAGTAGCCGCATATGATTGAAAAAGAAGAAAACTTAAAATAAAAAAGAGTAATACGAAGTAGGTTTTATTTTGAATAGAGCTAAATAGTTGCTTTTTTGGAATGAAAATTCGGATAAAAATTGACAGAACAAGCAAAATAAAAAGAATCAGCTTTTGAAAGGGTAAGTACTTTGAAATATTTCCGACGATATTGCTTTTAGAATAAAATGAAGCTTCTGGTTCAACATCAAACCACTTTTTTAATAAATCTATTGAAATTGCGTTTTGTTCATATTCGGTGAGGACATCATCAAATCTGGGATAAAACACCCCCGCCATATTTTGTAAAAAGTAATACTGGAAATATTCAACAGGATAGTTTAATAATATATAGTTGCCAAACTTACTGTAAACATTTTTACCTAAGTAAGTCCATTCTTCAAGATAGGAAATGCTTCTGTTTTCATTGAGCTCTTGAGCTAGAAATTGTTTAAGTACAGCCTCTTTTGTCCAAATGTATTCTGGACTTGTATTATATGCAGGTATAGGTAAAAACTTATTAAAACGAAGTACAAATGAAGCGAATTTTTTTACTTCAATATCTTTTATTTGGTTGGTGTCGATTGATATATGGGGAACAACATGCATGGCATTGTTGGCCATTTGCCAGCCCGAGAAGCCACTGTAAGTTCTAACACCTGTGAGCTCCTCTGTTGTGTTTTCTTGTTGGATATATAGTCCGCTAATGAGTAAAACAGCAAATAAAGAATAAAGCAAAAACCTCCATTTGCTGATTTTATACAAGGACAAAAAAACAAATACAAGAGTAACAAAAAGGTAAAACAGCGCAGTAAACCTTATGCTAAATAAAAAACCAAGCAATATTAAATGAATCAGAAAAAAAACAGACTTTTTAAAAACTGTTGAAGCCTGAATGAATCCGATTCCAGTTAAAATCCACAGGGTTGTTAAACTTGTAAACAGGGAGTCGCTCAATATACAATTTGATAAATAGATTGTTGCTATAGATAAGACTGAAAACAAATCAAGCGATACTTGCAGAATTTTATTCTTTGGTTTAAACAAATACTTTATTGCTTGAACAAATAAAACAGACGTAATTGCATTTAGCCAAAATTGAACAAAAACTACGAAAGAAACGCTGGTAGAAAAACCGTGCAAAGCGATTAAAAACTTAGAATATCCAAAAGGTCTAAAACCTGTGTATTGGCCTTGAATCGCAGCATCAATATAACCATTAGAATCACTTATTCCATCAGGAAAAGGATATAAATAAATCAAACCAATATATACTATGCAATAAAAGGCAAAGAGGTAAAGCAAGCTTATTTTTTGTTCTTTTTTTGTAAAAAATTGAATAAAGCTTTCACTTGTTTTATTTTCCTGAACGTCTTTTTTTGAGGCCTTCATATTAACTGGTATTAAAGCATTATAATTTGTGCTAAACTAAAGAAAAAAATCGCAAACAAAGCAATAATCTATCATAAATTGATTTTGTCTCATTGACATTGTTCAATAATATTATCTCGTGAATATCGAAATAATCCGAAAGAAACTACATTATCATGTTTATTGAAGACAAATTAAGAGATTTGAGAAATCGTTACGAATCAAAATATGGGGGTTCTTCTATGAATTTAATTCCTTCAGTAAAAAAGGGGACATGTCATTCATTTTGTCTTGGAATTGCAAACAAAAAATTCGGTAAAATAAGAAAAGGGTTAGATTCAGGATTTAAAGGAATAATGCTCGAGATGTCAGCCTATTGGTTTAACTGCTTATTCATAAATCAAGAAACTTTAATAATAACAAACTATTGGGATAATGATATTTTTGAAGAACAGTATAAAAAAATTATAGATAGTTATACGAAATCTCATAGTAAGACTGTTATTGTTATTGAGTTTGGACCAACAGGTTTTTTTAAACGATATCCTTATTAATTTGAATTGTGCACTGAATTTTAAAGGGAGAAAGCCAAGTGCAATCATATATGCTGAAGCCTATAATGGCTGAACTATTTGATTGTAAAAATAACTTTTAATCTGGTTTGTAATAACATTTGATAGTTGCAACATTCATCATTAAGGGGAGCCATAATGGACAAGCCATCAGAAATGATGGCTTTTTATTTGTCTATCAGTGAGTTGGGCTAGTTGCATCTTTGTATATTTACATATGAAAAATCTAATACTGTTTTTATTAACTTTTACAGTTTGTGTAAGTGCTTTTGCGCAAAGCCAAAACGAAAGAAAGGTTGCTTCTACTCAAATAGAACTTTTTAATAAAGTAGCAAATCTCGATAGCTCATTATTCGCAGCGTATAATTCAAAGAATCTGGATTTGATGAAAACCTATTTTACCAAAGACCTTGAGTGGTATCAAGATAATGGGGGGCTTATTCGTTTTGAAAAGGTGTTTGAAAATTTCAATTCAATTTTTAATAGAGATTATGATCTTAAAAGAAGTTTAATCAAAGAAAGTTTAGAAGTTCATCCAATAGAAGGTTATGGCGCAATAGAAATTGGTAAGCACCAATTCAAACACATTGAAAACGGCAAACTCGAAATAGGTACTTTCAAATTCTTAATGATTTGGAAGAATGATAATGGCAACTGGAAAATTTCAAGAGTGATTAGTTATGACCATTAGTTCAACCCTTCAATTTCCTGATAGTAACATACTCTATCATCGCATTACATTTGCATCTTTCATTTTTAGTCCCTTCCAAAACCCTACTGGTATTGATTAAAACCTGAACAGGTACCGAAAAGGGAGTAGTTGCAACTCTTCCTTTTTCCAAAACGACTTTTTAAGAAAAGATGCAACTAAGAATATTTTTTTAGCATCGTAAATTTGGGGAGCTTACACACTGAAACAGAATATTTTGTTAGTTGAAAATCTTCCGAACAAAGTCTTAAATAAATTGTTGTATAAATAAATATTTTATTAATGCGACTACATTTCCTTTATTGCATTTTTGCAATCGCTCTCTTTAATTCAGTTTCTGCTCAGTCAAATGGCCGTTTAAGTGGCTCGATCATCAACAGAAATACACAAAAACAAATGTCCGGGCTAACAGTTTCGCTCAAACCGGGTAGTTTTTCTCAGATATCCGATTCCATCGGTAATTTTCGATTTACTAACTTAGTTCCGGGCACCTATTCTTTAGAAATCACCGGCATAGAAATAGAAAGTAAAATCCTAACTAACCTGGTAGTAACGAGTGGAAATGAAATCAACTTATTCGTTGAAGTAAACAACACCATAAGTCAGCTCAGCAAGGTTACCATTACCAGCAAGAGAAATACTGCAAGAGCCGCTAGTTTAGAGAGTCCCCTTAGTGTTCAAAGACTTACTACAGAAGAAATAAAAGCTAATCCAGGTGGCAATTTCGATATCAGCAAAGTAATTCAATCCTTGCCCGGTGTCGGTGGTGGAGCCGCAGGTGGTAGTTTTCGCAACGATATTATCATTCGTGGGGGTGCGCCTAGCGAAAACGTATTTTATCTTGATGGTATAGAAGTACCTATCATCAATCATTTTAGCACTCAGGGAAGTGGGGGCGGTCCGCAAGGCATTCTCAACGTCAGCTTCATCGAAGATGTGAAACTAAGTACATCTGCCTTCGATGCTCGTTACGACAATGCACTTAGTAGTGTCTTTCAATTCAAACAAAAAAACGGAAACCCTAATAAACTACAAGGCAATTTCCGTCTCAGCGGTACCGAAATAGCAGCCACCTTCGATGGTCCCTTATCTCAAAAAACAACATTCCTCGCATCAGCACGAAGAAGTTATCTTCAACTTCTTTTTCAAGCCCTCGATTTACCGATAAGACCTAACTACTGGGATTTTCAAACTAAAACGACGACACGAATCAATAAAAATACAACCTTGACTTTCTTAGGCATCGGCGCTATAGACGAATTCAGTTTTGCCTCACCCAAAACAGCAACACCTGAAAAGAAATATATCATCAACAGTAGTCCGATGGTGAATCAGTGGAGTTATACTTTTGGCACTTCATTAAAACGCATTACAAAACGTGGATTCTGGAATCTTAGCCTGAGTCGTAATTCACTTAACAACCAGGCAGATAAATATCTAAACAATAATAATCCAACTGATACCGATCTCACTTTTAGGATCAGAAGTGTGGAAACCGAAAACAAATTAAGATGGGATGCCACCACCAACTTTGATAAAATCACATTAACCTATGGTGTCGTATCTCAATACGTTTCATTTACCAACGATTTGTTCCAAATTTTCCGTGCTTCTGGAACAGACAGCATAGGAAACAACATACCTGCCATCACCATTTCTAATAAAAGCGATTTGAACTTTGTAAGATATGGTGGTTTCATTCAAGCAGGCAGCCAATTTTTTAATAACAGATTATCTTTAAGTACAGGTATACGAATTGATGGAAACACACTCAAGAATAGTGAATCGAATCCACTTAATCAATGGAGTCCTAGAATCAGTTCTAGTTACGCCATGAGTTCAAAAATTAAATGGAATGCCAGTGTTGGAATTTACCAGCGTCTGCCAAGCTATACCCAATTGGCATTCAACAACCCTACAAATGGAAACCTAAATCCAGGTAAATACATCCAATGCACACATTATGTGTCAGGATTTGAATACCTTCCCAAAAGCACCACACGCTTTACTCTAGAAGGTTTTTACAAATCTTACAGCAACTATCCTGTAAGCATACTCGAAGGAATTAGTCTGGCAAACAAAGGCACTGAATTTGGGGCGATAGGAAACGAGTCCATTCAACAAACGGGTACAGGTCGTGCTTATGGAATAGAATTTTTCGCACAACAAAAACTATCGAAAAAACTTTTCGGTGTATTCAGCTATACTTTATACTGGAGTGAGTTTACCGGAAAAACAAAAATACTAGCACCTGCCAGTTGGGACAACAGAAATCTAATCAGTCTAACTGCAGGCTATAAGTTTGGAAAAAACTGGGAGTTGGGAATAAAATTCAGGTATCAAGGAGCCGCTCCCTTTACACCATATGATGAAGCAGCCAGCCAAGGCAACTATCTCACACTTGGAACCGGCGTATTTGATTTCACCAGAATCAATACTGAAAGACTGCCAGCTTTTCATTCAGGTGATTTGCGTGTTGACAAAAAATGGAATTTCAAAAAAATTACTTTTGATCTTTTCTTAGATGTTCAAAATTTCTATGGTTCAAAATCTATCGGTGTGGATTCGTACACCTTTAAAAGAACAGCTGATAATAATGCATTTGAAACTACAGATAGTCAGCCTATTCAATCAAACGGAAGCAACGCAATACCTGTACTTCTGAAAAATAGAGATGGAAACGTGCTTCCTACTATTGGTTTTATTGTAGAATTTTAAGATAGATTTTTTATCTTTGGTTTGAAGCTAATAGACTCAAAATGAACTCACCATTTAACAAGTTTCTCTACATTGGTTTTTTACTATTAGGTTTATACCAAGCAGTTATCTCTAAAGACTATATTCAAGCTGCAGCATCTATGGGTATAGGATTGGCATTCGACCCATTCAATCCAGAACAAAAGTGGAATGACAGACCAACTTGGCAAAAGGCAGTTATGATTATTCACCTGGCCTTGGTCGCAGCAATGTTTGGACTTGGCATTGGCTTGAATGACAAATAGACTTCCTGTAAACTTGCACGAATTTCAACCCTTTAATTTCCTAATTTTTAAATATTCTATCATCGCATTATAGTTGCATCTTTCGTCTGTAAAAGGCAAACAAACAAAGTCTTATAGAAATGTGAGGCTTTGTTGATTTAAGATTGATAACCTTGCTGAAATTAATTAAAAACAATACATTTGGATTTCCAAAGCATACAATAGATTGACGATTATCTGTCAAAAATTGGGTAAATTCGGCTGATAAAATCAGCTTTTTACAATATTAAAGTCACTCTTATATTACTTCGAAAATAAATTATTAAACCGCACAAATAACATGACATTATCAAAATCCTTGGAAAACCTTTATCAAGAGCTTCTTTCAAAAAAAACTAAAGAAAAAAGTGAGCTGGTTATTTTATGGATTGCTTTAGCGAGTTTTATAATTCACTTAATAGTTATTGGATTGATTGATTTTAATTTTATTTCGATTAATGAACCATCGAACTTATTAACAAGCCCTATCGCTGCTATCTATACCCCTTTTTCCTTTATATTGGTTTATGAAGTTTATCTTTTAATTTATTACCTACCTAAATCAACTTCTATTTATATTTCAAAACAATATGAAATTATTGCTCTCATCATTATTAGAAGATTATTCAAAGATTTTTCCGATTTATCACTTTCATCAAATTGGTTTGAAATTAATAATGATTTGCAGTTTACCTTTGATTTAGTAACATCGGTATTGTTATTCTATTTAATTTATTTATTTCATATTCAACGAAGAAAATTGTATAAACCTATTGGATATAATAAAAACTACATTTCGAGTATTTCAAAGTTTATTAACGCAAAAAAATATATAGCTACCGGATTAGTTCCAATACTATTAATTACTGCATTATATTCATTTTTAAATTGGAGCATTGGTATCTTTCACCCTCTAGACACTAATACTGTTTCTTTTAAGAACATAAATAATATTTTCTTTGAACATTTTTTCAATATTCTGATTATTGCAGATGTGATATTATTATTGATTTCATTTTTCCATACTTCCGAGTTCCATAAAGTTATTCGAAATTCTGGGTTTATTATTTCAACTATATTAATTCGATTATCTTTTTCTGTTAGCGGTATCATTAATAATGTACTGATTGTTTCCGGTATTATATTTGGGCTTTCAATTCTTTTCATACATAATAAATTTGAAAAGAAGTTAGGAGAAGAAATCCAAGAAAGTGCTGAAATTGAAGAATAGAAATATGAATTAGTGAACACTTTAAGCAAAAGGGAATTATATATTACTTTAACAATTCAGAACCTGTGAATTATTAAACTGCAATAAAAAAATAATTGATAGCATTTATAAAAGGACCTAATTCTAATAAAAGTATGAGCATTCTTCAAAATTATCTTAATTTATTGCCTCGAGAGAAAGTTGATGCGGTAAAAAAATTAAGAAAAACTATTTTATCAAATTTGCCAAATGATTTTGAAGAGATTATCGGAACCAACGGTATTGATTTTGTTGTACCACATTCAATTTACAAACCTGGCTACCATTGTAATCCCAAACAACCATTACCATTCATCTCCATTAAATCTCAAAAAAACGGCATTACGCTTCATCATTTAGGGTTTTATGCCATTCAAGACCTTTCGATTTGGTTTTTAAACGAATACACTAAACACAATAGATCAAAATTAGAAATGGGGAAAGGATGTATAAAATTTAAAAAAATAGAAGAAATTCCCTACAGCTTAATAGAAGAGCTATCAAAAAAAATAACAGTGAAAGAATGGATTAATATTTACGAGAATGTACTTAAATAGTTTATTTTTTTAAAAGCGATTATTAATCAGAAAGTCCGTTATCAATCAAATGAATTGTGGGAAACCAAAATAGATTATTTAATTTTCAACCCTACTTCTCCTGTAAATAATACCCTTAAAAAAAGGGCGTCTGTCGTAGTGAAAATTTTTGTGAGGCTCATTCTGTCGATCATTCCATTCATTTCTATATTTTCATTAATACGCCTGTTTAATTGCTGTTGTATACTACTTTTGTTTTGGGTTACTAATGTATTGACATCAAATACAGCCGCTGTTTTTATTTTTTCTGTCAACCTTTCGTTCAATAACCAACTCGCGGTTTTTATTAACACATTTTTACTTTTCAATTCAAAAGTTAAATCCGGGATGGAAAGCGTGTTTTTAATAGTGTCCAAATAAGGCGTTCCGATTAAGTACACATCTCCTTTTTTAGTTCCTGAAAAATCTAGTTGCAACAAAATTTTTGAATTACCTATTCCTGTTAAATGTATCGTTTTGATGATTATTTTTTTTCGCTTGATTTCAATCACTTTGCCGGATAATTTATTGGCTAATAATTCATTTATGTCTTTATAGTTTAACAACAAATCTGCATATACATTAAATCCCTTTTGTGGGAGAGTGTTAGTTAAACTCGGCAATTCGATCGGCATTGATTTTATTTGATTCAATGAAAAAAACGGCTTGCATGATAAGCCGAGTATGAGATTCATTTTTAAACCATTCATATTTATGTTACTAACACTTAGGGAAAGTGGGTTTAAGCTTAAGTATCCATACGTTTCTACTTTTTGAATCTCGGTTAGTTTGTTCCAAATATTCAAAACATAGGGCTTCAAATCATAAGAGCGAATTTGCGCATCTACATTTTTACCTATTAGGTCTAATTGAACTCTTACCTCTTTTAATAATTTGTCGGTTATATCGTAATTGATAAATCCGATTTTACATTTATCAATTGCCTCTGCCTTCAACAATGTAGTAGACGTGTATAGATGATAATTGGGCAAGATTTTAATTGTTGATGAATAGCCAATATTAATTCTTCTTAATGATTCATCAAATCCACAACTAAATGAAGGAGAAGGTAATAAACAATTTTCTTTTAGGCATTGGGCACAATAGCTTCCTTTAATTTTATATTTCCCCTCAAAAAAAAGATTGATCTCATCTTTATTACCAGAAATCTTAAAGGGGCTTCGCAAAAACTGATAATAATATCGTAGTCCTTCACACGGGCTTTCAGTTCCCTCATACTGAATAGGTGCCATTTTTTCCGCAATATTGAAATATGGAGAAAGTTCTAACTCTATAGGAATATTAATGTTTGAGACGGCGATAGGTAGGGGCGTTATGATATCACTAGAAAATTTTGGCGTTGAGGGCTTAATGGTTTTACAAGAAGAAACAAGCAATATCAAGACTAGCCAAAAAAATTCCTGTTTTTTCATATGAAATTATTAATAGTCTACTATTCTTTTTTTCTTCCTCTCCATAACAATACAACCATCCCTAACCATCCTATCGGATAAGGCAAAATGGTAAGTCCATACCAAATGGAAAGCTTAGAGCTTCCTCCAAAGCCACCAAGCGACGAAAGATAAAAAAGAAAAAACACCCCGAAAATTATCAAAGCGGTAAAAAACACAAACCATTTCCAGTATTTCCCTTTTTGAAGATATTGCATCAAAGCAATAATTAACGCGCCAACCAAAATCAACACAGAGCCCTCCATTGGATCAAGCGTTCCAAGAATAAATAAAATTGTGGCGAATGTTTGTATTTTTTTATGGTATTTTTTTAGCGCGTCTGCCTTCATTGTCTTTTAGATAACAAAACAAATATAGGCATCCTGTTTTATTTTTGAACTGCGCTAAGGACGTTTTTTGATAGAAACCAATTGGATTATCCCACAATAATGAAAGAGTTTTATTATTGGGTAAACTGGGTCTAGCTCCCACCACTTCGAAGCAAAATTTGGACGTGCCCCTGCATGGTGATGATTGTTTTGAAACAATTCTCCCAACATTAAAAAGTCTATAAATAAAGTGTTTTTCGATTTATCTTTTTCATCTGGAAAATTTCTGTAACCATATTTATGCCCAGCCCAATTTACAACTGCACCTTGTATTGGACCCATTAAAAAATGAATAGGTAGTAATAAAAACATCCACCAACTAGTTGCAAATACTATATAAAAAGCAATATATAACATCGCAAAAAATATTCTTGTTATCCAGCTGTCTGCTATTTTATCTATAGTTGGATAAATTGGAAAATTCTTGTCAAATTTTTCTTCGATTTGTAAGGTATTATTTAAAACTCCATTGTAAATTTTTCTGGTGTGCAACATCATGGTAAATACTTCCTTAAAAAAATGTGGCGTGTGTGGATCTTTTTCTGTGTCGCTATAAGCATGATGCATTCTATGCAATATTGCGTATGCTCTTGCATTTAAATAGGAGCTTCCCTGTGTTATCCAGCAATAGATATACCAACATTTTTCCCAAAAAGGATTCATCGTAAACATCTTGTGTGCTGCATAACGATGAAGGTAAAAGGTTTGTCCAAATAAAGATAAATACCAATGTAAAATCAGGAAAATAAATATAGTCATTTAATAAAATTGAATGCGAATGTATCAAATGAATACCATACCCTAAAATCTTGTTTAATAAAAACCTAAATATCCGATTGTTTTATTAATATAGATATCCAGCAATTACAAAATAGAATAGATGAAAGCAAGTTTCAGAAGTTATTGTTTGTATACTTTTCAAAAAGCAAAAATATACTTCATGATAAAAATATAGGATTATAAATATTCACAGGTAATTTAATAACTATATTTGAATTCTAAACTTAAAAAAATGAATACAAAAACAAAAAATATTATCTTTTGGGTTCTTACTGGCTTGGTCGCTTTTGTCTTTTTAGGAAGCGCTTATGGAAAAATTACTGGCAATCCTGAAGGTTTAAAAATGGCAGAAAACTTTGGTCTAAACACTATCAGTTTTAAACTTCTTGGATTTATTGAATTAGCGGCAATTGTTTTATTTATTATACCTCGTACTGGTGTAATAGGAACTTTATTGCTTGTGGCTTATATGGGCGGCGGAATCGCTACCCACTTAGAACATGGCCAGTCAGTTATTGCTCCTATTGTTATTTCTGCTTTTGTTTGGATAGTAGGAATGCTTCGCTTCCCTGAATTTTCTACCCGAATTTTAGGAAAATAATCTTGATATGTCTAATAAAAAAAGTCTAGTAAAATTTACGAGACTTTTTTATTATAACCTTGCTATTGTTCAATAAGGTCTTTTAAATGCAGTCTAAGCGCATTCACTGAAATACTTATTTCCCAGAAAGAAATACCAAGTGACACTAACAAAAAAAGTAGACTTGCTCCAAAAATATAAATACCATAATTAGTTAGTCCTACATACAGTAAAAGCATTGTAAACACAGACAAGAACAAACAAAGCACTCCGCAAAGTTGCATGTATCGGATTAATGATAATCGGAGATTCAAATTTTTTATTTCTAATAAAATACTTTGGTTTTCTTTTTCAAGATATGTTTTTTTAAGCCCCCTTATTAATTGAGCAATTGTTAAAAACCTGTTTGTGTATGCTAATAATATTAACGAGCATGCCGAAAAAAGCAACGTGGGCGTTTCAATGGTTAATGTCATTTTTAAAAAATTCTTTTTATTCTTGTTTATTGATAGCGTTTTTCGACTATTGCTTAATCCATTTTTGCTCGGTAATTTGTCCGTTATTGCTAATAATTTTTAAATAGTAAATGCCTTTTGAAAACGATGAAACGTCAACTGATATATTATTTTCACCGGCAAGAATATTTATCGGACTTTTCTTAACAATTTTTCCTTTATTTTCTAGCATAATTAAATCTGCTTTTGTTTGATTTGATGATTGAATAGATACATTTAAATCTTTTATCGTTGGCGTGGGAAATATCTTTTTTATTAAAAAAATATTATCTTTTTCTGTTCGCAATAATATCGTTTTAGTATAATCGTATGTGCCTTGTAAATCTATCTGTTTCAGACGATAATAGTTATTTGGAAACAACTCCTCTTTATCTATAAATGAATAGTTTAATCTTGTATCACTATTGTTTTTATTCGCCAAACTATTTACAAAGCCGATTTTTTTAAACAGTTTTGCGTCATTGCTTTTTTCTATCTCAAATCCTTTGTTATTTATTTCTGCAGATGTTTCCCAAAATAAATTTGATTGTTTATCTTTAATCAATCCTTTAAATTCTATTAATTTTATAGGTAGACCACTTGATATAAGCACATTTTGTGCATACCCTCTTTCTTCCACGCCTCTGTTTTCTGTCCACATTGCAACTGCTTGATTATTGACAATATCAGTGAAAGCAAAACGACCTTTTGGATTGGCAAGGGTATAGGTTGTTGAACTTACCTCTGTTCTTTGATTGGTCCATACAAAATCTCCATTGCTATTTAACCTTGTTACATAAATTTTATAATCGTTATCATCATAGTTTAAAAACACTGGTCCGTCATTATATAATGATAATTTTCCGCATAATTGATTTCTGCTTGCAGATATTGGATACACTTCTTTTCCTAATGGATCTAATTGTACAGCGCCAGTAAGTGTATCAAATTTTTGCACAAAAACTCCATAATTATTTTGATTGATATCCGAATACGTTGTTGCAGACCATACATAAGGTGAATTGGGATAATGAGCAACACTGGTTGTCATTTGTATTGGATCTGGATCTGTTGAATAAGTTGATACAGGAGAACCGTCAATTCCCCATGGCAGCAATCCATCTGAAGATATTTTTTGTAAAAATGCTGCGAACCTAAAACCGCCGCTTGCATAATATCCAACATAAGTTGTATTTCCATCGGCGAAAACACTATAATATCTAGCCCCAGATGTTCCTAAACTAGATAATAAAACAGGCGCAGCCCAAATAGAAGCACCATCTGTGGTATACCTTTGCGCATATAAAAATGTATTAATTACGCCCGCTCTTTTTTGAAATAATAAAGTAAAGTCTCCATTTGGATGGGTTACAATTTGTCCGCGCGTTGTATTTGTTGCGTCAACAGTTACAAATATATTTGATGGCCATAAAATAGCGCCGCTATTACTAACTTTTTGCATGACTAATGTAGAGGGACTTTCATTAATCCAAGCTACGAAAATGTCATTATTAATGTCGACTGCAGGGTATACAGCTAAACCGGGGCCTAATACGACATCATTTACCCAAGGTAAAGTTCCGTCTATATTTACTTTTGACAAAGCTGCAATGAGAGATCCTCCAGATTCGTACTGATGTCCGATTATTAAATTATTTTGATCATCAATACATATATTGAACACGAAAGTGGCAGAGCCGGAATTTTGATTGCTTACCAATACACCATTTGATCCCAATAACGGAAATCCATTTACATCAAGCAATTGCGCCCTCATTTGATATCCACCTCCACTACTTGTATAAAAAGCTATCCATGTTTTACCATCGGAGGTTGCTAAAGATTGCAAATCTGATACATCCGAAGTTGAAAAGGCTAAATTAACAGAAGTATTAGGATTCCATTGTGCCTGAGACATAAATGTTATGGCGGAGAATAAAAATAAAAAATAAAACTTTTTCATTTTAGTTGATTTTTTTGTGTCTTTGAAATTAAGCTAATTTATTAAGTCCTAATCAAAAAATATAAACACTTAGTCAAAAAACAAAAAACCGTCTTTAGAAAAAGACGGTTGAATGATTATTTAATTACTAACCCATATTATTCAACTATAGAAATAATTGAAAAAATCCATTTGTATAAATATTAAAGCATAATTACTAAGCTTGCATTTCTTTAATTTTCTCTCTTATTTTAGCTTCAATCTCATTGGCCATTTCAGGATTGTCTATCAAGAGCTGTTTAACCGACTCTCTTCCTTGACCCATTTTTTCAGCATTATAACTAAACCAACTACCGCTTTTTTGAACAATACCCATTTCTACTCCCATATCTATTATTTCGCCAACCTTTGAAATTCCTTCACCATAAATAATATCAAACTCTGCTTGACGGAAAGGTGGGGCTACCTTATTTTTCACCACTTTAACTTTGATATGATTTCCAATTACTTCATCTCCGTCTTTTATTTGTGCCATTCTGCGAATATCCAAACGAACAGACGCATAAAATTTTAATGCGTTTCCGCCAGTGGTTGTTTCTGGATTTCCAAACATCACTCCAATCTTTTCTCTTAGTTGATTAATAAAGATGCAGCAACTATTTGTTTTAGATATTGTAGCCGTTAGTTTTCTCAATGCCTGACTCATC
>Ga0214921_10006607_pt1 | contig 15791 bp, 11 predicted proteins | sample LL1505_MetaG_FD_177992 | JGI IMG/M metagenome (GOLD analysis project Ga0214921, IMG submission 177992) | Freshwater microbial communities from Lake Lanier, Atlanta, Georgia, United States - LL-1505 | ecosystem: Environmental > Aquatic > Freshwater > Lake | place: USA: Georgia | collected...
TCGATGATTGGCCCCACCGGCGTGGGCAAAACCGAAATCGCCCGCCGCTTGGCCAAGCTGGCTCACGCGCCCTTCATCAAGGTGGAGGCCACCAAGTTCACCGAGGTGGGCTACGTGGGCAAAGATGTGGACACCATCATCCGCGATCTGGCTGAGGTGGCGGTCAAACAAACCCGAGATGCCGCTATGGCCAAGGTGCGTGAGCGTGCTCAAGATGCGGTGGAAGACCGTATTTTGGATGTACTCATTCCCATGCCGCGCTCCGACGACACCACCGACTCCTCGTCTGCCTTAGTCGTGGACGCTCGGCCCGAGAGCACGGCGCGTCAGGTGTTTCGCAAAAAGCTGCGCGAAGGCCAGCTGGACGACCGCGAGATTGAAATTGACGTGGCCGAGAGCAAGCCCCAGCTTGAAATCATGGGGCCTGCGGGTATGGAAGACATGACCGAGCAATTGCGCGGCTTGTTTAGTCAAATAGGCCAGAACCGCCGCAAGACGCGCAAGATGCGCATTGAAGACGCCATGCGTGTAATGCTCGACGAAGAAGCCGCCAAGCTCGTCAACGAAGACGAAGTTCGCAGCCAAGCCTTGCACAACACCGAGCAAAACGGCATTGTGTTCATTGATGAAATTGACAAGGTCACCTCACGCTCTGAGGGCCATGGGGCGGAGGTGTCGCGCCAAGGCGTGCAGCGTGACTTGTTGCCCCTGGTCGAAGGCACCTCGGTCAACACCAAGTACGGCATGGTCAAGACCGACCATATTTTGTTTGTGGCCTCGGGGGCTTTTCATTTAAGCAAGCCCAGCGACTTGATTCCCGAGCTGCAAGGGCGCTTTCCTATTCGGGTGGAGCTGGCATCGCTCTCGGTGCAAGACTTTGAGGCCATCCTCACCCAAACCCATGCCTCTTTGGTCAAGCAGTACCAAGCTTTGCTTTCTACCGAAGAGGTCACACTCAACTTCACACCTGCGGGTATCACGCGTTTGGCGCGCATTGCCTTCGAGGTGAACGAGCGCACCGAAAACATTGGGGCGCGCCGCCTTGCCACCGTCATGGAACGCTTGCTTGACGACGTGAGCTTCACTGCCCATGAGCTCAAAGGGCAATCTGTGGACATCGACGAAGCCTATGTCGATACCCGCCTGGCCGATCTGAGCCAAAACGACGACCTCAGTCGATTCATTCTGTAAATTTTTTTGCAGCGCCTTCGGGCTTCAAGCTTCACATTCATTGAATGAGCTAAGTGCTTCATTTAGAACGATTTTTGCACCCTGATTTTTTCCAAAATCGGCTCTAAGTCCTTGATTTCATTGGAAATTTTCTTGCAAGACCCCTTGCGCGGCATGAATTTGCTGGTACAGTGCAAAAAAGTGGAATTAAGTGGTGAAAAGTGCCTTGATGGTCTGTTTCACTCGATTTATTGATTGCAAAGGGTTATTTCGGCGTGTTTCAAGGGGCTTCATCGTTGAGTTTGGATGTCAAGGGGCGCTTGTCGGTCCCGACACGCCATCGCGATGTGCTCAGCGCCAATGCCGCCGGTCAGCTCACCATCACCAAGCACCCGCACGGCTGTTTGATGGTTTTTCCCCGCCCGGAGTGGGAGCGCTTTAGAGAGCGCATTGCCGCTTTGCCCATGTCGGCCCAGTGGTGGAAACGCATCTTGTTGGGCAATGCCATGGATGTGGACATGGACAGCACCGGCCGCGTGCTGATCTCTCCCGAATTACGTGCCGCTGCCGGCATCAGCCGCGACACCATGTTGCTGGGCATGGGCAATCACTTCGAGTTGTGGGACAAAGCCACCTACGACGCTCAAGAGGCGCAAGCCATGCAGGGCGACATGCCCGATGTCTTCAAGGATTTTTCTTTCTGAAGGCGCGCTGTGCAGACCACCCCTTTGACCCACACCACGGTCATGTTGAACGAAGCGGTGCAAGCGCTGCTTGAAAGCCCCCACACCTTTGAACACACTCCCTCGCGGCAAGCCCCGCAAGACGGGTGTTATGTGGACGCCACCTTTGGGCGTGGTGGGCATTCGCGCTTGCTGTTGTCCAAGCTCTCACATAAAGGCCGCTTGATAGCCTTTGACAAAGATCCTGAAGCCCTTGCTGAAGCGGGACGTATTCAAGACACGCGTTTTGTCATCAAACACCAAGGGTTTCGGTATTTGGGCGAATTACCACCAGCCAGTGTGGCGGGTGTGCTGATGGATTTGGGCGTCAGCTCACCGCAGCTCGATGAGCCGGGGCGGGGCTTCAGCTTCAGGTTTGAAGGTCCTTTGGATATGCGTATGGACACCACCCGCGGCCAAAGCGTGGCCCAGTGGCTTGCAGATGCGCCCACTCAAGACATTGCCACCGTCATTCGTGATCTCGGTGAAGAACGCTTTGCCGCCCCGATTGCCCGTGCGATTGACGCGCGACGCAAAGCGCATGGTCCGCTGACCACCACTTCAGAGCTGGCACAGCTTGTTGCCGAAACCGTCAAAACCCGAGAAGCGGGCCAAAACCCTGCCACTAGAACGTTTCAGGCCTTTCGTATCTTCATCAATGGGGAGCTGGACGAGCTGCAAGCCGCGCTCGAGGCCAGCCTTGACGTGCTGCAGCCGGGGGGGCGCTTGGTGGTCATCAGTTTTCATTCGCTGGAAGACCGCATCGTCAAGCAATTTATTACGCAGCATTCGCGTGAGGTGTACGACCGACGAGCGCCGTTTGCGGTGCCCCAGCCCATGAAGCTGCGTGCGCTCAATCGTGTGCGCCCCAGCGCCCAAGAGGTAGCCGCCAACCCGCGCTCACGCAGCGCCATCATGCGCGTGGCGCTCAGGACGGCCGCATGACCCGCGTCAACCTATTGCTGCTCATGGGAGTCATCGCCACCGCTCTGTATTTGGTGAATGTGCAATATGAGTCGCGCCAACTGGTGGCGCAATTAGAGCGAGCTCAAGGCGAAGCGCGCCGGTTGGAAGATGAGCACGACCAGTTGCAGTCTGCCAAGCGAACCCAGGCCGCATCGCTGCGCGTTGAAAAGTTGGCCAAAGAAAAACTCAACATGCGTTTGGCCACACCCGCCATCACCAATTACGTGACCTTCTCGCCTGAAGTTCAGGAGTCGCGTCCATGAGCCGCAGCATTCCCTACAAATCCAGTCCTCTATTGGCCAGCCGTACCCCGGTGTGGCGCAGCAAGCTGGTGGTGGCATTTTTGGCCTTGGGCTTTTTGGCGCTGGCGGCAAGGGCAGCCTATATCCAGGTGATTTCCAACGACTTTTTTCAGCGGCAAGGGCATGTCCGGTTTGCCCGCACGCTCGAGCTGCCAGCCAGTCGCGGCCGCATTTTGGACCGCAATGGGTTGGTGTTGGCCTCCAGCGTGATGGCCTCCAGCGTATGGGCTATTCCAGAGGATGTGGAGCGTGACCCCAAGCAGCTGCAGCCGCTGGCAAGCCTATTGGAAATGCCCTTGGCTGAGCTGACCAAAAAACTGCAGGTCGAGGACAAAACTTTCGTTTGGATCAAGCGGCAGGTGGATGAATCTGTGGGTCGTCAAGTCAAGGCACTCAAGCTGCCGGGCATTCATGTGCGGCCCGACTTCAAGCGTCAATACCCCGAAAGTGATGCGGCAGCCCATGTGGTGGGCTTTACCAATGTGGAAGACAACGGTCAAGAAGGCGTGGAGCTGGCCTTCAATAAGACTTTGGCGGGTAAGCCTGGCTCACGCCGAGTCATCAAGGACCGTTTGGGCAGTGTGGTGGAGGTGGTGGGCGATACCGTTGCGCCGGTGGACGGTAGCGATGTGCATTTGAGCATCGACAGCAAGATTCAGTTTTTTGCCTTCCAAAAATTGCGCGACGCGGTGCGCGAGCACAAGGCGCGTGCCGGCAGTGTGGTGGTGCTCGATGCCCAAAGCGGCGAGGTACTGGCCTTGGCCAACTTCCCCAGCTATTCGCCTGCAGCGCGCCAAAACCTGAGCGGCGAGCAGCTGCGCAACCGCGCCTTGACCGACAGCTTTGAGCCCGGCTCAACCATGAAGCCGTTTGTGGCGGCCTTGGCTTTACAAAAAGGGTTGGTGCGGCCCGAGACACCGATTCAAACCGCACCGGGCAAGCTCACCATCACTGGTTCCACCATCAGCGACGCGCATCCCTATGGTGTGCTGACGGTGAATGAAGTCATTCAGAAGTCCAGCAATGTCGGCACAGTCAAAATGGCCATGCAAATGCAGCCTCGCGACATGTGGGAAATCTACAGCGCAGTGGGTTTTGGGCAAAAGCCCCAGTTGCCATTTCCGGGCGCGGTCAGCGGACGTTTGAGAGCCTACAAATCTTGGCGGCCGATTGAGCAGGCCACCATGAGTTACGGCTATGGCCTCTCGTGCAGTTTGTTCCAGTTGGCGCAGGCCTACACCTTGTTCGCCCGCGACGGCGAGATCGCCCCCGTCACGTTGCTCAAGTCCACAGAACCCTCGGTGGGCATTCGGGTGATGGAAGCACGCCACGCGGCGGCTGTACGGCACATGTTGCATTTGGCCACCCAACAGGGGGGGACCGCACCCAAAGCCCAAACCATGGGGTATTCGGTTGGGGGCAAAACCGGCACGGCCCACAAGCAAGAGGGAAAAGGCTATGCCAGTAAAAAATACCGGGGCTTTTTCGTGGGATTGGCCCCGGTAGACCAGCCCCGCATTGTGGTGGCCGTGATGATTGACGAGCCCACAGCAGGCCAATATTACGGTGGGGCGGTTGCAGCGCCCGTATTCAGCGAAGTGGTGCAGCAGTCTTTGCGCATGCTGGGCATTCAGCCCGACATGGCGGTTAAGCCTCAAATCGTGGCGCAGGCTGTGGAAGAGAGCTTCTGATGGTGGCGCTCGCACCCCTCACGTCCTCTAAGGTCCTGGCCACGCCTGCTGAGGCGGCGCTATGGCTGCGTGAGCATGTCGACCCGGTCCAGGGCGCCTTGCGGACCGACAGCCGGCAACTCCAAGCGGGTGATGGTTTTTTGGCCTGGCCTGGCGCTGCGACAGATGGTCGTGGGTTTGTGGCAGCCGCATTAAGGGCGGGGGCTGCCGCCTGTCTGGTGGAAGCGCAGAACCTGTACGCCACTACTGTGCCGCAAGATCCGCGCGTAGGTGTATTTCCGGGCCTCAAAGAAGCCAGCGGGGTGATTGCAGACTTGTTTTTCAGCCAGCCTTCACGCCAACTTGATGTGGCTGCAGTCACGGGTACCAATGGCAAAACGTCAGTCACATGGTGGTTGGCGCAGGCCTTAAGCAGCTTGCAGCCAGATCGTCCTTGTGCCGTGGCGGGTACCTTGGGCATGGGGCCAGTCCCCAGCGCAAACCAGCCCATGAGTTTGAAGTCTACCGGCTTAACCACCCCGGACCCCGTGACCTGGCAGCAAGCCCTGCGCAGTTTTGTGGATTCGGGTTTTGGTGCCTGTGCGGTAGAGGCCTCGTCCATTGGGCTGGCCGAACACCGTATGGCGGGCACGCACATCAGGTTGGCGGTATTCACCAACCTCACCCAAGACCACTTGGACTACCACGGCGATATGGCGCATTACTGGAAGGCCAAAAAAGCCTTGTTCGACTGGCCGCAATTAATAGGCGCAGTGGTCAATATGGACGACCCGCATGGCGCAGAACTTGCGCTTGAGCTGAAAGCGCGCAACGTATCTTTAGATGTGTGGACAGTGGGCGAGCGCACAGCTGCCAATACGCCTTCTGGCACCGCCAAGCCAGCCCGCTTAAGTGCTGATCAGGTGCGCTGCAGCGCGCAGGGCATGCAATTCAAGGTGGTGGAACAGCATGAAGGTCGCACTGAGGAATGTGAGCTGTCGTGTGGCTTGGTGGGGAATTTCAATGTGTCCAACCTCTTGTGTGTGTTGGCAAGCTTGAGGCACTGGGGCTATAGCTTGCTGCAAGCGGTTCAGGCTTGTGCGTCCCTCACCCCGGTGCCGGGCCGCATGCAATGGGTTCAACCCGAGCAAGGTACTCCAAACGAGCAGCCCTTGGGTGTGGTGGACTATGCCCATACACCGGACGCCTTATCCAAAGTCTTGCAGAGCTTGCGTCCGTTGGCGCAGGCCCGCAGCGGACGGCTGTGGTGTGTGGTGGGCTGCGGGGGCGGGCGTGATGCATCCAAGCGTCCGCTCATGAGTGCAGTGGCCGCGCAACAAGCCGACCGCGTGTTGCTGACCAGCGACAACCCAAGAGGGGAGTCGCCTGAATTCATTTTGAGCCAAATGCTTTTGGGCCTGGAGGGGCACCCCAATGTGTTGGTGGAATCCGACCGAGCCTTGGCCATTGCCTATGCCATGGCACAAGCCGCGCCACAGGATGTGGTGTTGGTAGCAGGCAAGGGGCATGAGTCTTATCAAGAGGTGGCCGGCCGCATGCAGCCCTTTAGCGATACGCAAGAAATTCAAAAGGCATTGCAGCTTAGGCAGGCACAGGTCATGTTCACTGGCGCTGAGGCTGCAAGCCTGATTCAGACTTGGTTGCCCCAAGCGCAATGGGTGCCTGCTGGTGGCACTCCGCATGCGGACTCAGCCCCGCCAGCCCTTGGTCAACCCGTATTGCGCGTTCACACCGATACCCGAACCTTGCAGCCTGGGGACTTGTTTGTGGCCCTACAGGGCGAACGCTTTGATGCCAACCAGTTTCTCAAGCAAGCCCGTGCCAGCGGCGCAGTAGCTGCCATTTGCACCGACCGCGCCGCACTGCTTGAAAGCGGGCTTCCCGGTTGGGTGGTTCCCGACAGCTTGAAGGCCTTGGGTCAGCTGGCCACAGCCTGGCGCTCCAAATTCAGCTTGCCAGTGTTGGCGGTCACGGGGAGCAACGGCAAAACCACGGTCACACAAATGATCGCTTCGATTTTGCGAGCCGAACACCCCCAAGCCATGTTGGCCACCGAGGGCAACCTCAACAATGAAATCGGGGTGCCGCTCACGCTGCTGCGCTTACGCTCGCACCACCGAATCGCAGTGGTCGAGCTGGGCATGAACCACCCCGGAGAAATCGCGCGGCTTGCCGCCATGGCTCAACCCACGGTGGCCTTGGTCAACAACGCCCAGCGCGAGCATCAAGAATTCATGGCCACGGTACAAGCAGTAGCGCAAGAAAACGGTGCTGTGCTGGCGGCACTTCCTGAATCCGGAGTGGCGGTATTTCCGGCGCAAGACGTCTTTACCCCTTTGTGGCAAGACCTGGCGGGAACCCGATCCCAAGTGCGCTTTGCGCACCCCACGCTTGTAACAGCCACCCCAGCACTTCAGGCCGGGCAAGACATCAGGTTTGAGGGCGCCGAAGTCTCGGCCCAATGCCATGGTTTGGGTGCAACCTGGCAGGTGCGTGCCACCTACAGTCCCTTACAAAATGCCTCGCAATCACTGAACTTCACTTTGCAAGTGGCAGGCCTTCACAACGTCAGCAATGCCTTGGCTGCGGCAGCCTGCGCCTTGGCCGCAGGCGTATCGACAGCTTCGGTTGAGGGGGGGTTGTCGGCCTTTAAGCCGGTTAAGGGCCGCTCTCGCGCCTTGACCTTGCAGTGGCAAGGACGGGCTCTCACGGTGGTGGACGACACCTACAACGCCAATCCGGACTCGGTGCGAGCGGCCATTGAAGTTTTGGCTGCATTACCCGCACCCCGCCTTTTGGTGTTGGGTGACATGGGCGAGGTGGGTGACAGTGGCCCTGCGTTTCATGCTGAAGTGGGCAGCTATGCACTCCACCTTGGCATAGAGCGGTTATGGGCGCTGGGCCAGCAAACACCGGCCACGGTGGCGGCTTACCCATCAGGACAAGCTGCTCATCAGGCCCAACACTTTGAGGACTTGGCGCCACTGCTCGAAGCGCTGCGTCGCCTCTTGCCCCAAGTCCAAAGTGTGTTGGTCAAGGGATCCCGGTTTATGCGCATGGAGCGTGTGGTGCAGGCCATTGAGGCTTGGTCTGAAGAATCTATGCCTCCAAAGGAGCTTGCTCATGTTGCTTAGTCTGGCCCTATGGCTGCAATCTTTAGACCCGGACTTGGGGTTCCTCAGGGTGTTTCAGTACCTGACATTCCGCGCCGTGATGGCTGCGTTAACGGCCCTGCTCGTGGGCCTGTTGGCAGGGCCTTACGTGATTCGCCGTTTGACAGAGCTCAAAATTGGCCAGCCCATCAGGGGCTACGGCATGGACACCCATTTGTCCAAAAGCGGTACGCCCACTATGGGCGGTGTGCTGATTTTGTTTTCGATTGCAATCGCCACCCTGCTTTGGTTTGATTTGTCCAACCGCTTTGTGTGGATTGTGCTGATCGTCACCTTGGGGTTTGGCGCGGTGGGATGGGCCGATGACTGGCGCAAGGTGGTCCGCAAAGACCCAGAAGGCATGCCCTCAAGAGAAAAATACTTGTGGCAGTCGCTGATTGGATTGTTGGCGGCGCTGTATTTGGTGTTCAGCATTTCTGAAAGCAACAACTACAAGGTGTTGGAGTTGTTTGTGAGCTGGGTTCAGTCGGGTTTTGATGTGAATTTACCCCCCAAAGCGGGTTTGCTGTTGCCGTTTTTTAAAGAGGTGAGCTATCCCCTGGGTGTGTTGGGCTTTGTGGTCATGACCTACCTGGTGATTGTGGGCTCCAGCAACGCCGTCAACCTTACCGATGGCTTGGACGGTTTGGCCATCATGCCGGTGGTCATGGTGGGTTCGGCGCTGGGCGTGTTTGCCTACGTGACTGGCAGCTCGGTGTATTCCAAGTACTTGTTCTTCCCCTACATCCCGGGCTCGGGTGAGTTGCTGATTTTTTGTGCCGCCATGGCTGGTGCCGGTTTGGCGTTTTTGTGGTTCAACACCCACCCGGCTCAAGTGTTCATGGGTGATGTGGGTGCACTGGCTTTAGGCGGCGCGCTGGGCACCATTGCTGTCATTGTTCGGCAGGAAATTGTGCTGGCCATCATGGGCGGGATTTTTGTGGTGGAAGCCTTGTCCGTCATGTTGCAGGTGTCTTACTTCAAGTTCACCAAGCGCCGGTATGGGGAGGGTCGACGGCTTTTCAAAATGGCCCCACTGCACCACCACTTTGAAAAAAGCGGTTGGAAAGAAACGCAAGTGGTGGTGCGTTTCTGGATCATCACCATGCTCTTGTGCTTAGTTGGTTTGTCTACTTTGAAGTTGCGATAGGCCCGGCCGCACCATGAACTTTCTGCATGACCAACACATCCTGATCCTGGGGCTGGGCGCCTCAGGTTTGGCGATGGCCCGTTGGTGCGTGCGCATGGGGGCACGGGTCACCGTGGCCGACACGCGCGATTCGCCCCCTCAGCAAAGTGTTTTGGTTGCCGAGCTGCCCCAGGTGCGTTTGGCGTGCGGTCCTTTTCATGAGGGTTTGGTGCAAGGCACCGATGTACGTGCGGTGTTCAAAAGTCCTGGTTTAACGCCCGCCAGCGTGGCCCCCGTTTGGTCGGCTGCTGTGGCCATGGGCTTGTGGGTGGGGGGCGAGTTGGATGTATTTGTGAGGTCGCTAGCCGAATTGCAATCCACACAAAGTTATCAGCCTAAAATTTTGGCCATCACCGGCACCAATGGCAAAACTACGGTGACGTCGCTCACAGGCTTGTTGGTGGAGCGCGCCGGCCTGAGTGTGGCGGTGGCGGGCAACATTGGCCCCACTTTGCTCGACACTTTGGCTGAGCGTTTAGATGCAGAACAATTGCCGCAGGTGTGGGTGCTGGAGTTGTCGAGCTTCCAACTCGAAAGCACTCAGGGCTTTGAGCCCTCGGCCGCCACAGTGCTCAATTTGACGCAAGACCACTTGGACTGGCACGGCAGCATGCAAGCCTACGCCCAAGCCAAGGCCCGTATTTTTGGCGCACATACTCTTATGGTGCTGAACCGCGGAGATGACGCGGTCATGGCCATGGCTGATCAACCCGGCGCCAAGCGGCCGGTTGGCAAGGGTCGCCAGGTAAGTGAAATGCTGACCTTTGGTGCAGACGAGCCTCGGCGAGCTGGCGATTATGGCCTGCAAAGCATCAATGGCATGAGCTGGTTGGTGCGTGCGCAAGAGCCTGATGACCTACCCCACAAGCGTCGTGCACAGGGCATCAACGATGACACGGCCGAGCTGTTGATGCAGCGTTTGATGCCGGCCGATGCCTTGCGCATCAGGGGGCGGCACAACGCCACCAATGCTTTGGCAGCCTTGGCACTGGCGCAGGCAGCAGGCTGCAATTTGGCGCCAGTGTTGTATGGCTTGCGCGAATATAGGGGCGAACCCCACCGTGTGGAGTTCATATCCCTCATCCACGAGGTGGAATACTTTGACGACAGCAAAGCCACCAATGTAGGCGCCACGGTAGCGGCCATTGAGGGCTTGGGCAGCGAGCGCCGTTTGGTACTCCTGCTGGGAGGTGACGGCAAGGGCCAAGACTTTGCGCCCCTGGCCCAGCCGGTGGCGCGTTATGCACGGGCCGTGCTCTTGATTGGGCGCGACGCTGCGCACATTCGTGCAGCGCTGTCGGCTACTGGCGTGGTCATGCAAGACGCTTCCAGCCTAGAAGAAGCGGTGCAACACGCCAGCGAATTGGCCCAGTCAGGCGACGCCGTGTTGCTCTCGCCTGCATGCGCCAGCTTGGATATGTTTGACAACTACGAGCACCGGGCCCAAGTATTTGTGCAAGCGGTGCAGCAGTTGGCCCTTAAGCAGGGCGTGGCGTGGGAGGGTGCGGCATGAGCCTGGCTCTCAACTGGTTACAAGGTTTTAAGTGGGGACGCGCCAAGGAGCGGCAAGAGGGTTTGTCTGTGCGCAGCAGCTATGCAGACGCCACCCGCAGCCGCAATGTCTTGCTGGACAGCGCGCCGGCTCGATTGTCGGGCGTGGACCAAGCCCTCATCTGGATCACTCTTGCCTTGTTGATTTGGGGGCTGGTGATGGTGTATTCGGCCTCCATTGCCATGCCCGACAACCCCAAGTTCGTCCGCTATGCCCACACGCATTTCCTGTACCGGCATATGTTGTCTTTGATGGTGGCGTTTGTGGCAGCACTCATCGTGTTTCAAATACCGGTGCAAATTTGGGAACGCGCCGCGCCTTGGTTGTTTGTAGTGGCCTTGTTGCTGCTGGTGGCGGTGCTGATACCGGGTGTGGGCAAAGGCGTGAATGGCGCCAGGCGCTGGATTGCCTTGGGCTTTATGAATTTTCAGCCCTCTGAACTGGCCAAATTTGCCACCCTGATGTATGCCGCCGACTACATGGTGCGCAAGATGGATGTGAAAGAACATTTTTTTCGCGCTGTTTTACCGATGGGAGGCGCAGTAGCCGTGGTGGGCTTGCTGCTCTTGGCGGAACCCGATATGGGTGCCTTTATGGTGATTGCGGTGGTGGCCATGGGCATCTTGTTTTTGGGCGGCGTCAATGCCCGCATGTTTTTCTTGATCGCCACCATCTTGGTGGGTGCTTTGGCTTTGATGATTGCCTTAAGCCCTTGGCGGCGGGAACGCATTTTTGCGTATTTGGACCCATGGGACCCCGTGCACACCTTGGGCAAGGGTTATCAGTTGTCTCACTCACTCATTGCCATTGGGCGCGGGGAAGTGTTTGGTGTGGGGCTGGGAGGCAGCGTAGAAAAATTGCATTGGTTGCCCGAAGCCCATACCGATTTTTTACTCGCCGTCATTGGCGAGGAGCTGGGCTTGGTGGGGGTAGTGCTGGTCATTGCCCTGTTTTTGTGGATGACGCGGCGCATCATGCACATCGGGCGACAGGCCATTGCCTTGGACCGCGTATTTGCCGGTTTGGTGGCACAGGGTGTGGGGGTTTGGATTGGGTTTCAGGCCTTCATCAACATGGGCGTGAACTTAGGGGCCCTGCCCACGAAGGGTCTCACCTTGCCTCTGATGAGCTATGGGGGATCGGCCATTCTGATGAACCTATGTGCCATTGCGGTGGTGCTGCGCATTGATCATGAAAACCGCCGCATGATGATGGGAGGCCGCACATGAAGTGCGCTCTGATCATGGCGGGCGGCACAGGCGGACATATTTTTCCGGGCCTGGCTGTGGCAGTAGCCCTGCGCGAGCGGGGTTGGACAGTGCATTGGCTGGGTAACCCCGAGGGCATGGAGGCGGGCTTGGTGAAGCCGCGTGGCTTTGCGTTTGAAGGCATCGATTTTTCCGGTGTTCGGGGCAAGGGTTTCATGACCTTGGTGGTTTTGCCGCTGCGCCTTCTTAAGTCGTTCTGGCAAAGCCTGCAAGTCATTCGGCGAGTGCAGCCCCATGTGGTGGTGGGCTTGGGCGGGTACATCAGTTTTCCAGGCGCCATGATGGGCGTGCTTTGGGGCAAGCCTCTGGTGCTGCATGAGCAAAACTCAGTGGCTGGTTTGGCCAACAGGTTGCTGGCGCATATTGCAGACCGCGTATTCACGGCATTTCCGGGGGCACTGAAGGCGGTCAACCATGGTGCCAACCTTGGCCAGGAATGGGTGGGCAACCCCTTGCGCCCAGAGTTTTTGATACAGGCCGATCCTGCGCAACGCTTTTCCGGTCGCCAAGGGCCCCTGCGTTTGTTGGTGGTGGGCGGCAGCTTGGGCGCCCAAGCCCTTAACGAAGTGGTGCCCCAAGCGCTGGCGCTGCTGCCAGCAGAAACCCGTCCCCATGTCATCCACCAAAGTGGCGCCAAACTTATAGATGCATTGCGCGCCAACTACCAAGCCGCAGGTGTGGCAGCAGAGCTCACCCCCTTTATAGACAACACCGCTCAAGCCTTTGCTGATGCTGATGTAGTGCTGTGCCGCGCAGGTGCCAGCACAGTGACCGAAATAGCCGCCGTTGGCGCTGCAGCTGTATTTGTGCCCTTTCCTTTTGCGGTGGACGACCACCAAACCACCAATGCCCGCTTTTTGACCGACCCAGGCGCTGGACGACTTGTGCCTCAAACTGAGCTCACTCCGCTGCGCTTGGCCGAATTGCTTGCAAGCCTGGACCGTGCCGATCTGCAAAGCTGGGCCCATAAAGCCCGCTGCCTGGCCAAGCTCGATGCGGTGGAGCAGGTGGTGCAGGCCTGTGAAGAATTGGCAACGCCAACAACACCCGCAACTTCAGCACGGCACGGAGGGGCGGCATGAAGCACGCCATAAAAAACATTCACTTTGTAGGCCTGGGTGGCTCGGGCATGTCAGGTATTGCCGAGGTGCTGTTGAACTTGGGCTATGGCATATCAGGTTCAGATTTGGCAGACAGCACCACCCTGAAGCGCCTGGCCTCTTTGGGTATGAAAACCTTTGTGGGCCATTCGCCAGAGCAAATTGAAGGGGCCGATGCGGTGGTCACCTCCACCGCTGTGAAGGCCGATAACCCCGAGGTGGTGGCCGCTCGCGCCAAGCGCATTCCCATCGTGCCCAGAGCAGTCATGTTGGCTGAACTCATGCGCCTTAAACAAGGCATTGCCATTGCGGGCACGCACGGCAAAACCACGACCACCAGCTTGGTAGCCAGTGTGCTGGCAGAAGCCGGATTGGACCCCACCTTTGTGATTGGCGGGCGCCTGAACAGCGCGGGGGCCAACGCGCGGCTGGGCAGCGGCGACTACATCGTGGTGGAGGCCGATGAGTCGGACGCCTCATTCTTGAACCTCATGCCGGTGATGGCGGTGGTGACCAATATTGACGCCGACCACATGGAAACCTATGGGCACGACTTTGGCAAGCTCAAACAAGCGTTTGTTGATTTTCTGCACCGTATGCCTTTTTACGGCACCGCCATTTTGTGTACCGACGATCCAGCGGTACGCGAAATTTTGGGCGAGGTGTCTTGCCCCATCACCAGTTATGGCTTTGAAGAAGGCGCACAGGTGCGCGCGGTCAATGTACGGGCGCAAGGCGCGCAAATGCATTTCACCGTGCAGCGGCGCAATGGCGTGGTGCTACCCGATTTGGAGGTGGTACTCAATTTGCCCGGCCGTCACAACGTGCTCAATGCCTTGTCCGCCATTGCGGTGGCAGCCGAACTGGATGTGGACGATGTCGCGCTGTTGCGAGCCCTATCTGGCTTTAAAGGCGTGGGGCGGCGCTTTCAGCGGTACGGTGACGTACCGGCCGCAAGCGGTGGTGTGTTCACCTTGATTGACGACTACGGCCACCACCCGGTGGAAATGGCGGCCACCTTGGCTGCGGCGCGTGGGGCGTTTCCTGGGCGACGCTTGGTGTTGGCGTTTCAGCCGCACCGCTACACCCGCACCCGCGACTGCTTTGAAGATTTTGTAAAAGTCATTGCCCAAGCCGATGTGGCCTTGCTCAGCGAGGTGTATGCCGCTGGTGAAGCGCCCATTGTGGCGGCCGATGGCCGTGCCCTGGTGCGGGCATTGCGCGTGGCACATCAGCTTGAACCGGTGTTTGTGGCAGATGTAGGCGACATGCCCCAAGCCCTCTACAAGCTGGCACAGGATGGCGATGTGGTCCTGTGCATGGGGGCCGGCACCATCGGTCAAGTGCCAGCCAAGGTGGTGCAGTTGATGAACCCAAATCCCACCCCAGTCCCAAGTTCGGGGGGGCAGCCATGAGCCAAAACCTGGTCATTACTGAGTTGGGCAAAGTGGCCGTGTTGATGGGCGGCAGCTCCGCCGAGCGCAACATATCGCTTATGTCGGGCAATGGCGTTTTGCACGCCTTGCAGGGCCAAGGGGTGGATGCCCATGGTTTTGACCCCGCTCAGCGCGACATGTGCGAGCTCAAGCGCGAAGGCTTCAAGCGCTGCTTCATTGCCTTGCATGGCCGATTTGGAGAGGACGGCACGGTGCAGGGTGCTTTGGAGTTGATGGGCATTCCATACACGGGTTCGGGCGTCATGGCGTCGAGTATCGCCATTGATAAGGTCATGACCAAGCGCATCTGGCGCAGCGAGGGCTTGTCCACACCCGCTTGGGTCAAGGTGGGCAGTGCGGCACAGACCCATGCGGCCTTGGAGCAGCTGGGGGCGCCCATGATCGTCAAGCCCGCACGCGAAGGCTCGTCTATTGGGCTGACCAAGGTGCTGTGTGCAGACCAGTGCGAAGCTGCTTATGCAGCAGCTGCCCAAGAAGACCCGCAAGTCTTGTGCGAGCAGTTCATTCAGGGCGATGAAGTCACGGTACCTGTCTTGGGTGGTGGGGCACAGGCCCGTGCCTTGCCTGTGATTCGCATCGTGGCGCCTGACGGCAACTACGACTATCAAAATAAATATTTCACCGACGACACCCAGTACCTGGTGCCCTGCGGCCTGCCAGAAGGTGAAGAGGCCCGAATTCAAGCCTTGGTGCTCGAGGCTTATCGGGTATTGGGTTGCCGTGGTTGGGCCCGCGCCGACGTGATGATTGACCACCGCACCCGCACGCCCTACCTGCTGGAAATCAATACTGCCCCGGGCATGACCGGTCACTCACTGGTGCCCATGTCGGCTAAGGCTGCGGGGCTGTCTTACGAGCAACTGTGTGTGCAGTTGTTGCAAAGCGCCTCGCTTGACCACGCACCTCACCTCACACATAACGAGGTGGGCGCATGAGGCCGATGTCCCGCCACACGGTGCCGCCCCAGCCGCAGCCTGTGCCGTTGGAGGTGCGCCTTATGAACCTTGCCACCCTGGGGCTGGTCAGTGTGTGTGTATTGATTACCCTCACGGCCGCAGTGCAGTGGGTGGCAGCGCACCCCTTGTGGACATTGCGCAGCGTCACGGTGACAGGCGATGTGGCGCACAACAACGCCCTGACGCTTCGAGCCAATGTGGCTCCTAAACTCAAGGGCACATTTTTCACTTTGGATTTGGCCGAGGCCCAAAAGGCATTTGAGTCG
>Ga0214921_10006609_pt1 | contig 15787 bp, 14 predicted proteins | sample LL1505_MetaG_FD_177992 | JGI IMG/M metagenome (GOLD analysis project Ga0214921, IMG submission 177992) | Freshwater microbial communities from Lake Lanier, Atlanta, Georgia, United States - LL-1505 | ecosystem: Environmental > Aquatic > Freshwater > Lake | place: USA: Georgia | collected...
TTCAGGGTATAGGCTCGGTGGTCATTTCAGGCATTACCTTCACGCAAATGATTCGCACTTTTGGCCCCATCAAGTCCACCATGATCACGGCCTTGGTGCCGGGATTGTCTGCGCTAGGTGCTGTGGTATTTTTGGGTGAGCCCTTGTCTTGGAATTTGTGGGCTGGTTTGGCCTTGGTGACTGGCGGTATCTTGTTTGGCGTGCGGCAAGCCGTGGTCAAATCCTAATTTATCAAACCTTGATGCAATGACCCAAGCCTTGAAATTTTTGGCCTTTGACACCAGCACCGACATGATGTCGGTGGCCTTGTCGCAGGGTGACCAAACTTGGCATCACCATGGCTTAGGTGGTGCCAATGCATCGGCACAATTGATACCCACTGTGCATGCTTTGCTTGCGCAAGCACAAATGCAACTTGCTGACTTGACAGCTTTGGTGGTGGGCCAAGGCCCTGGTTCTTTCACAGGACTCAGAACGGCCTGTGCAGTGGCGCAAGGCCTTGCCTTGGGTGCCAATTTGAAAGTCATTCCTGTCGACAGTTTGAAGGCTGTGGCAGAAGATGCACGGCATGCACTTGTTCCTGCGCAAGACGGGCACATTGCCTCAGTGATGGACGCTCGCATGGGCGAAGTTTATGTGGGCGTGTATGCGTGGCACTTTGCCACGTCACAATGGACATCTGTGCAGCCCTTGCAAGTAGGCCCACCCGAAGCGATGGCGGCGCAGTTAAGCCGCTTGGAGTTGCCAAACCTGGTGTTGGCAGGCAATGGCTTTGAAGTTTACAAAGACCGCTTTCCTTTGCAAGAATTTGAAGTTGGCGGTGTTCCCGTGTCTTGTGTAGCCGCAGTGCCGCACGCATTGGCTTTGCTGCGCATGGCCCCCGCCTTGTGGGCCAACCAAGAAGCTGTTGCGCCCGAGTGGGTTCAGCCCCTCTACATTCGCGACAAGGTGGCGCAGACCACAGCAGAACGCGACGCCATCAAACTGGCCAAAGCCGATGCCCTTGCCAATGCATCGACATTCACCACAAGCTCACCTCCAGCATGAACCTGTGGCCACCAGAGCTCAAGCAAATGCTGACACCCGAGATCCAGGTGCAGCTCCTCACCATGACCGAGGCCGATTTAGAAGCGGTGGTGGCGGTTGAACAATCGGCTTACAGCCACGCTTGGACATTGGGCAATTTCAAAGATGCCTTGAAGGCCGGTTATGTGGCACACCGCTTGGTGGCGGGCGAGCAATTGGTGGGCTACTTTGTGGCCATGCAAGTCATTGACGAAGTTCATTTGCTCAACATCACTGTAGCGCCGCCGTTTCAGCGGCAAGGTTGGGCGCGTTGTTTGATGCAGTCCTTGAGTCTTTGGTCTCAGGCCCATGGTGCAACTTGCCTATGGCTTGAGGTGCGTGAAAGCAATGCACCTGCCTTGAATTTGTACCAAAGTTTTGGTTTTCAACAAGTGGGTTTGAGAAAAGATTACTATCCTGCTGGTAGAACCACCCGAGAGTCTGCGGTGGTCATGAGCATGTCCCTTAAAGCCTAAGCAATGACTGAAGATACAACTGTCCCTGTCGATGAAAACGCCACGCGTTTTGAACTGGACGATCGCCAACGGGCCATGTTGGCGGAAATGGGTGTGCGTGTTTGGATGCCGCAAACTGAACGCGCCACGCCTGCGCTTGCTTCGGTGGTTACACAAAGTGCTGCACCACCGGCGTCTCAACAGGCTGCGGCCTCTGCCTCAGTCGCGCCTGTTTCAATTGCACCGCAAATGCTGTCGGTACCCATTGTCGATATCTCGAATTTGCCAGAAGGCATTGCCAGCATGGACTGGGCGCAACTGCAGTCGGCCGTAACGGCTTGCACGGGTTGCGGCTTGTGCCAGTCGCGCCAGCAAGCTATTTTGGGAGAAGGCTTGGCTTCAACCGATTGGATGATTGTGGGCGATGCGCCAGGCGAGGAAGAAGACCAAGCTGCGAGAAGTTTTGCAGGGGCTGCAGGCCAACTGCTCGACAACATGTTGAAGGCGCTCAGCCTCACGCGGGAGCAAGTTTATTTGACGCACGCATTGAAATGCCGCACCCCCGTTGGCCGCAATGCGAGCCAAGTGGAGGTGTCGCATTGCGCCACTTATTTGGCGCGGCAAGTTGAACTGGTCCAACCCAAAGTCATATTGGCCATGGGCAGAACGGCGGCGCTGGCTTTGTTGCAAAGTGCAGAGCCATTGGGCAAGTTGCGCTCACAAGTGCAAAGCTTCAAGGGTGTCCCAGTGGTGGTGACCTACCCACCCGCTTACTTGCTGCGCAATCAAGCCGACAAAGCCAAGGCTTGGGCCGATTTGTGTGTGGCTGCCAGTTTGGTGCAGTCAGCAAGCACTTAAGCGGCTTCTGTTTTCGCAGGCTCTGTGGGCTGAGATGGCCAAAGCACACTGGCAATTGACATCAGCATCAGGCCCATTGCTGCCCAATCTTGCCAATGCAGAACTTCATTCAGGGCCCACGCACCGCTGAACACACCCAAAATGGGAATCATCATGACACTCAAGGTAGAGGCCACGGGCGGTAAACCTCGGGCCAAATAAAACCATGCGGAGTGGGCAAAACCAAACACCAGCAGGGCGTTGTAGAGAATGGCCATCCAATGCACGGGTGTGGGTTCTTGCCATCTCTCTGATTCAAAAATAAAAGCCAATACCGAAATGACCAAGGTGGTCATGGCAGTCATCCAAAAAGACAAGGTCAGAGTTGGCAAAGGGATGGTGGTTCTGCGCAGCATTTGTGTGCCCAATGCCCACGTACTGGCAGCCACCAAGGCCAACACCACGCCAAGGGGTTTGCCAGAGAGGTTGACCAATTCATGCCAAAGCAAAAGAAGGACCCCAAGCGCTGCAGCGGCCACCCCGCCCCATGCGCGCTTCGAAAGTTGGTTTTGAAAAACAAACGCGCCTATCAAGGCCGAAAAAATGGGCATGGTGTAACCCAAAATTGCTGATCTGCCACTGGACAAATATTGCACAGCCAAGATGATCAAGGCGTGCCAAATGAACATGTTGAAGATGGCCAGCACAAATAATTCGCGCCAGTACTGCCTTGGAATTCGAAAAGGCACCTTCATGGCCCAAAGGCCCAAACCCAATACGGGTGTGCCTATCAGCAAGCAAAGCATCCGAAATGTCAGGGGTGGAAAACCCGTGACGCCCAATTTCATGACAGGCCAGTTAAGACCCCAAACGACAGTTAAAAGCGCCAAGACCACCCATTGACGTGTTGTAAGTGAATGCATGGTCTGATCTTAGTGGCAAATGGCTGAATTGCCTGTGATTTCGGAGTGGCAGCTTGAGCCTTTAAAATCAAGCCATGACCTTCTTAGAACAACTGCAAGGCGCCGAGCGCCAAAACGGCTCACTGTTGTGTGTGGGGCTTGACCCTGAACCCGGAAAATTTCCTGCGAGCATGAAGGGCGATGCCAGCAAGATCTATGATTTTTGCGCACAGATTGTCGATGCCACGGCCGACTTGGCCATTTCATTCAAGCCCCAAATTGCTTACTTCGCTGCGCACCGCGCAGAAGATCAATTGGAAAAACTCATGGCGCACATGCGCCGCACCGCACCGAATGTGCCGGTTATTTTGGATGCCAAGCGCGGCGACATTGGTGCCACCGCGGAGCAATATGCCATAGAAGCCTTTGAGCGCTATGGCGCCGACGCGGTCACGCTGTCACCCTTTATGGGCTTTGATTCTGTGCAGCCGTATTTGAAGCACCATGGCAAGGGTGCATTTTTGTTATGCCGTACGTCTAACCCTGGCGGTGACGATCTGCAGAACCAGCGCTTGGCTTCAGTGGAGGGACAGCCCTTGTTGTACGAACACATTGCCAAGTTGGCACAAGGCCCTTGGAATGTGAATGGCCAGTTAGGCTTGGTGGTAGGTGCCACCTACCCGGCCGAAATTGAACGCGTGCGAAGTTTGGCGCCTACTTTGCCTTTGCTCATTCCCGGTGTGGGCGCACAAGGTGGCGATGCTGTGGCCACCATCAAGGCGGGTTACCGGCAAAGCAATGGCGCTACCACCGGCGCGGTCATTGTGAGCTCATCGCGCGCTATTTTGTATGCGTCATCGGGTGGTGATTTTGCACAAGCTGCGCGCCAAGAAGCCATGCGTACGCGTGACCTTTTGAGAGCTGCCGCCCAAGACTGAAGCGACGCTGTGACCTGATGCAAAAACGCTCAGGCTGTTTTATTTTTCAAGCAAGCGCTTCAAGTAACGGCCGGTAAAGCTGGCCGGATTTTGCGCCAGCGTTTCGGGTGTGCCCACGCCCACTACCGTACCGCCACCCGAGCCACCCTCGGGCCCCATGTCGATCAACCAATCGGCGGTTTTGATCACATCCAGGTTGTGTTCAATGACCACAATGGTGTTGCCCGCATCGCGCAGTTGGTGCAAGACTTTGAGCAACAAAGCAATGTCGGCAAAGTGCAAGCCCGTGGTGGGCTCGTCCAAAATGTAGAGTGTGCGACCCGTGTCGCGCTTGGACAATTCCAGTGCCAGCTTCACCCGCTGTGCTTCACCGCCCGACAAGGTGGTGGCGGCTTGACCTAAGTGGATATAACTCAAACCGACATCGAGCAAAGTCTGCAGTTTTCGTGCAATGGTGGGCACCGCATTGAAAAACTCAAACGCCGCCTCAACGGTCATGTCGAGCATTTGTGCAATGTTTTTGCCCTTGTACAAAATCTCCAAAGTCTCGCGGTTGTAGCGTTGGCCGTGGCACACATCGCAAGGCACATACACGTCGGGCAAGAAGTGCATTTCGACCTTCACCATGCCGTCGCCTTGACAGGCTTCGCAGCGTCCGCCGCCGTTAGAAGCGCTGACGTTAAAGCTGAAGCGACCCGGGCCATAACCACGTTCGCGCGCTGCGGGTACCTCGGTCATGAGGTCGCGAATGTGCGTGAACATGCCAGTGTAAGTGGCCGGGTTGCTGCGCGGTGTGCGGCCAATGGGCGACTGGTCAACGTTGATGACCTTGTCGAAATGGTAGAGCCCCAAAATGTCTTCGTGGGCGGCAGGTTCATCGTGTGCGCGGTGAATGCTGCGCGCTGCCGCCGTGTACAAAGTTTCGTTCACCAAGGTGGATTTGCCTGAGCCCGAAACACCTGTGACGCAGGTGAGTAAACCCACCGGAAAAGCTGCACGCACTTGCTTCAAGTTGTGACCGCTGGCGCCCACAATTTCGATGAAGTCTTTGCTGGGCGCATGGCGTTTGGCTGGCACCGCTATGGCTTTTCGGCCCGACAAATATTGGCCTGTCAATGAATCGGGTGCCAACAAAATATCGGCACACGTCCCTTGCGCCATGACACGGCCGCCATGCACGCCAGCACCTGGTCCCATGTCAATCACATGGTCGGCAATGCGAATCATGTCTTCGTCGTGCTCGACCACCAACACGCTGTTGCCGATGTCGCGCAAATGTTTCAGGGTGCCAATGAGGCGATCGTTGTCGCGTTGGTGCAAGCCAATGCTGGGCTCATCCAACACATACATCACACCCGTCAGGCCCGAGCCAATTTGGCTGGCCAATCGAATGCGTTGTGATTCACCGCCTGACAAGGTGTCGGCACTGCGGTCAAGGCTGAGGTAGTTCAGACCCACATCGTTCAAGAACTTCAAGCGTGAGCCAATTTCAGACACCACCTTGTCGGCAATCTCGGCTTTGGCACCCTGTAGCTTTAAAGTTTGAAAGTAGGTTTGAGCTTCGCCCAAAGTGACATGGTTCACTTCATAGATGGCGCGCGCTTGCGCGCCCTCGCCTACCCGCACATGGCGCGCTTCGCGGCGAAGTCGAGTGCCCTTGCAATCTGAGCAAGCATGGTGACTGCGCATGCGCGCCAAGTCTTCGCGCACCACGCTGGAATCGGTTTCTTTGTAGCGCCGAGTAAGGTTTGGCACGATGCCTTCGAAGGGGTGCTTTTTGGATACCTTCTTGCCCTTGGAGGCACCCGATTCCATGATGTAACTGAACTTGATGTCTTCTTCGCCCGAACCCCACAAAATACTGTGGCGCACTGCGTCTGGCAGAGATTCAAAAGGTGCTTCTACATCAAACGCGTAATGTTTGGCCAGGCTCTCTAGCATGCTGAAGTAAAAACCATTGCGCCTGTCCCAGCCCTTGATGGCGCCACTGGCCAAGCTCAAACTGGGAAAGGCCACCACACGGTCGATGTCAAATACTTCGGTGGTCCCCAGGCCATCGCACGTGGTGCAAGCGCCCATGGGGGAGTTGAATGAGAACAAGCGCGGCTCGAGTTCGGCAATTGAGTAATGGCAAACGGGACACGCAAACTTGGCGTTGAACATGTGCTCTTTGCCCGTGTCCATTTCAACGGCCAATGCGCGTTGTTCGGCCAATCGCAATGCTGCTTCAAAACTTTCGGCAATGCGCTGGCGCAGCGCATCGCGTGCAGGGGCTTCTGCTTCGTGGCGAATTTTGAGGCGATCGACCACCACGTCGATGTCGTGCTTTTCAGTTTTCTTCAAAGTGGGCAAATCTTCCACTTCATAAGTTTGCCCATTGATGCGAAAGCGCACATAACCCAGTGCCTGCATTTGCTCAAAAACTTTTTCAAACTCACCTTTGCGTTCGCGCGCAATGGGCGCCACGATCATAAGCCGCGTGTCTTCGGGCAACTCCAAAACAGCGTCGACCATTTGGCTCACAGTTTGCGCTTGCAGCGCCAAGTTGTGGTCAGGGCAATAAGGTGTGCCCGCACGTGCAAACAGCAGGCGCAAATAGTCGTGAATTTCTGTGACGGTGCCTACGGTAGAGCGCGGGTTGTGGCTGGTGGCTTTTTGTTCGATGGAAATGGCGGGCGACAGGCCCTCAATCAAATCTACGTCGGGCTTGTCCATCAATTGCAAAAACTGACGCGCATAAGCCGACAAGCTTTCGACATAACGGCGTTGACCCTCGGCATACAAGGTGTCAAAGGCCAAGCTCGATTTGCCTGAACCGCTGAGGCCAGTGATGACCACCAGTTGGTTGCGGGGAATATCGAGGTCGATGTTTTTAAGGTTGTGGGTGCGGGCGCCTCGAACGCTGATGTGCGTTTGGCGCAGGGCGTTGGCCAAATAGGCGCCATCTTGGGGGCTGTTGTTTGCCGTGATGCCTGCCTCGCAACGGGCCACTGCCAAAGCAGCTTCTAACAGGCGAACCTTTTCCCTGGCAGCTTCCAGTTCAGTGAGACTTGCGGGGGCGTTGGGTGCGTTCAAAATCGAGGTGTCAGACAAAACCCTCGATTATCGCTAAAGAAGCCAAGTCTGTCGTTGGCTGACTTAAAAAACTGCGTGATCGCCGCGTTCTAGGGAGGATTTGCCGCTCACCAAGGCTTGGTAGCAGTCCCACAGCGTTTCTTGGCCGGTTGAAGGCGTGGCGTCGGCATCGTAGCGGCCTTGGGCCTGATCCCAGACCAGCATCGACTCGGTGGCGTAGTAGCGCCCAATGCGGGCCAATTCAGCTTTGTTGGCCAAAGGCGGAATGAGGCGCCCCAACAAAGACAGGATGCCGATGATGACATCCATCATTTTGACTGGTACATGGCTGTACTTGGGCGTTTGACCTAATAATGAAAACAAGTATTCGCCTTGTTGCAGGGGGGTGATGGCGGGGCCTGGTCCTCCAATGGGCAAAACTCGGTTGTGCAGAGCAGGGTCACTGACACACTGCGCCAAGTAGTTGCCCAGATCTTGGTCGCTGATGGGTTTGCAAGCTGTCAGTTGGCCATCACCAAACAACAGAAAAGCTTTGCCCTTGCGAACCCGTTCAATTTGACCGCACAGCGATTTGAAAAATGCGGTGGGCCTGACGATGGCATAGCGCATGCCCGATTTCACCAAAGCGTCTTCAAAAGCCAGTTTGGCATGCTGAAACGTGAGCAATGGTTTTTGAACGCAAATGGCTGACAGCAACACAAAGTGTTTCACACCTGATGCTTGCGCCACTTTCAAGGCCAACATGTGTGCTGCGTGGTCAATGGCCCAAGCATCTTGGGGGTTGCCAGTACGGGAGGCCAAACAAGACATCAACGTATCAAAATGTTCGCCTGCAAAACCATCTTGGGTCAGAGAATTTAAATCTGTTACATCGCCTGTGCGAAAAACAGCGCCTGGCAATTTGGCTTGCCAATCTTGCAAGGTGAGTTTGCCATTGACGCCAGCCTTGGCGCGAATGAAGCACACCACCTCATGGCCTTCGCGCAGCAAAGATTTCACGGCGGCTTGGCCAATGGTGCCTGTGGCGCCCAACACCAAGACACGCTGGCGGGATGGCGCATCGGATGCCCGTTCAGATGTCATCTTGTTTGACTTTGGCTCGAGCGCGGGCGCGCAAATCGGCGCCATGTGCCAAGCCGGCAGTGATTAAAAACAAAGCCATGCCAGGCCAGAGTCCGGGTGTGAGTGCGCAGCGCAGCGCCAGCATGAGCGACAAGCCAGACAAGATCGTGAGTAAAACATCTTGAACCACCAAACCGCGGCCAGTGATTTGGTGAAAGGCCCACAAGACAAAAGTTTCTATGACGATAAAGCCAATCGCAATGTCAACCACCAAGGTCGATTGGTAAATGTCTTCGAGGTTCACACTTTCGCCAAGCCCAACAAGTGCGCCATGTCTTTGAAGAAAATTTTCACGTGTGCCATGGGTTTTTTGCGCACCAATTTTTTATTCATGTACGACTCAAACGTGAGTTGCTGCACATCGCGGTCTTCGCAAATTTTGACAAAGCGTTCGCGCCGCTTCTCGCTGCTGTACCAAAACCATTGCATGATGCCCAGCACCGTGAACACGGTGCCGTGCTCTTTCATGAATTGCTTGCGTGCCATTTGCAAATTCTTTGCATCGCCTGTGTGCAATACTTTTTCAACCGCGTAGGCGGCCAATTCACCGCTGTACATCGCGTAGTAAATGCCTTCGCCTGAAGCCGGTGCCACCACACCCGCTGCATCACCGGCCAACACCACATCGCGGTTGTTGTCCCATTTCTTCAAAGGCTTCATGGGCAAGGGTGCGCCCTCGCGTCTGAGCACTTCGCTGTCGCCCAAGCCCGATGCATTGCGCAATTCGCCAACGGCATTGCGCAGTGAAAAACCTTTGTCGGCACTGCCTGTGCCAATGCTCAAGGTATCGCCGTGGGGAAACACCCAACCGTAAAAGTCAGGTGACAACTTGCCTTGGTAATACACATCGCAGCGTGTGCCGTCATAGCCTGCGGGTTTGACGGCAGGCGCTTTCACAATCTCATGGTACGCAAACACGTATTGCGTCTCTGCCGCACCTGTGACGCCCGCATGCCTTGCAACTTGTGATTTGGCGCCATCTGCACCAATGATGGTGCGTGCCCTCACCATGGCGGGCTTGCCACCGCCACGTTGTTGGTGCTCGCGCGCTTCAAAATGCAAAACGCTCACACCTTCTTCATCGCGCGTTAATTTTTCAAAGGTGCCAATGCGCCTCACAGCGCCTGCGTTAGCGGCGCGTACTCGCAACCACTCGTCAAATTCGGCGCGGTCAACCATGCCTACAAAGCCGTTGTCGATCGGAATGTCAACGCCGTGGTTGCTGGGTGCAATCATGCGTGCAGACTTAGCTTTGGCCACTAGCAAATGGTCTGGAATGTCATAGTCTTTAATCAGTCGCGGCGGAATGGCGCCACCACAAGGTTTGATGCGGCCTGCCCTGTCCAGCAACAAGACCGAATGTCCTCGTTTGGCCAAGGTGTGCGCTGCAGTAGCACCTGCAGGACCACCGCCTACCACCACCACATCGTATGTTTCTATAGAGCTCATGTCATCACCTTAAGAAATTAAACCGCGCAGGGCAAAGGCACTGACCATCATGCCTGCGACAAAAAACGGCACACCAAAGCCGCTGTACCAAAGAGCGCGTTGAACCACACGCGTCAAAAAATAATCCATCATCAAAAGCTGAATGCCCAGCAAGCCAGTCACAGCCAAAGCTTGCGAGGGGCAGCCCCATGCAAACAGCAAAATGATCACCACCACTTGCGGCAAGCCCATGAACCAGCAGGCCACGCCGGCTGCTGATTGAACGCCCAGTTGCACGGGCAGCGAGCGCACGCCCATTTGGCGATCACCTTGCACTGCTTTGAAGTCATTCAAGGTCATGATGCCGTGGGTGCCAATGCTGTACAAAAGGGCTAACAGCAAGGAGCGTTTGTCGGGCATTTGGCCGCCTGCCATCACGGCGGCGCCGGTGGTCCATGCAATGCCTTCGTAGCTGATGCCGCAAGCCGCGTTGCCCCACCAGCCGTTTTCTTTCAAGCGAAAAGGGGGTGCGCTGTAGGCCCAGGCCAAGAACAATCCGACCACTGCAGCACCAAAGCCCCAAGGGCCTAAGAGGCTGGCCACACCCAAAGAAACCAAGGTCCACACAATGGCGATGTACAGGCCCCACATGCCAGGCATGCGACCGGAGGGAATAGGACGTTGGGGTTCGTTGATGGCATCGACATGCCGGTCAAACCAATCGTTCACTGCTTGGCTGGTGGCACACACAAAAGGGCCTGCCAAAGCAATGCCAATGGCAGCCAACAACCATTTACCATCCATTGCAACGCCGGAGGCCACGATACCGCAAGCAAACGCCCACATCGGCGGAAACCAAGTGATGGGTTTGAATAACTCAGTGACAGCGGAAAGTTGCGGGAGGGCCATAGAGTGTGTTTTTACGCATGACACATACAGGTGTCAAGTTAAATTTACACAAACTATGGTTTACACCAAGGACGCTGTTGGAAAAGCGCCCTGAAGAAAATGTGAGCGATTAAGCCTCAGGCTCGATGTCTGGCACGCTGATACCAAAACGTCGCAACTTCACGTACAAGCTTTGGCGTGAAAGACCCAACATCTCTGCGGCAGAAGAGCGGTTGTCGCCCGTCAGCTCAAGTGCAGCTTCGATGCACATTTGTTCGATCAAATCGGTGGTTTCACTCACAATGTCTTTGAGAGGCACGCGCCCCACCAACTCGGTCATTTGGCCTTTGGACCTGAACACGTCATTGCTGGATTTGGATTCTGCGCCCAAGCGCAAACTGATGTCTCGGATGGTGAATCCCAGACAGGGATGCTCACCGCTGGAAACAGATACTGCAGAAATTTCAACTTCGGTGGCAGAGCCTAGATCACCCCGCATGCGGGTTGCAAACAATCTGACCACATCGCGTTGCTTCAAATTTGACAGCAGTACTTTCATGTCCACGCCAGCCCGACCCAACCATCTGTCTAGGGGCTCGCCTTGAACCAGTGCTTCGTTGCTGACTTGGGCCAATTGCAAAAAGGAACGATTGGCTGAAAGGACAATGCCATTCAGGTCTGTGACCACCAATGCATCGGGTGCGCTCTCCATCACTTCTGTCAACAAGTGCCGTGTTTGGTTGTTGGCAGACAGCGCAGGGCGCGACTGGCTTTGAATGAGGCGAAGCAGAAAATGGGCTGACTTTTCTTGGCGGAAAAGTGAAATATGGACTAGTACCTTGATGCCGCCTTGTGGCAGGGTGATAGCGACAGGCTCTGTTTGACCGCTGGCAAGAAGTTCTGCAAATGCTTTGCTGAGGGCAGACGAGCTGGCTTTGTCCAAACTGGAAGCGATAGACCAGCCAGATTTGTGCAGATCGCCACCCAGCAACTCAAAAGCTGCTGGGTTGCTGTCTTCCAACTTTTCAGTGTCTGCATTGAGAATGAGCATGGCCTCAGAGGAGACCTGAAACAACAAGCGGTAACGCGTCTCAATGTTTTTAAGATGCCAGTAGTCGCGCTCCATGGCGCGCTGCGCGTTGACTACTTTTTGTTGAAGTGCGGCTTGGGGACGCAGATCGCGGCCAAAGGCCAATGCGCGCATTCGCCCATCTGTTTGGCCCGATGGCACCGTGATGACTGAATAAGACAAAGGCAGGTCGGTGCCGTTTTCTGCTGATTGGTTGAGATGGCGCCACTTGGTACCTTTATCGCTGCCCATGTCTCTGAGCAAGGCGTTGACTTTGATCCGACTCTCCTCAGTGACTGTTTGGCCCCAAGGTTTACCAATCCAATGCGCTCGACCAATGGTGAGCAATTCTTCGTTGGCAAATGCGGCGTCTTCAATGAACCCTGTATCGTCCATGACGAGTACCACGTCGGCGGTGGTGGTGATCAAATTAGAAATGACGTTGGCATCCAAGTGACCCAAAAAACGTTGTGCATTTCCAAATCGCCCGGGCGATTGCTCCGATGCTGTTTGAAAACTGGTGTTCATAGGGGGGGGTGCTTTAAAAGTTAAGTTGAATGGATTAGGCGTTGGCTTGAATGTACTTTTGGACCAATTCTGGTGCCAAGTTAGCGTCTTGTACGAAGAGATCTGCCCCGACCAAGCTGACCTTGTCTTGGTTGGTGGCAAAAAATGGACCACCGACAATTATGCATAATTTGTTGGGGCTGACCGTTTGCCGAATGGCCGAAATGCAATCTTGCAAGCGGTTAAATCCTAGACCCGTTGCCAATGAGAATCCGACGGCATCGTAGTGTTTGGCCTTGACCAAGAGCGCCGGATTGTCGGAGGCTGCAAAAGTACCCCCGTCAACCGCCCACCCATCGCGCTGGAAAAATTCTGCAACCATGGCCAAACCCAAAGTGTGCTGGTCGCCAGGTGAAGGCATGAGCAAAATAGTCAAGCCATTGGGAACGTATTGCTTGTGCAGTTCACTCATGGAGGGCAGCAGGTGCAGAATTTTGTGCAGTTCAGCCAAGCCAAGCGTGACCTCTGTGAAGTCGCGTTCGTCATCTTCCCACAGCTCGCCCAATTGCCTGGCGGCAGGGGCTAGCAGGTTTAGAAAAATGGATTCGATGCTGACGCCCTTGGCTCGGGTTTCATTGATCCAATCAAGCCCGTCAGTTTGTCGGCCTTCTAGCAACAGGTTGACAAAGCCAGTAACGTCTGTGGCGGTGATGCTGTAGGGGATCACCAAGTTGGGCATGGCACATTCAGACGGTGTGCGATGCGCCATCATCAAACGCGGAATGATTTCATTTTGAATGGTGCGGGCCAAAACAGCCACGGTTGAGGTGGTTGGGGCTGCGGTGATGGGCGCCTGACCTTGCGTGCCATTAAACCGACTGTTGGCCGGGGAACCGAAGCCACGCCAATGGCCCGCCTCACCGTTTTCAGGGAAATGGGAGACCTCTGCCCTGTTGCCATTGCTCTGATTTGAATTGTCCATTCTTGTCTCCTGCTTGGTGAAAGAACTTACCCCAGCAGCTTGTTCGTTTCGACTTTAGGCCGTTTTACGCTCTGAATTGACTTCGGTCAAAGCTTATTTTTATCCTACTAAAACAGTTGGGTATTATAGCGACTGTAACTAAGTAGTTACGTCAATCTAAGTTGACATTTGTCAAAAGAGGGAATAAATTGTCTCCATGGCCGAAAAAAGATCAACTTTCAATAGCGCAAGCGCACCTGAGGTCAAGGCGCGCCGGCCGCTTTACACCCCGGAAGAGCGGCTTCGGCGTGACAGCACGTATTGGACTTTTGTGCAGGGCTTGTTGGCGCCCATTCAGTTCTTCATTTTTCTGGGAAGCCTTGGATTTGTCTTGAGGTATTTGTTCACAGGCGAGGGCTTGGAAATTGCCAATGAGAGTGTCGTGGTCAAAACCTTGACCCTTTACACCATCATGATCACAGGCTGCATTTGGGAGAAGGTGGTGTTTGGGCGCTATTTGTTTGCCCCTTCCTTCTACTGGGAAGACGTTTTCAGCATGTTGGTGCTGGCACTTCACACAGCCTATTTGTACGCCATGTACACCCAAAAATTACAAGGCGCTGAGTTGATGTACTTGGCCTTGGCAGCTTATGCAACCTACGTGGTCAATGCTGGGCAATTCATTCTTAAATTGCGTGCGGCACGGCTAGATCAAGAAGCCAAATTGCGCGAAGAAGCCGCCGTCAAACATCAAGGATTTGAAGGGGTGCCCGCATGAGTGTTGTGAGCTTTCCTGTGCCCGTTAAAACGGTGGGCGGTTGCAGTGATGCACCCGTGCTGCGCGAGCGCGGACAACACGAGGTTTTCTGCGGCTTAACAGGCATCATTTGGTTACACCGAAAAATTCAAGATGCCTTCTTTTTGGTGGTGGGCTCACGCACTTGCGCACACCTGATTCAGTCGGCTGCCGGTGTGATGATTTTTGCAGAACCCCGCTTTGCAACGGCCATCATTGATGAGCGCGATTTGGCGGGCTTGTCCGATGCCAATACCGAACTCGATCGGGTGGTCAATCAATTGCTGGCGCGGCGTCCTGAGATCAAACTGCTTTTTTTGGTGGGTTCATGCCCTTCTGAGGTGATCAAACTTGATTTGTCGCGTGCTGCATCTAGGCTGTCTGCGCAACATGCATCGTCAGTGCGGGTGCTGAATTATTCGGGCAGTGGCATTGAAACCACCTTCACCCAAGGCGAAGATGCTTGCTTGGCTTCCATGGTGCCTGGTCTGCCAACGGCCGCAGCCGATGCCGCGCAAGAGTTGGTCATTGTGGGCACCTTGGCCGATGTGGTGGAAGATCAGTTTGTGCGTATTCTGAATCACATGGGCATAGAGCGCGTGCGCTTTTTTCCACCAAGGCGTGCAGACGATCAGGCACCTATCGGAACAGGCACACGCTTGTTGCTGGCGCAGCCCTTTTTGGCAGACACCGCAAAAGCATTGCAAGCGCGCGGTGCCAGCTTGTTGCCTGCACCTTTTCCGCTGGGCATTGAAGGCACCACGGCCTGGTTGCAATCGGCTGCCAATGCCTTTGGTGTTTCCCAAGAGCGCTTTGATGCCGCTGTGGCAGCACCAACGGCCAGAGCGACTGCCTCGTTGTCACGAGCCAAGTTGCACTTGGAAGGCAAAAGTATTTTCTTCTTTCCCGACTCGCACCTTGAAATTCCTTTGGCGCGGTTTTTGTCGCGTGAACTGGGTATGAAGTTGTTAGAAGTGGGCACGCCTTATTTACACCGTCAGCACATGGCCATGGAGTTGGCCATGTTGCCTGAAGGCACATTTTTGTCGGAAGGCCAGCACGTTGAAAAACAACTCGACCGTTGCCGCGCTTTGCACCCCGACATGGTGGTGTGTGGCTTGGGCTTGGCCAATCCCTTGGAGTCTGAAGGCATGACGACCAAGTGGGCCATTGAGTTGGTGTTCACGCCTATACAAGGCTTTGACCAAGCCGGTGATTTGGCCGAACTCTTTACCCGTCCTTTGGTGCGCCGCATGCGCCTAGCCGCTTAAAGGAGCCAGAGCCATGCAACTCACACTCTGGACTTACGAAGGACCTCCGCATGTGGGCGCGATGCGAATCGCCACGGCCATGGAAGATGTGCATTACGTGTTGCATGCGCCTCAGGGCGATACCTACGCAGATTTGTTGTTCACCATGATTGAGCGTTTGCAAAAACGTCCCCCCGTGACCTACACCACATTTCAAGCGCGTGATTTGGGAGGTGATACCGCTGAGTTGTTCAAGACTGCTGCACGCGAGGCCTATGAGCGCTTCTTGCCCAAAGCCATGTTGGTGGGTTCATCGTGCACCGCTGAATTGATTCAAGACGATCCAGGTGGTTTGTGCAAAGCACTCAACTTGCCAGTGCCTGTGGTGGCTTTGGAATTGCCGTCGTATCAGCGCAAAGAAAACTGGGGCGCCTCAGAGACTTTTTACCAACTGGTTCGCAACTTGGCTTTGCCAGCTGATCAGATTGAAAAGA
>Ga0214921_10006610_pt1 | contig 15786 bp, 13 predicted proteins | sample LL1505_MetaG_FD_177992 | JGI IMG/M metagenome (GOLD analysis project Ga0214921, IMG submission 177992) | Freshwater microbial communities from Lake Lanier, Atlanta, Georgia, United States - LL-1505 | ecosystem: Environmental > Aquatic > Freshwater > Lake | place: USA: Georgia | collected...
GGCCGGCAGCGGCGCGGTGCTGGTATCGACCGCCATGATCACCGACGCCATCGAATACGATCGGCTGACGACCGGGCAGCGCCGCGAGGGCGTGTTTCTCGGCGGTTTCGAGTTGGTGCAAACCACGTCGTTCGTCATCGGACCTTTGGTCGTGGGTTTCGTCCTGTCCGGCGCGGGACTCGTTCCCGGACAGGTCAGTGCCGCCGAACAGCCGCCTGAAGCGATCGCGATGATCCGCAATGCGATGGCGACGATCCCGGCGGTCACCTGCGTCGTGGGAATGTTTTTGTTGATGTTCTATCGCTTGACGGCGCAGCGCCTCGCGGACTTGCGCGCCGACGGCGCCGTGGCGCCGGAGTCGCCATGACCGCGGTTCGCGCGACGTTCGCCGTCGTTGCATCGCTCGCGTTGGTCGGCTGCGCGGTCGTGCCGCCGACGCCACCGGTGTTCGCGCCGGCGCCGGCGTCGCGGGTGGGGCTCGACGTCCTGCAGCAAAGATACGGTACGGCGGCATCGCGCTACGTCGAGATCGACGGCGTGAAGGTCCATTATCGAGACGAGGGTCGTGGTCCGACGATCGTCCTGTTGCACGGCTCGTTCGGATCCCTGCGCAACTTCGACCGCATGGCCGAGACATTGCGGCATCGCTACCGAGTGATCCGCTACGACCAGCCGCCCGCCGGTTTGTCGGGCACCGTGCCGGCCGGTTTCAACGGGACTATGGACGAATTCCTGCATCGCTTTTTGCAGCGACTCGAGGTGGGTCCGGCAATTTTTCTCGGGACGTCGAGCGGCGGAATCATCGCTTACCGATATGCGGCGAACCATCCCGAGATGGTACGCGCGCTCATATTGTCGAACGTGCCGCCATCCGCGCCGGTCGACAATGCGGGTGCGGCGCGCCGTGCGCCCGAAGCGATGCAGCGCAAACTCGCCGCTTGCACCAAAGCCGGCGAGCCTCGCGATGAAGCGTGCTGGCGCGTCTTTCTGGAATTCAATTTCGTGCGCCCGCGTGACGTCACCACGGCCTTGGTTCGCGAATACACCGATTTCAATCGCCGCGAGGACGCACAGCGTTTTTCGAGCATGACGCCGTTGATGCGCGACGATGCCCAGGTGCGCGATTTGCTCTCGCGTGTGCGGGCGCCGACGCTGCTGTTGTGGGGCGCGCAAGATTTCGTGTTGCCCCCGGCGACGATGCAAACCATGGCGGACCGGCTGACTGCGGCTCCTGTCGAGACTCGTCTGCTGCAAGGCGTATCGCATTATCCGCCGCTCGAGGCACCTCGCGCGGTTACGGCTGCGGTACTGTCGTTTCTCGAACGGCTGCGTGCGGCTCCCGCTACTCGCCCATAGCCCCTGCGGTGGTTCCCCGGCGACGCGGAGCTTTGTCTTGCGATTGCTCGCATACGGATCGGATGTGACGCGCCAAAGATTTGACTGGTTCGCCGCGCAAACCGTCGCGGCGCCAAATGATGCCGCCACGACCGACCACGTCGAGGGTGTGGCCGACGATCCGCCGCAAACGGCTCGCGGCGATCTCCGGCCAGACGAAATCTTCGGGCATCAAGGCGAGATGGTCGGTATTGGCCACGAGAGCGGCCATCAGCGGCAGCGACAACGTGGCGACCGGGCAATCGGGCGCCGCCGCGCCGCGCGCGCGAAACAGTTCGGCATACATGGCCGGGGTGCGCTGCAGGTCGTAAACGACCCAGGGATAGCCCGCGAGGTCGCGATCGCCGATGCGTTTGCGGGCGAACAGCGGGTGCTTGTTGCGTGCGACCACCGAGTAGCGTTCGGTGCACGTGACTTGCCGCTCGAGGGCGTCATCGGCTTCGATCGAGGGGCTGAGAACGCAGAACGCCAAATCGATGCGACCTTCGTGCAGCGCCGCGCGCAACTCGTCGGAGTGCCCTTCGATCACTTCCAGTCGCACCTGCGGCATCTCCGCGAGCAGACTCTGCACGGCATTCGGAAACAGGCGCCGGCTGAAATAGGGTGCCACGCCGACCGTCAGCCGCGTGGTGTGGCCCAGTGCGATGTCACGGATTTCCGTACCGATGCGCTCGCGTTCGTTCAGGATCGCGCGTGCCCGCGGCACGAGCGCACGACCGCAATCGGACAACGTGACGCCTTTGCTGGATCGGACGAAGATTTCGCCACCCAGTTCTTCTTCCAGTGTTTTGATGCTGTGCGTGAGTGCCGGTTGGCTGATGCGCAGTCGAGCTGCGGCACGACGGAAATGACCCGTCTCGGCGAGGATCAGGAAACGTTTGAGCTGAACGATGTCCATTGCGGCAGCCCCTGATGCAGTGGTGGCGGGTATCGATCGAAGAATGTTATCAAATGATCAGTTCTGCTGAATGTTGGAGTTCGACATGGAATTTCGTCTGACGGTTTGCCAGCTCGCACTCGATTCGTGTTTTGCGCCGGACGGTTCGGTGGATGCCGGGCGGATCGAAGCCAACTTCGCGCGTACGGAGCGTCGCCTGCGTGAAGAGCGGCGCCCGGATCAGCCGCAATTGTTTTTGTTGCCGGAGTTTTCCTACCAGGGCTGGGGGCCGGGCCGCAGCGTCGCGGATTGGAACGCCGCCGCGACGCCGATTCCGGGTCCGTACACGGATCGCATCGGAGACCTCGCACGGGAGCTCGATTGCTACATCGCCGGGACGCTGTGCGAACGCCTCGCCGAGTTTCCCGGGCGCCACTTTCTCACCGGCTTTCTGATCGGCCCGGACGGGGCGATCCTGCTTCGGTACCGCAAAGCCTATGCATTCTCGTCGAAGACGCGTCCCGGCGATGTCTACGAGGCCTATGTGCGTCACTACGGCCGCGAAGCTCTGTTTCCGGTCGTCGAGACACCACTCGGTCGCATCGGCATGGCCATCGCGTACGATATTTTTTGGCCGGAAGTGCCGCGCGCGCTCGCATTGCGTGGCGCGGAGATTCTGTTGAACCCGTTCGGCTCGGCTCGCGTTCCGGCGCAACAGGACACGGCGTTCGGATTGGCGAGGCGTACCCGCGCCTTCGAGAACGTCATGTACGTCGCCGCGGCGAACATCGGCCCCATGTCGTCGATGCCGGATGGCCCGCATGATCGTTGGCCATCGGAAATCGTCGACTACGAGGGGCGGGTCCTCGCGTCGTCACCGGACGGCGCGGAGTGTGCCGTGTCGGCGAACATCGACGTCGAGTCTTTGCGGCGTCACCGCGCGCGACCGATGGCGAACTGGCTCGCGCAGCTGCAACCGTTTTTGCACGCCCCGGATTACGCGGCCGCGCGTCTTTGGCCGCCGGGGCATTGGGAGCATCGCCCGATGCAGGACGGCGCCGAACAACTGGATCTCGAGGCGCAGGTCGCACGACACCTTGCGGACGGAAACGCGTTCGACGTCTGAAGAATTCTTCAACGATCGACGACCAATTTCCCCGTATCCAGAAACTCGGCAAGCACTTTTGCCTTGTAAGCGAGCGCGCCCGCACGCGCCGCGTTCTCGAATGTCCAGGCCGTACAGCCGGGCAGCAATGCGGCCGCTTCGGCGACGCCGACGCGCAGCGGGTCGGTATCGTCTGCCATGACCAACGTCGGAACACGCACGAGCGGCAAGCGTCCGCGATCGTCGTGCGCGAAGGCGGCACGGTAGGCGAGGTGATAGGTGCGCAGCGCTTTCAGCACTTCGACGGTGGTGTTGTGCAAGGCGTCGATCGAAGGTGGTGCGACGCCGCGCAGATGCTGCGCATCTTTGCGGAAGTGCGGGAAGAACCAACCCTGATCACGCACGAAATGCCACGCCCAATGAAATTGACTGCCGATCGCATCCGGTGCCATCTCCGGCGCGTAATGCGCGAGAAAATCCTGCTTTTCGGCGGGGCTGAACATCGCGATGCCGTCCAGAATCATCCGCCCGACGCGCTCGGGGCGTGCGATCGCGATTTCCGCGCAAATGTGCGCGCCGGTGTGACTGCCGTACAAATCGACGCGCTCGAGACCCAGTGCATCCATGGTGCGCAGCGCGACGTCGGCGTAGTAGGCGATGTCGGGTTGCGCGGGTGTGGCCGGTGACGAATCGCCGTTGCCCAAAGTATCCGGCGCGTACACGGACCGATGCGCACCGAACTCGCGGATGAGTCCGCTCAAGCCGATGCTCGAGCCTGGCGAGGGGTGAATCATCCAGAGCGGTTTGCGAGTCGTATCGGTTTGACTCGCAAGACAGGTTCGCAGGTGGACCTGCCCTTCGGTGACGTCGACGAATTGGCGCTTGAGCATGGGATCAGCCTTGGCTTGCAGTGAGGATGGCGACGGCGGCGTGGTCGGCACTTTCGGCCGCGGCTTCCATGCCGAATTCGGCGCGACGCAGATGCTCGCCCGCGAAATACAGGCGATGCCATGGATCACCCATGGTGCGTGCGTGTCGTTGCACTTGTCCGGCGATGAACACGTGTTTGTGTCCCAAGGTGAACGGTTCCGCACCCCAGGAGAACTTGGCGCGCACGACGACCTTGCCCGCGGCGGACGGGCGCATGCGTGCCACTTCGCGCAGCACGAAGGCGTCGAAGTCCGACGCGGGAATCTGATCGAGTCGATCGGCGGCAAAACCGTTGACCCACACGCGCAAATGACGCACGACGCCATCGCGACCCGGTACGGCGAAGATACGCTCCAGTGGTCCGTCGCTGTAGACGTTCAAGCCCAAGCCGTCGTGTTCCCAGAAAGGTTCCTTCGCTTCGAGGATGACGTGCGTGGTGCCGCCGTAGACGGCATTGGCGATCGCCTCGGCCTGCAGCGGTCGCAGCGCCGGCGTGATGGCGATGCGGCGCAGTACGGAGAACGGCAGCGCACAGACGATGAAGTCGGCCGAATAGTGCGAGCCGTCGAGGCAGGTGACGCCGGGCTTCGGGCCGTCGCTGCGGATGTGCGTGACGACCTTGCCGAAGTGGACGACGGATCCCGGTGCACTCGCCATGGCGCGCGGCAGGCTTTCGGCGCCGCCTGCGAAGCCGAGGCGTTCGTTGTTGGCGCCGCTGTACAAGGCTTGTCCCTGATTGGCGCGAAATCCGCCCTGCATGCTGCGCGCAAGATCGCGCAGCATCGCGAGTGCCGACGTGCTCCACATGTCGGTGTAATCGATGCCGATGCTGGCGAGTTCGATTGCCGCATCCGAGACGCCTTTGGAGCGCAGCCAGTTGCCGGCGGAGATGTCGAGTTCAGCCCAACGCGGATCGAGCCAGGCACCGACGTCGTCGCCGAAGGGGTTGTGGCGCGCCATGAGCGTCGACTCGAGCAAGTGGGGCAAAATTTTGCGCTCCTCGCCCTGCGTGGGATTGGCAGGCGAATCGGCCCATTGCGCCGGTGATATGAGCTTGCCGCCGATGTCGAAGCAAATGCCGAGATCACGCCGCGGCGCCGGCACGACCGACACTTTTGCACGGCGTGCCGAATCGAGCACGCGACCGTAATTGCCGCCGACCTCGGATGCGCCGAGATCGAAGGGCATGCCATCGATGTCGATGGTGCGCATACGGCCGCCGGCGCGTTGGCTGGCTTCGAGCACGGTGACGTTGGCGCCTTCGTCACGCAGCAGGCGCGCGGCACGCAAGCCGGCGATGCCGGCGCCGAGCACCAATACGTCGGAGTCGGCGGCTGCCCAACTGCGTCGGCCACCGACGGCGAGCGCGGCCGAGCCAATGCCGATGAAAACTCGTCGCGTCGTGTGCATCGCCAACTCCTTGTGGGCGCTCTGCAGCAGTGCTGCAGTGCGTCAGGTTCGATCGAGTGCCGCGCGACGCCCGGTCGCCGGCGGAAGACAAGTGAAGGTCAGCGGTTGGCTCGCCGTTGCGAGGGCGCGCAGGCTGGCACTGTCACGGGTTCCGCCGCCGCGCATCGCCCAACTGCCGTCGGCTTGCAAAAGTCCGCTGATGGCGACGCCGTCGATGGCGCCGCGGACCTGCAGCTCGCAGGCCGCGCGGGGCGCGCTGACGCGGGCCTGCGCTTCGAGCAGATTCAAGCGGGCGATCACCGCATCGCTCGCCCCGGGACGCCAAGTGACCTGTTGTCCGACGATCGGTGCGAGGTCCGAATCGAAGGCGAGCACGAACGCGATGACCTGCTTGCGGCTCGTGTCGGCGGGCTGAGGAAAGAAGAACACCGGATCTTTGAAGAAGTTTTCGAGGGTATCGAGCGCGCCATCGTTGCTGAATCCGAAGCCGCGAACCTGTGCGCCCGTCGCGGCGCTCGCATCGCCGCTGAAGCCGAACATGCCGACTTTCTGGTACATGTTGCGCAGCTGCGGAACTTTGAAGTTTTCGCTGATGCGCCCGCCCTCGAAGGACATCAGACCCGCGGTGCCGAACTTGCCCTCCGGTATGCGCAGGCGGTGGCAGTTGTCGCAGGAGCCGAGCAACGTGGTCGGCGTTTCAAGGTAAATCTTGCGTCCCGCTGCTTCGTCCGCGGTGAGCGAGTCGTCGAGCGCTCGCACCGGGTTCGGCGGCATGGCCAGCTGCATGGCAAAGTCGGTGAACGTCTGCATTTGCGCGGCGGGCAGCGGCGTTTCACGCCCGAGCAGACTCACGAACGCCGGGTTGAATTCTTTGAATGCGGCTTCTTCGAGAGTTTCGGTGGCACCGCGCACGCTCGCGCGATTGCTGCCGGTGCGATCGCCGCGCCAATGCAGCGGTCCGTTGCCGCGCATGCCGCGCAGCGTTTGCGTCGTCATCGGTCCTTTGAGGGGATGAAAGCGGAAGGTCGTCTTCGGGCTGATGCTGACGTAGGCATTCGGATTGTTGCTGGTGGCATCGTCGGGATTGCCGAGGTCCCAGGCGAGGTGATCCATGTCGCCGAACACATGGCAACTTCCGCAGGATACGGAACCGTTTGCCGAGCTCGCCGTGGCGTCATACAGAAATCGTCGGCCGTCACGCACCGCAGAGGATTCCGGCGTGAAAAGCGTTTTGGTGAGCAGAACGGCGTTCTTTTGGGTGTCGACCATCGTGATCGCGTTCGCGATTCGCGAATACACGAAGAGACGCGATCCGGATGCGTTCAGGGCGAGACCGGCAGGCCCTGCGGGCACGACGATGTGCTTTGCCGCGTCGGGCACGAATTGAGAGGGCGCCAGGGTGTTGGTCGGCAGAGCGGCGATCTTTGCCGAGCCGAACGCCGCGACGTAGAGCGTTTCGCCGCCGGGCGCGAAGGTGATCGCGACCGGTTGCGCGAGGGTACGTGCCTTTTCGGTGGCGGGGAGACTCGCGCCCTGCGTCAAAGAGAAATCGAGGTGCGAATTGAGGTGCACCGGCGCGACGGTGCCGCGAGCCGGGTCGACGACGCTGAGTCGACTTTCGGCGATGCGTCCGCGCACCGACGAGCCGCGCGTACCCGAGCCCTCGAAGCGCACTTCGTTGAAGCTTTCGGTATTGGCGACGATCAGCCGGCCGTCGGTCGGATGCACGGCGAGTGCGAACAGGGTAGTCCCGACGTTGCGTAGACGATTCGTGATGGCCGGCGTCGCGGCTGCTGCGTCGATCGTGAAGACGTCATCGTCCGGCAAAGAAAACTTCACTTTGTTCGACCAGTCGGTTCGTGCTTCGTCACGCCATGCGCTGCCGTCGTAACGCACGATCAGGCTGGTGTCGGGGGCGTTGACGCGATCGGTGCTCTGCGTCGGTCCCGGTTTTTTGCCGGACAGGGCGTCGCGATGCAGTACTGTCGTGCGATTGCCCGAGTTGAATACCGCGGCGTAGACGGTCTTGCCGTCGGCGCTCGCCGCGAGCGCGCGCGGCACGTCTGCGGGCAGCGTCAGTATGCCGAGCGGTTTGCCCGTCAAGGATTCATCGAGTTGCGTGGCATCGAATATCCACACGTCGCCGCGCCCCACGCCCGGCGTGGTGAGGTAGTCCGACGTGAATCCCGGCTTGTTCTGTCCGCGCGACGCAGTGGTGACGAAGGCTCGATCGCGCGCCGTACCGGCGAAGATGATGTCACGCGGTTCGTCACCGACCGCGAGCGTACGCAGTACGCGCGGGGTGCCGTCGAGCCGCACGACGCTCACCGAATCGGACAAGTGATTGACGACCCACACTTCTTCGGCGTTGCGTTCGGCGATCGCGACCGGTTCGAGTCCGACGGCGACGGCACTCACGAGGCGCAGCGCATCGCCCTCGACGGCATAGATTTCCAGGCAATTGGCCGGTGCGTTCGCGACATAGAGTCGCTGGCCGTCCGAGGACAGGGCGATCGGTCTGACGGGGCCACTCTCGAACACGACGACGGAGTTCGGCGCCTCGTCTGCCGTGACGGTGTCGGTACCGGAGCCGCATTGAAACGCAGGCTTCTGCAGAAGAGTGCCGAGCGATTGTTCGATTGCGGCTTTGCCCGTGAGCGGGGTGACCGTCGTCGGTGTGGTGGTCGGCGCCGCGCTCGTGGTTGCACCACCGCCGCCACCGCCGCCACACCCGACGAGCATGGTCATCACGACGCACAAGGGAGCGAACGGACGTATGCGTTGCATGCGGCGAGCCTATTGGGGTGCGGGCATCGGTGAGGGTGCGGCGTTCGTCGTGGTCCAGCGGTCAAAGCTTGCGCGGGCGACGCGCACGCCCTCGTCGCCGCACTCGAGCGGCAACATGTGACCGCAGCGCGCGATGATCTCGAGGTGTTTGTCGGAGGTGCCGAGTACTTCGAGCGCACGACGCGCGACGGTGTCGACCGGAAACTCGTGATCGTTGCCAGACCACAGCAACAAGGTCGGCACGGCGATGCGTGGCAAGTCCGTCGCGGTGCGGGCGAACATGGCGCCGGACGGTACGTAGTTCGGACGCGGCAAACGTTGTGCGCGATTGTTGAGGTCGGTCCACTCGCGCACCATCGCCGGCGTCACCTTCGTCACATCATGGAAATTCATCTTCAATACTTCGCGCCAGCGCATCGACATGTGCCAACCACCGAGCCAGGGGTCGATGGCGAGACTGAAGCGCAACGCCGGAGGCAGTGCTTTGCGTTCAGGCTTCACGGCGCCGATCGCGACGTTCGAGAGTACGAGTCCGACGAGACGTTCCGGATGCTCGACGGCATACGCGGCCACCGGCGTGCCGGCGCTCGAGGTGCCGACCAGGATGAAACGCTCGATGCCGAGGCGGCGCGTCAGTTCGTCGATGACGCGCGTCTCGTCGGCCACGAAATCTTTGCCGCCGCCCGGCTGCGGACTCGACAGCCCCATCGGCGGTCGATCGAAGCGCAGCACTCGATAGCGAACAGTGAGTTCTTTCGCCCACGAGTCCCACATGCGCAAGCTGCCGTATGACCCATGTACCAATACGATCGCCGGACCGCGACCTTCGTCGACGTAATGAATGGTTTGTCCTTCGATGTCGGCAAATCGGGAATTCGGCAGGCCGTAGCGCGACCGCAGCGTTGCCTCGTCCGGCGTCAAATATCCGTTACGGGCGGCGAGCACGAAACCGCCGCCGACGACGAGCAAGCCCAGTACCGCCCACAACAAGTTCTTGAGTACGTTCATTTTGGCGTGGTTACGCTGCGTACGAATTGCGCAAGCTCGGCATTGAAGCGCAGCGGCTCTTCGGCAAAAGGCGAGTGTCCGGAGTCGGTGTAGAACGATGCCCGTGCGCCGGCGACTTGCGCGACGAGTTCGCGTCCTTGGGCTTCGGGCGTGCTGCCATCTTTGCCGCCGATGAAGACCAGCAGCGGCACGTTGATCTTCGCCACGAGATCGCGATTGTCGAGCGAACGATCGAACATGTAGCGACGGGCTTCGGTTGCGGTCAGCATGCCCATGACGTCGGACTTGGCGACCCATTCGCCAGGCATCGGTTTGCCGGTCAGGCGCAGCACGCCGCGATGGATGGCGGCGGCGCGGACGGCGGGATCTCCGGACTGCTGCTCCTCGAGCATGCGTTTCATGTCCGCCGCGAAGTTCGGCGAGGGCGGTTCTTTGGGCGGCGGAGGCGGCGGCGTGAGCCCGCCGTACGCGCCGGCCAACGCAATGGCGGCGAGCTGCCGCGTGCCGTATTTGCGCAGATAGTCCGACACCACGAGCGAACCGTACGACCAGCCGAGCACGACGACTTTTTCTTTGTGCACGTATTCGATCACGCGCGCGAGATCATCCGCCCATTTTTCGCTCGTGACGTAGGCGTCACGCGTCCAGGGTTTGCCCGATTGTCCATGGCCGCGCAAATCGTAGGCGATCACATGGAGCGCGCCGGTCAAGACGGCATCGGAAAACTGCGCATCGAAACTCGCGTGACTTTGACCGATGCCGTGCACGAGCACGACCGTCGGTTTTGCAGGATCGCCGATTTCGAGGACGTTGAGCGGCACGCCGTCGGCGCCTTCGATGCGCAGATAGCGCCGCTCGGGTGTGGCGTCGGCGGCGTGCGCTGGTGCGGTCGCGCAACCGAGCCAAGCCACCGCGATGAGCAGGATGGTGAGTCTGGATTTCACGAATTCCCCCCGCGATGAATCGCAATTCGGACGCATCGTGCGATCACTCTACACGATGCCCGCGGTGAGGCGGTATGGTAGCCGCATGGCTGAAATCGTTGCGCCGCAAGGCAGTCCACTCGGCTTCGCGGTGCTCTCCTGCCGGGACCTCGACCGTACGCTCGCGTTCTATCGTGATCTGATCGGTCTAGACCCGCACCCCGAAGAGCGCTGGGCGGGCGCCGCGTTCGAGCGCGTGTTCGGGCTCGCCCCCGGCGCTGCCGCGCGCGCCGTGTTGCTCGACGCCGCGGGGGATCCGGTCGGCCGCACCCTGTTGTTGCAGTTCGACGATCCGTCGGGCGTGGCGATCATGCAGGAGTCGCATTCGCGCGTACTCGGCATGTCCAATCTCAATTTTTACGTGCGCGATGCCGTGGCCGCCAGCAACCACCTGGCGAAACACGGATTTGCGCCCTGGACGCCGCCGACGCGTCACTCGTTCGAGAGTGGCGTTGGCAACCCGGTCGAAGTGCTGTTCGACGGGCCGGACGGCGTTTCGATCAATCTCGTCGAACTCGCGAGCGTCGACCCCGCCACGCGCGTCGGTCAAATGCGCGGGTATGTCGAGCGTCGCGGGTTCACGCGCACGGGTTTCACGCCGGTCGTCACGACCTCGATCATCTGCAGGGATCTGGAGCGATCACGCGAGTTTTACGAACGCGTGTTGCGCATGGGCGTGTTGATCGACGACGAACTGTCGGCACCGCACGTCAATGAATTCCTGCGCTTGCCCGTCGGAGCGCGTACGCGCATCAAGTTCATGCAGGGCAACCACATGTTCGGCAAGCTCGCCTTGTCCGAACCTTTGAATTACCTCGACCAGTGCGTCGATCTCGTATCGCGGGCGCATGCCCCCAACATCGGATATCTGGCGCAAGGGTTCGAAGTCGACGATATCGGGTACGTCGACGCCGCACTTGCGTCGCTCGGTGTCGACGTCGAAGCGGCCGAGACCCTGCACCTGCCGGGCTTGGGTGCACGCGCGCTGCGTGTCGTGCGTGCGCCCGGCAGCGGCGCGGTGCAATGGCTCTGTTCGCGATCCGGGTCGCTCACGCGTTGAAATCGATCAACTCGTGACCCAACAGCCGACCGAAGGACAAGGCCGGCATGACCGACATGCCGCCGCACTGCGAATCGCCCATGAGTTGTGCGCAGCCGAGCAGCTCGCCCGCCGCATACAGGTTGGGTATCGGCGTGCCGTCGGCACGCGTGACCTGCAGTTTGGCGTTCGTCCCGAGACCGGCGAAGCTCAGCAAATTCCACGAGTGGAGTTTGAGCGCATAGAACGGGCCTGAGCCGATGGGCATCGGCATGTGCTGCCGGCCGAGCGCGTCGCGCCCCGCGGCGCGTCCGTCGTTGTAATCTTTGACGGTGGCCAAGAGGCCCGCCGGATCGATGCCGGCTTTGCGTGCGAGCGACTCGAGATCGTCCGCGCGGGTGAAGGACGGCAACCCCTTCTCGTATGCGACCGCCGTGTCGGCATCGGTCCACGGACCGCTGAAACCGCCGCGCACCAAAGATGGCGCGGCTTTGCGGATCGCTTCGTCGTAGATGACCCAGCACGATTCCTCCTGCAATTTTCGAATCGCGTGTTCGTGCGCGTCGTGACTCGGGATGTCTTCGCGCAGAAAGCGCTTGCCGTCACGCGCCACGAGGATTTCATAGGGTGGGCGTTCGGGCGGGAAATGGCGCACCATCGCGCGGATCGCGCTCGGATATTCTTCGTATTCGAGCACTGCGCCGAACAGCGGCGTGTGGTATTCACCGCCGCGCACGTAACCGCCGACCGACAGTCCGAGTTCGACGCCCTGGCCTTGGCTGAACGGGTAGGTCGCGCGCGTGAACGTGCGGATCCCTTCATATTTTTCGTACATGACCGGGTTGGCGGTGTAGCCGCCGGCGGTGAGTGCGACTTTGCGTCCGCGATGCGAGGTTTTGCGTCCGTCGGGGCCGCGCGTCACGACGCCGAGGATCGCGCCGCGCGAGTCGCGCGTGAGATCGACGGCCGAGTGACCGACCAAGGCCATCACGCGTCCGGATTCGATATGCGGTGCGAGCTGCGCATTCAACACCTCGAGGATGGAACGGCCGCCGTTCTGGCCCCAGGCGTACCGTGCGCGGCTGTAGGGTTCGTGCGTCGTGCCCGTGATCGGATGGCCGTCACGAACTTTGAAACCGTTCGCCAGCAACCAATCGAAGGCCGGCGCCGCCGCATTGACGGCAAGGCGCACGAGTTCGGGATTTGCGTGCCCTTTGCTGATGCGCATGATGTCGTCGTAGTGCAACTGCGGCGTATCGTCGATGCCGCGCTCCCGTTGCAACCGAGTTCCGGCGGCGCTCATCTGACCGCTGGAGAGGAAAAGCGTGCCGCCGAGCGCACCGGCTGCTTCGATGATGAGTACGCTCGCGCCGCGCTGGGCAGCGAAGATCGCCGCGGGCAGGCCGGAGTTGCCGCCGCCGACGACGATCAGGTCCCACTCGCGGCGTGCCGCTGCGCGTGCGGAGGTCGTCCGAAGCCCGAGTGCGGCCGCCGTTGCGCCGGCGCCGATGAGAAATTCGCGCTTGCTGATCGTCATGGCGGACCCCCTCCCGTTCAGATGCTGACGGGTCGAGACTAGACCCACATCGGTCTGCAGAACAACCGCATCGTGATCCGCCGTTCGAACGCCGGTGGGATCCGTACTGCGCCATGGCCTGCCGTGCAGTATCGTGGGCCCATGAGCCAGTCGAACACCCCGGCCGACGAGGTCGAAGGTCTGCTGTTTCGGGAAGACGCCCAGCAGCGTTCCGAATTCTTTTCCGAGCGTGCCGACGTCGGTCGTCTGCTCGAAATGGTCACGGCGCTGACGGGCGAGATCGCGATGCTGCGCGCACGACTCGACACGCACGAGCGCTTGGCCGCCTCCGGCAAGGGCTTCGATCGCGCGGCGGTCGAAGCGTATCGGGCGCCGCCCGAGGTGTTCGCCGAACGCATGCAGGACGACCAGGCGATGATCGCCCGGGTGTTTCGTGCAGTGGCCGATGAGCTTGATCGACTCGCCGAAGATCCCGGCGTGCAAAAAGTCTTGATGGAGAAGCAACCATGAACGTTCATGCGATGATGCCCGAAGCCACGCACGACGAAGCCGCACGTTTCGCGCACGTGGTGAGTCTCAAAAATTATTTGATGCGGAATCTCGAGCCGAAGTGGCGCGCCTACGTCGACGACACGCTCGCGCCGCAGTTCAGCGCCGCCGGGCGCGATTCGGCCGAGGAATATCGCGACCTCGAGAAGCGCCTCGCGAAGCTCGGCGCCTACCGGACCTGGCAGGCGCTGACGGTGGCTGCGCAAGAAGAAATGTGGCGCAGCGTCGGCACTTGCGTCGATCGCCAATTGCCCGAGCTCGAGTCGCGCGCACAGGCTACGAGCGGCGGTTCGGTACGCACCGACGAGTCATTCGTCCCGCCGCGTTACCTCAGCAAAGTGGATATCCATTTGATGCCCGGCGGCTATGCGGCCGATCGCGGTGGCGAAGACGTGCGTCAGGGTGCGGTGTTCGACAAGGCAGCCGCGCTCTATCACATGGGCCGCAACGGCGGCGAACTCAACGACGTGCGCGGGCACACCATCGTGCAGCATTTGTTCGAGCGATATGGTCATCTGCAGCCGAAGCGCATTCTGGACATCGGATGCACGGTGGGACACAGCACGACGGCAATCGCGAGCTACTTCCCCGATGCGGAAGTGCACGGCATCGACGTGGGTGGTGCCTTGTTGCGTTACGCGCGGGCGCGCTCGGCTTCGCTCGGCACCAACATCCATTATTCGCAGCAGAACGGCGAGCGCACGGATTTCGCCGAGGGATCATTCGATCTCGTGGTCTCGTCGGCCGTGTTGCACGAGACCTCGTTCAGCGCCTTGCCGCGCATTTTCCGCGAGGCGCATCGCCTGCTGCGTCCGGGCGGCGTGATGATCAATCTCGAAGTGCCGCTGCGTTTCGACACGCACTCGACCTGGAGTCGCATCCGCGGCCTGTTCGAGGCACTGCACAACAACGAACCGTTCTGGATCGGCGCGCAAACGCTGGACGTCGGTGGAATCGCCCGTGCATCGGGCTTCAACGACGTGCTGGCCGGTTACCAGAACGCCGTGCCGAAAGCCGATCGTGCCGCTGCGCCCAAATTCACCACGACACCGGGACCGGTGCACGTGGTGTGGTACATGGTCTCAGGAGTCAAATGATCGCGGCGTGACTCGCGCCGCGCTCAAAGATCGCGGGCGATGCGAAAGCCGAAGATCTGACTCGTGAGCGTCGCCGGGTCTCGACCGCGGAAGGTCGGGGTCTGGCGCGTCAAGGTCGTCACCCAAGATCCGCCTTTGGAGCCGCGGCGATCGCAGCCCACTTTGGTTTGTGCCGAGCCATCGGTGGGCGCATCCGCCGGGTGCGGCATGGCGTAGCAATCTTCGACCCATTCCCACACGTTGCCGATCATGTCGTACAGGCCGAAGGGGTTCGGCGCGCGACTACCGACCGGCGCAACGCCCGGCAGACCATCGTCGCAGGGCGCGACTGCGATGCGTCGATCCTGCATCGCGCGCGCACCGGACGCATCGAATACGTTCGATTCACGGCAGGCTTGTTCAGACTTGTCGCCCCACACGAAACGCCCCGTGTCGCGGCCCGCACGGGCCGCGAATTCCCACTCCGCTTCGCTCGGCAGCCGATAGCGCTTGCCGGTACGCTCGGCGAGCCACGCGACGTAGGCTTTGGCGTCGTTCCACTGCACGCAGGCGACCGGTTCGTCGTCGCGTATCGGGCGCCCGTAGCCCGGGTCGCTCCAGTCCGTGCCGGGCAGCTGCTTGTACGTGCCGTCATTGAGGGCGAAGCAGCCTTTGCCCGAGACATGTCCGGTCGCGGCGACGAACTTGCGATATTCGCCGTTCGTGACTTCGTACTTGCCGAGCGCAAAATCTTTGGCGATGCGCACTTTGCGCACCGGCCCTTCGTAGCGCTCGGGCTCGCCGCCGTCGAAGCCCATGAGAAATTCGCCGCGTTTGACGGTGAGCATCGCCGGACAGTCGGCGCAGTCGCGAAATTCTTTGGCGGACGTCTTGGTGCCCGAAGTGGCGCAGCCGGTGGCCAAACATCCTAAGACGAGGATCAGCAGAGCGGGCAGGCTGAAAATGCGCATGGCATCTCTCCGTTTGAATTCAGGGGCCGGGCAGAAAACGCGCATGGATGGCGAGCATCTTTTTCACGCCCTCGGCGACGTGCGTGCACGATTGCGTCGCACCGGCGACCACGGGCACC
>Ga0214921_10006612_pt1 | contig 15782 bp, 24 predicted proteins | sample LL1505_MetaG_FD_177992 | JGI IMG/M metagenome (GOLD analysis project Ga0214921, IMG submission 177992) | Freshwater microbial communities from Lake Lanier, Atlanta, Georgia, United States - LL-1505 | ecosystem: Environmental > Aquatic > Freshwater > Lake | place: USA: Georgia | collected...
ACACTCTCATCAGATCCTTTTTATAATTCACGAATTACATTTCGTCAGTAGTTCTCCGCTTGAAAATTTATTTCTGACCAAATTCAGTAGAAATAACATTGGAGATAAATCTCCAATATTGAAAACGTAGTTTCAATGTTATTTTATATTGGATAATCATTGCTATCTAACATATCTTCTCGTTTTTCCCATGTATTTACACTATACGTTTTAAAATGGTAAGTCCATAATTATTTGTGAATTTCTCTTTAAGTACCCAGTTAGGATTAATAGAAAGAAACTCATCTATCGCAGGCCCCAACCCCTTTAAAATTTCATCAATAGGAATACCGGATACCTTACTCTGCTCTTCAGGATTACATTTATGAATTGTTCTCAGACTTTCTCCTCTAATCTCGTCAACCGTTGTATCATGCATGATTATATACTTCTTTGTTCTTGGAGCAAAACGCGCAAGTTCTCTTTTCAATTGCCCATACACATGCCAAGTATCTATAAAACATAGATCTACATCATCCTCCAGATCAACCTCCAAATTATTCTTCCAAATTGTCTTTATTTGTAATTCAGTATCCTTAGTAGCATTTTCAATCTTTTCAGTATTACAAAGATTAATATCATTCATAATTAATAATTTCTTGCTACTGCCATTTTCAAGAAGCCCTAATGCCAGCGCCCAACTAGAAACACATTTTCGTACCCCCATTTCTATGACACTTTCACATTCTGACGCATATTTGCGCAACGTAGGAAGATGTTCAAAAATATCAGATGGTGTATTTATCAATACCTCATATATTTCTTTAACAACCTCCATGATTTATCTACCATTCCAGATTTTAATTATTTTATCTTTTACCCGTGTTTTATCCTCTAAATACAAATTTATAGTATAATTTCCGCTTCCATATAATTTCATTACATACATATTATTTATATTTCCAAATAAACTATAATGTTCTTGCTGTTTAATGTACGCACATACAATAGCAATTGCCCTTTCTAATCCCATTCTTGATTCCCTGTTATTTATCATAGTTTTCCACTGAGTAAATTTCATTTTACTTTCCACTAGCTGTAAAAAATCGTAAGTAATAACCATACATGATCCCCAACATCCCATCCACTTATATCCCCTATAAAAGTTCATTAGTTCATCTGGTATCTTCGTATTTTTCAAAATTGCTTCTATTGTAGGTTCATGCATTCTTCTTTCATCATTTTCAGGAGCATCCCTTCCGAATTCGTATAAAAACCTATAATCTACCGCATATTCAAAAGGAATTCTCGTATTGATTATCATTGAATCTTGAATAATGATTGCCTTTTTAAACAATTTACGCGTAAGTAAATAATAATATGGTAAAAATTCACCGGCACCCGGAAATTCACTTTGAATAATTTCTACATTCTCCATCGGCATTTCTTCTAAGACACTTCTGTCAGAATTATCATCAATAAATACAATTTTCAGATCGGGATGAAACTTACGAATTGCCATATAGCAGTCATAATACAGAATATTCTGTTCGGGTTTCTTAACACAACGTGTTACTATAAATCCTACACTCTCTGAACTAATATTTTGAAATGACTCAACTCTATTTAAATATATTAGTAATATTAAACCTAATATAAATAAAACAATTGTGTACTTATACATTTATTCTATTTATAGAAACTGTTTATTTCAGTAAAAATAACATTGGATATAAAATATTCTGGATAAAAATATTTAGTCATGAGTTATACAAATATCATCTATCGCAATTAAATGCTAAATAAGCATTTAATGTCCAAGCAAAACACAGCCATATTAGATACGGGCTAAATAGTAAAGCTCTGCGCATAATTCCCTTATTACCGTTTCTTCTGTCGGAACCATTCAAAACAAATATCGTTTTTATACCAACAACGATCATAGCGGTTAAGAGTATAAGAGCAATCTTCACATTCACTGTAAAAAGCGGCACCCAAGCAAGATTCATCAAAATTCCGAGAATCAATATATTTCGCGATTCAATCTCATTCCATTGTAAATAAGATATCAGAGCATATAACACATATAGTATAGGCCAAACAATACCAAACACATAATCAGGCGGTTGCCAAGGAACGCGATCACACTTTCTGTACCATTTCATCTTCTCTAACTACAGTGTACGTATAAAATATACGCATCATATAGGGATAAATGGAATGTTATAATTTTAAGAAAATCACATATACGGACGGCATATTTACACAGGGTATAGATGCCACATACGTTCTCCATCTAGAAGGAAATGGTCGCATTGATTATATTGAAAAAGAACTGGAAAAATATCACATAACTAATACGGTGTATATTGTGTTTAACAAGGGGTTCAAAAAATGTACCAAATCTCTCACAAAACAGAATTCAATGTATGATATCGTTGACGCGAATGTGAATATCTTTCAACATGCCAACGAACACAACTATTCAAATATACTGATTTTAGAAGATGATTTTATATTTACGGAAAAAATAAAAGATATAAAACACATAGAACAAATTCAAAAGTTTCTGGTAAAAAATACCAATTACGATTTTATGTTCCATCTAGGAGCAATTCCTTTTGTTTCTATTCCATATGATTACTACAATAATATTACGTTTGCATCTGGAACGCACGCCTGTGTTTTTTCCTATTCATTCCGCGTTAGAATTATTGAAAATCAACGAGCAATTCACGACTGGGATCAATATCACAATAAAATAAATTTTTATATGTTAAATCGCTACGCATATTACACACCCCTATGTTATCAATTATTTCCAGAAACTGAAAATATGAAAAATTGGGGTGTAAGCCCTTACATAATAAATACTTTAATACAAGTGACTGCTCTAGATAAACAGGCCGAACCCTCAACATCTTATATATATTTATTTTCAAAGATGATACTTTTTATAGTATTAATGATAATAGTATCAGTTGTCTACTATTTTATTAGACGACCCTCAAAGAATATATCATGGTACACTTATATATCAAGACTCTACAGAAAGATTTTCAAATAATATAATATCTATACTAGTAGAAAGATGAAACTCAAATATAATTATATATTTTTTTATATACTTATATTTATCATACTAGCAGTCGTCGCATTTTTCCTATATTTCATGTATCGCACAACTTATTACATCAACTACCTAAAAAACTGTCCCGCAGATGATTCGGACACCTTCTGTTATATCAAAAAGATTCCTCTCAAAATACCCAAGGAATATATTGCCCCCCTCCTTCTCATCTCCAAAGAAGAAGGAAAACGAGTGGAGATCTACAAAAAGAAACAGAAGGCCATCAGCGTAAAACGCATTGAATCAAGGTTTCCTGAAATTATTGAATGGTACAAGACCCTCCCTCCCTACATTTCTAAAATCATCGGCACACAGGTCCAAATCATACCGATTGAACAGGGGAATAGTCTATCCCTCGTCGTGTACGACAAAGAGGGAGACTTCATAGACTGGCATTTTGACACGAACCACTATAATGGGCGGTATTTTACCCTACTCATTCCCGTCACCTTTGAGCCGACATGCGGTAATTACCAATACAAGGACCGTAACGAACAGGATGTCACACTGGAACTAAGCGATGGGGAAGCAATTCTTTTTGAAGGGGACAAGATCTTCCACAGGGGCAAGGAACTCTGTAAGAATCAAAAGAGAGTCGTGCTTTCTTGTACGTTCTCCACATCTCAAGATATGCCTCCACAGGAGGTTGCCATTAATGCTGTGAAAAACTGGGGTATTTTTGGCGAAGCGTAATTGGAAGAACCTGGTAGTATGAGTGAGATACAGCGACACGGAGAGAAGGCTACATACACCGAAATTGTTGTTCATAACGGAACCATATATCTTTCCGGTCAGGTTCCTTGGATTACGGCGGGACAGTCTATAGAACTCCAGACCGAGGAAGTTCTCAAACTCATTGACGAACGACTTGCCACTGTAGGATCAAACAAGGGCCGAATTCTCTCCATGCAAATTTTTCTGACAAATCCTGACGACTACTCCAAGATGAACGAAGTTTTCATTCAATGGATCACCGGCGGTAGCCCCCCTGCGAGAAACACAATTTGCGGAATACGATTTCCGAATTCCAAGTGGGATATTGAAATTGTCGTCGTGGCGGCAATCTAAAGTAACCGTCATTCTATTCTTTAGAATGAAGGTCGCTTTAATAACAGGAGCAAGTGGGGGGATCGGGCATGCTATCGCGATGAGCCTCCTAGAGAAGGGCTATCACGTTTCCGTAACTGGGCGCAAATTACACACTCTCACCAGCGCCTTTGTATCAGTGGACCCGGCGAAGGTCCACTGTATTGAAGCTGATGCCACGGAATTCACCTCCTATTCGGAAGTCGTAGAAAAGACAGTGGAGCGGTTTGGACAACTGGATTTGCTGGTGAATTCCGTAGGAGGCGGCACTCTTGGACAGACACTTGAGAAGACTACTCTGGAATCCTGGAATCTCGCCATGAATTTGAACGCCACCTCCGTATATTTTACATCCCAGGCGGCTCTACCGTATCTCGTGGCTACGAAGGGAACCATCATTAATTTCTCCTCCATTCTGGCCTCCAGACCTGTAAATGGTCTCGGACCCTACAGTGCCTCCAAGGCAGCGGTTGAGATGATTACAAAGTCCCTCGGTCTGGAATTATCTTCCAAGGGAATTCGCGTGGTCTGTATTTCTCCTGCCACTATTCAGACGAATTTTCACACGGCCGCAGGAATGTCGGCAGAAACGGCGGCCAATTACTATTCAGCCTCGGCACAGACGCACCCTATCGGACGTATTGGAGTACCAGAGGACATTTCGGAGCTTGTGTGCTTCCTGGCTGACTCGGATAAGGCCGGATTCATCACAGGATCCGTTATTCACGTTGACGGAGGTCGCATGCTGACATCGGCAGTGGCCACAAATCTACAGAAGTAATTATTTTTTATTTACATTTCCATTAGATACGTTTCCAATATCTTTTCCAACTCTATATATTATATCATCCAAGAACACCACTTTTGCCACTTTATCCTGTAAGTCCCTGTAGTATTCGTAATCTCCCGTGACGACTGTCCCAAAAACAGCCTTTCCAGCATCTCCAAAAGGAACAATACCATTTGGCTTACCTATATTATTTTTTATAATCATTTTTGTACCTGGGCTAGGAATAAGAGATTCATTTGCGCTGTAAATAAACTTCGCGATATAAAGAGTTCTCGGATCACTACACTTTCTTCGTAAAACATCAAATGAGCCTTTTACATAAGTATCATCATCGTCGGCAAACATCATAAATGTTGTTCTAGGCTGTAAGAGAGGAATATACTTATTCAAAGTAAGGTGTCCAAAAAACTTGAGACCAGGAATTTGCTCTTTTACATGGACCGCACAATTCATATTCGCAATCCACTCATCCGTGTATCCCGAATTCTTCTTTGCACTTCTTCCGTCATAAATGATCGTCAGAGCATCTCCCACTTTCAATTCATCTCTTAAACTCTCTATCATTTCCTTTAGCGTCTCCCTTCCACCTGAAACAATTACTACATGGAACGTGGGAATTGCGTGGTTACCACCAAATATTCTCTTACGTTTTCTTGTATGTCTATTCCTCACACGAGGCATCCTATTCTATACTTTCAATAAAATCCAATATTTTCTTCAATGTTACCTCATGAACACCAGCCACAACCAACACATTTCCACCACTTGCTCTAGCCGACTGAATTCCGTGGGGAGAATCCTCCACAATTACGGAGGCCTTTGGATCAAGTCCCCATTTGGCATACGCGGTAAGATAGGGTTGCGGGCTCGGCTTCGGCTCTAAAGTATCTTCATTGGAAATAATTCCCGAAAAGTATTCCATAATTTCTAGGCCAACAAGACACGTCTCCACTGTTGAGCGAATACTGTTACTGACGCAGTATATCCTGTAATTCATGTAATAAAGGGCCTGTAGCATGGCTTTTTGATCTTCATTAGGGCGTATGTACTCGCGAATTGTCTCCCTCGTTAGCCGCTGTTTCAGATCCGAAATTCTCTCCGATTCCTCGGGCGTTACATCAAGAATTTTCAACTTTTGTTTGGTGGTCATACCATTTAACACATTGTCATGATACTTCTTGGTTAAATTCAAACCGGGCTTAATAATATTCACAGCCCTCATAAATGTCTCTGCATGGAATTCACAGCCGTCAAACAGGACTCCATCCAGATCAAAAATAATATTTTTAATCATCCTAATAAGAATGTTTAAGAATATTATACACAATTTACTCATGATCGTCATATTCCGCTAAATGTGCGTGTCTTTCAGGGTGTAGCATATAATCATACGGAATTCTCTTGACTAATAAATTCACTCGTTCAACATACTTCTTCAAAAGTAATTCGGGATGGTATAGGACCCCCTCTTCATCACAAATTTCCTTCAGTGAATTTACAATTCCACAATACTTCTTCATTCCCTCGTAATTCCCGTACGCAATTTGGTCATTAATCCCCCCCGTATCGCGAATATGCGGATACTTCTCAACTGGAATAAAAACCGTGTTATCCTCTAATGGTTCAAACTTTAACTCTTCAAACTCATCAATATCCGCCCTATAATACAGAATACACTCAAACTTCATATTATGGTCTTCCTGATACCTTTCCATCAATTCAAAACACTTCTGCTTATGATAACAACAGGAATACATATTATCTTTAATTAATGGTACAGTGATACGATATTTGCCTATGTATTCTGGAGGTGGTATATGTTCTAAATGAATTTGTCCATCTTTTACATCATATGTATCACGAAATTTCTGTATGTACTCGGAGTTCCCCTTTTTATTTAATGAACAGAACATCTTGGCATGATACTTTTTCTGTAAATTCAGAAGTTTATCCTTTACATGAGTATAACCCTTGATACGACCAATAATAAGAATCGCCAGTGATTTTGGCACGTACTTATAATTTTTTTCATGGTATTCTTTCATCAAACTAAAAAATTTATGTACTCGTCGTAGAGTGCGTAAATATCGCTTTGATCTAAGTTTTCTCTTTCTTGTATGCATACCTATTATGTAAATACACTAAATATTCAAAGTGATTATGGCCCTATTAATTGTACACTGCTCTCTTCAACCACAAAATTCCATATCTCTCCGATTTCTGAAATTTTCTCTGTTCTACTCTGTACTCGCGATACCCCAAACAGAATTGTTCATCGTTAAAATATATCACAGCCTGTCTATCTTTTAATTCCCTGTAACGGAATTTTGACTTATAATTGGGAGAATACTTGGACACTATTTGAGCTAACAAACAGGGACCTGTTATATCAAGATCATTCTTTTTATACAGGCGCAACTTACAACTGGTTACGATATCATCAATACAATACTTGAATATACTGTTATTCGCCTGAGACATCATAAAACCATTATACAAACCAGTTGTATTAGGTAGGTGTGGGCACGAGACCTCATGATCATTCACATACACTAGTGGATTCTCTTTCATTATAGATGTAAGAGGTTTCAACGTAGTATATTTTATATCTATATACACACCGCCCTTCTTGTATAAAATACAATATCTCCACAGGTCAGACTTGTATGCCCCAGGCCTTAAACTGTTAAAGGCATCTACCACGTCCTTCTCAAAATTCTCCTGAATATATTTGGACGATTCGTCATCCGAATAGAGATAATAGTCAAACTCAGGATTCATTTGAATCAAATTATAGATTGTTTCCTTCATTTTTGCCGGAACACTATTACTATGCCATGATTGGTATAAAACAAGAGGGACTCCTGATATCATTGATGGGGCATCCTGTTTTGTTCTCTCAATATAAAAGGGTATATCATATGTTTCATCTGAAACAGTAATTGTTTGAAATCCTTCTCTGCGATTTGTCACATAGTATACCAGCAGTACTACTAATAATATTAACAGTACTACATATATATGTTTATACTTTTTATTCATTCCTAAATAGATCCAAGAATTTATCTTCTATACCGTCCCTTTTGAAAACTGTATCTGTAGGCAAAATACACGACAGAGCCTACAATAATAAACACGAAATACCAAATTGAATTTAGGATAAAATATACTAGCCACATGAGAAATTTGTACCATGTAGACACCCACGATAATTCATGTCTATGATCCATTATAGTTTCACTGGAAAGTTTACAGGAGGTATCCGAAGTAGAGCAGGGCTCATAGTATTTATAATCAAGCACGACAACATTATGTTTATACGAGTCAACGATGTTTCCAATAAATATAGGACCAGTGGTTCGGTCAACGTAGAACTCCTTCAAAGTAAAATCGGCGGGAGTCCTCGTATCACCGATAATCGTTTCTATAGCATCTTTAATAATATAGTTTTTCTGTGTACATATAATCAAAGCATTATTCTTCAAACCCAACAGATTATAAGGAAAGGTCTGTTGACTTATCAAGAAATCGTCTGTGTTTATGTGCGGAGTGTAACGAATTGGGCGCATTGCCACCATGTCTGTGTCCACCGATATACCACCGTAATTGTATAAAACGACATAGCGCCCCAAGTCAACCTTACTGTGTAAATATTCAAACGAATCAAACTTCTCCAGACAGGCAGCACTATACTTCTGGCATTCTGTGCGAAGCGACTTCTCATCCCATTTCATATGTTGATAATCTGGATTGACCTCGTGTAGCCTATCAACATTCATCTGGAAATTTTCAGGAAGGGTTTCCCATCCCTGCATCCATATCTGATGAGTGATTTTGGGAATCGGCATACCTATTCAATATGAATATTATACGGTCTAAAATGGTTGCCACTGTAATAACTAATGGAGAATCCTCCCGTAAAAAGAAGGAAGATTACTCCACATTGGTATTGGAAATGTCCAAAGTGTGGATATGGGCCAATATCAAGTAATATAAATAGGTGCGAACGTCCTATTTTGATATACATTCCTAAATGTAGCGGTATTCGCCCTGTTCGCCCAGTAATTATTTAGTCCCGTGCGCAATTTAAACGAGCGGCGGCTTAGCAATATTATAGACCTTTCCACTAGCGTACAATTCACCATAATGTCTAACATTCTCCGTTTTTCTCTGTTCCTTACGATATTCTTCATAGTGTTTCAAAATAATCTTTCCGTTATAAGAAATTCCTGGGTAATAATTCCAGAAATTACCGTTTATATTTGAAAATTCAAACCGAACTTTATCAGCATACTCTTCCGAATACTTCTTTCCTAAGACACGTCCTAACAAACAGGGACCAGTAATATCTAAAACATTCCGTTTGTACAATTGGTTTTTACATGAATTCACGATATCGCTGATACATTCCTTGAATACCTCATTGCCAGGAGGAGCTATCAAGAATCCATTGTAAAAACACCCATCAATCGTTCTAGGGGCACCAGAATCTTTTACAAACACCGTCTGATTCTCATCAATTATGTCTATTAACGGAATTGTAGAATAATATTTTATATCTAGGTAGACTCCTCCATTCTTATACAACACACAGTATCTCCACAGATCGGATTTGAATGCGCCGGGCTTCAGCATATAGAAAGCATCTAGAACCTCTTTATCAAAGTTGGCTTTAATGAATTCAGCACACTCTTCATCAGAAAAAAGGTAGTAGTCAAATTCCGGATTCATTTCAATCAGATTGTGAATATTATCCATCATACCTTTCGGTATCATGTGGGAATGCCATGATTCATAAATAACTAGGGGGACGCCATTCCTTACCTGTTCTTCATTTGGCTTTGTCCTTGGGACAAAATGAGGAAACTTGTATAATTGTACAGGAAGTTCTGCTTGGGGCTCATTATACAAACAGACCACAGTAAATATCGTCAATAATGTAATACATATTATAAATATTCTATTCTTTAATATATTGAATATATTCATTCACCTGTTTGCTAAGTAGAATATAATTCTAAATGTAGGATAGTATGAAATACGTAAACACAAATACAAACATGTTTCTAGCAAGTATAATCACAATTCTCTGGTGGGCATCTATATGGTATCTTATAGAAGAAACAATGGTCTATGTCTCGGGAAACAAAAAACACTTCAAGGCGTTCATTTGTATGATTATTATTGTTGGAATAACGATGTATTCCTTTCTAAATCCTGATCACAGCATCGCTCTCTAGTCATCAGACTGCGAGAGCCAGTCCAGAGAATCCTCTAGTTCGGCCATGTAAAAGTTTTCAAGTTCAGCAAGTTCTAATGCCCGGGTGTGACTCAACAGGGTTTCACGGGCATTTTCTATTTTTTTTAGTTCCTGTTGGCAGAACTTGATATAATCGTTGCAGTTCATCATTTGGCTATGTTTTACAGGGCCAGATGTTGAGTTCAAATTTTGTATTACTCCATGCGCGTACGCTTGAGAGGGGGAGGCTCGTTCCGCGGAGGGGCGGCCATAGGTGACGTGGGAGGGAGGTTATTCACCATACACTCGCACTCAACCGTGTCACAGGGCCCGCACTCGTTGGTAGGAATCAGCGCGGGCATGTCGGCGTATTCGTCCTCCTCGTCCTCCTCGTCCTCCTCGTCATAGCAGTCGTCATACACGTGGTCCTCCTCTTCAACAGCCTTCGGCCAGTTAATCAAGACCTGAAACACCGCCTGGCTAATCATATCCGCGGGGAAGTCTTTCGCCATGGTATTGATCTTCACCGACGGAAACCCGGGGAAATCAATGTTCACTGATTCAAACGGATCAGAGTCGCAGATGAGATGGCACATCATTGGATTGATTCGCGTAAGAACGTCATTGAACGAGTAGAGATGAAGGTACTCAATGCTACGAAACCCCTCATAGTACGTGACCATTCGCCATTCGTAGCCATCACCCTCAATCTTCGTGATATTGAGACGCGTAGTCTTCTTCTGAGTCTGGCTCGTCTTCGCGTGGAAGTGAAACTGAATAGGAGCGTAAGACATTCTCTCCGTGTATAACTAAAAAGGGGAAAACCCCCTGCTCAAATTTTCTTACTCGCCTGCCCGTTGCTCTCAAACTTCTCCTTTGCCGCGTCCTTCTTCTTCTCTGGCGGATGTGCCAATGCCAGTCACTAGTTCATCGCATGAAACCGCTTGATACGGGCAATCTCACGCTCAAGATTTCTGGAGCGAACCCTCTCACCCTCTAGAAGTTTCTCCGCGGTCCTGAGTTCTTCGTCAGCTTTAATATTTTCCTTGCTCAGCTTCGTCAGAATACGCTCATTCTCTATCCACAAGGTGCGAAAATCACTATTAAGACAGGCATTGTAGCGACGACTCGCCGACTCGGCGATCTCACTGTTTTCCTTAGAAGGGTACTCGGCAGCCTGCGCCATTGTAACCTGCATATACTTATAGTAGCGTGAGCGAATCGTAGCAAAGTCCATCTTTCTCGGTCTAACAGGAACAGGCGACCAGCCCACTTCAAATTTTCTATGACCAGTCTATCACTATATAGGTGTCTCTAAGACTATCAGTAAATGACGGCTCTTTTGACTCATGTAGGTGACCATCTTTACCGTATGCGAGTACCTTCGTTTCTACATCACAGCCAGGCAGGCGCAGTCTCAGACTATACAGAATTTCTTGTAGATGTTCTGCATAGAATTGAACATACTCGCTGTAAATCTTGCTCGTACAAGTGCGCTCCGTCGTGTTTTCAGCAGTATCTAGAACCTTTCTATAGATAAAGTGTACAAAGGCATCAATACGCTCGGTATCTTTCAGAGACGTCTTTTGCTCTGATATGCTCGTGTTAAGAGTCTGAAGTTCCTGTCTACTTACTACCGGGGCCACAGTAAAGGGCATTCGTAATGTCTAATCGAAAAAAGATTTTAGGCTGGCAGTATTTACTAGGACCAGTCCACGCAAATTCTTTTTCCAATTGCCACTCCGCCAATATTCGTCATCTCAGAATAATACACTGAGCAATTCGGAAATAAAAATACCAGAATAGGAACTAAATCTGCTTGGACCTTTTTGTCATTTAGACCGTCGGGTATTTCAAATCGGCATAAAAATTATCTAAATTTTATTTAACTTTAAGGGCAATCCGTGTCCGAATAATATCATATACATTAAAACGAATGATGCTATTAAAATACTTCTACGTTCTGCAACCTCATTTTTTTGCCCTAATCCAAATATCATAAATACGCATAATAAAATTCCTATTACTACTGAGTGTAATACCATCATCCAGTGATGCTCCATTTTTATACTTATAGTTTAGAAATTAATTATGTCTAATTGCCCGTTTAAAATGCCCACCGGTCTAATGTAAATATATCGGAATGAAATTCTGTTCCGGTATATGTATATGACGTCTTACTTTGTGCGGCTGCAGTCAAAACAGCGTCATAAAATAGGGGTAGGAAGTTTTTTATCCTTTTATTTCTCTGTAGGGCATTTCCATCGTATCTCATATTTTTCAGAAGTTCCTTATTTAGAGGTATTGGACACCACGTAGGATTGGGAGGCATATACTATATAAACATATTTAGATACCCCCCGGAAAAATTTGAACGTTTCCTGTCGGTTGTACACGATACGAAAATGGAGTGCCCAATCTGTTTTGAGGCAATAACAGAAGATACTGGAGTGGTGAAGATGGCCTGTAAGCACTCCTTTCACTTCTGCTGTCTCGGAACCTGGTTCAGCCATCAGTTTGTCAACAAACAGAAGGAGTCGTGCCCCTGCTGTCGCCATGAGGCCGGCGAGAAAGAGCGACTTCCTAGGGCCGAGATATCGTGCTCCAGTCTGTTATGGATGGAAGACCGTATTGGAGATGACCGCGTTGGTGTTGAGAACGTCCTTCAGGAACTAGCAAGTAGTATTATAAACGAGACTATCCGCGTGATTCATAATCATGAAGACGAAGATAGTGACATTGCCATTGAGAACATTCTACCAAGTAGTATCATAAACCAAACTAGGCGCATGTTTTATAACCCTGAAGATGAATACAGTGACATTGAAGATGCCGAAAGCCCCCGAGAATCCTATGGAACGTAAAAATTGGAAAACTTCTGTACAATAGGGTCTGGGCCTGCGGCGGACTCTCAAAACCGCGACCTCTTTTTGGTGTAGATGAGGTCATGAGGGTTCAACATAAGCGCCTCCTGCAGCGTGTAGGAATTACAGAGGCTGACATTCAGCGAGCGAATATTTTTCAGGTACTTGAATCCGTCGCCGCAAATGGTCTCCTGAGAGCAACCGCTCATGCGGAGCGTCTCAACATTCTCCATGTACCCGAAGGCCTTGTCGCTGAGCTGGCTACAAAAGCCGATATCGAGCGTCTTGACGTTCTTCATGTAGCGAAAGGCAAAGTCTGACATTTGGAGACAGGCCACCATGCTCACCGTCTGGAGCTTCTGGAGCGACTTGAACAGTTTATCGCTGATCGTGCGCTGGCAGCACTGGTCAATGACGAGGTGCTTCAGGTCGGTGAGCTGTGACAGGCCGCGGTCGGTGATCTGCTCCTGAATACAGTGCGTCATGTCCAGCTTCTCAAGGCCCTTCAGGTGCTGAAAGGCGGCGTCCGTGATTTGGCTACAGTTATTGATCTCCAGCACCTTGATCTTCTTAAGATGCTGAAAGGCGGCGTCAGTGATATCGGTGCAGCCGTGCATGATGAGTTTCTTGACGTTCTTGAGATACACGAAGTCCTCGTCGTGAATGTTCTTGCACCAGCTGATATTGACCGTATCAAAGTCCTCCAGGCACTTGACATTGAACTCATGAAAGTCCTGGCGGCACGACAGGTTCACGCCGCGCGCCTTGGGGAACATATACCGCCACTCTAGGAAGGGAATGCCGATGGGCGTCATCTCGTTCCAAGGAAAACGGCTGACCTCGTCGCGCATCTCCTGGCAGGTCTCCCACAGATTGTGCGCCTCACGGAGAGTCAGAAAGCCGAGAATACCGCGCCCATGTGAATGCTCGGCCCCCAGGTGCGACATGACAGTTGAGCAGGGGGCATCCTCGTAGGTCACAGGAAGTACGAGGCGTATGGTTTCCATTATGTGTTGACTTTCTGGAACAAAAATGTCTGTTCAAATTTATTTCGTCGTCGGTGCCCTAGTGAAACCGAATCCCATTGCCATTACAGAGCCCCTTTGACACCTTCTGAATCTCCAGGCCATTGAAGTACGGAATCTGGAATGTGATCTCGCCGAACTTGCTCCGCACCTTCACCTTGGAAGAAATCACGCTGTAGCCGGGATACGTCGTTGTTCCCGTCCAGACCTCTATTTTATTGTTGTAACTCTCATACTCGGACTCGGGGTGATCTTCGGCACACTGGGCCTCGGTGGGAATATGCGAGACGTCAATCTGCTCGTTCAGTGGAAACTGGCACATGATGTAGTAGCCGTGATATGAGCCCGTGAGAATGAGGTCGGTATCGTTGCGGCGAATGTAGGAGGGTCTCGGAACGGTGTCCTTATCATGGACGCCAATGGTGAATACGCCGTCATACATGTTGATTGTCTTTGTGCTGCTTGGTACCATTCTGTTGTGAGGCATTTTGCTTGGTTAACAGAGGAGGCAGACGGTTCAATTTTTCCTCCTATGCGATGGTGCTTCGGAATTCTTCGGCCCTCTTGGAGAGGATCGCTGCCTTGATCTTGAGATTCTCATTCAGACTGTCCTGTATCGTATCAACATCGTCCCTGTAAATCTTCGCCTCCTCCATCAAACTAGCCAACTCGTAATGTCTCCAACTCCTTTCCAGACCCGTTGCGGCGTTTTGTATTTGACTGATTACCGTTTCTATTTCGGAGAGTTTCCGATTTGAATCGGCGAATGCCTCTGAAAGCATCTTTGTCAGAACGGCAATGTTCATTTCAATATTCTTGAAATCTTTGTCCATTACGTCCTGCTTGGGAGAGACAGGCGATGACGGTGGCGGCTTCGCCTCAACAAAGTAGAAGAAATCACTGATTTTATAGGGGAAGCATTGCGCCATTTTGCCTTTTATATTTTCATCTGGGCGACATTTTCGTTAATTTTTTTACGGGTAGTTGTCAAAATTAAAACACTGGCGAAGCGTAAGGTCCCCTGAACTTTCAATACGTGGGCCCACCTTTTCACCCATATCCTTCAGGATATGCATACGAATGTAACTGTACACGGTACTATCTTTCTCATAACGTATCTTAATCCAGGAAGAGTTTTCCTTGGAGTATATGTACTTCATATTGATGCTGGGATTGATAATAATGGAAATGCTGGCCTCCTCTGCCTTTTCCCTGTGATATGTCAGGTCCTCATAGTCCTCACCTTTGCGTAAACAGACCACATAGAGACGGACATTCTTCTCTAAAGTATCAAGGATCCTGTAGCGATGAAAGTAGCCCCGCTTTTCCAGTTCGGCTTTGAGTTCTTTGTATGTGGAGCCGTTTTCATCCTTCACTAGCTTTTTCACATTTTCTAGAACAAGGAAATGGGGTCTGGTGGTATCTACAAGATGTAACAGGGAGTCATCGGAGCTAGTGTGGATAAGCTCAAGATGGCTGGACCGTTCAAACACGTAGATGAAGGGTCCAGACATATCAAAGGGGTCCTCTGGTTCCACCTGCTGTTGCTGAATTTCCTCTATCTTGATTTCTGGTGACTGGACCTCCTCTGGCTGGATTTCCTGTAATTTGATTTCCTGTGGCTTGATCTCCTCTTGAGGCTCTACAGGGGATAACAGGGCAATGAGGG
>Ga0214921_10006613_pt1 | contig 15781 bp, 10 predicted proteins | sample LL1505_MetaG_FD_177992 | JGI IMG/M metagenome (GOLD analysis project Ga0214921, IMG submission 177992) | Freshwater microbial communities from Lake Lanier, Atlanta, Georgia, United States - LL-1505 | ecosystem: Environmental > Aquatic > Freshwater > Lake | place: USA: Georgia | collected...
CCCATACGCCAAGCAGGTTGTTTGTTTGAACTTCGCGTTTTTCCACCTTTTTTCCTGTCGTAGTATTCACAGCCATATTGTTATTCTTTTGATAATAATTCTCGCGCAATGATAAACCATAATAACCTTCATTTGTTCCACTTTCTGTAAATACAGTCGCCTTCAATGCGTGTGGGCTAGCGTTCAAATATGCCTTTATATCCTTCATATCATTTGTTTGAATCTCAAAATTAACAGATGTTTTCCAATTTTGATATTCCTGTAATAATACCGAATTCAATATCTTTCCATTATCCGAAAACTTGCATCTCTCAAATAAAAACGTTTCAACATTATACAACTCGTTTTGCGGTGTTAATGTTTTTTTATATTCGACTTCTTTGAGTTTAATTCCCTGATAGCCGTGATTACGATCGATTCGTTTCGCCTTGAAACGAATGTCCATATAATTTTTTAGTGCGTGAAACATTTCCTTCGTCGGTTTCTGTTGATGCCATAACCTAAACCGGCCTTCTAAATGAACCGAACATTCTTCCACATCTGGCCTGACAATGCACATTGTATTCACAAATTCGGTTATTTTTTGCGTTGTCTCATCATCCGTAAGTAGTTCATTTTGGTATACTGATTGATCTTCTTTCGCGATCTTTTCCAATTCTTGTTTTTGTTTATCGAAGATTGCGCGTAGTTCGTTTAATTCTAATGTCTGTTTTGTTATTATTTTATCCTTGCGTTCGATTTCCGCAGTAAGCTCGGCGTGTGCACTTTCCAACTCTTCGTTTTTTTTAAGAACCTTATTAAAATTATCGATATTGTATATAGTTGAATGGATAATATCCGCAATATGAGTTTTCAACCGTTCAATCGTGAAATTGGTGCTGTCATATGCAATAATCTCCGTTTTATTCTTTCCACTGACTTCAATTGTCCGAATGTGGCGTTTGATTTTTGGGTGCGTTTTAATCAGATTTTCAATTTCAACCTTATTTTGAACACGAAATGCAGCAACGAGAATGAAATTGGTGTATTTTTTATGATGATCGGCAACTCTTGTACCAAGGTTGTTTGTATGTCCGAACTTAATCAGTTTCTCGTTTTCCGCATTTGTATTGTCGATTGTTCCAAAATAAACACATTCGGTATTCACAGGAAATTGGGTAATGAGCGTTTTTTCAACTGCACGCTGCTTTTCTTGTTTCAGGGTATTAGACGTAACAGTTAATGTGCTGATGATTGTGTTTTGTTGTTCGAGTTGCAAGCTTGATTGTTCGAGTTGCAAGCTTGATTGTTCGAGTTGCCTTCGCAATTCACTGGTTTCGTCGTCTAATACTTGATGGAGAACTTCTTCCATCTTCATATAATATTCGTGGATTTCGCCGGCCTTCTTGGTCTGGGCTTTCAAGCAAAGCAGCTTGAAACAGCGAATTGTTAATTTAATGGTTTGTTTATTTTGACCGCCATTTTTTGGTTTATTAGAACCAGACTTATTCGGCGAATGCACTGCTTGTTCTTCATCAATCTCGGATGATGATGAGACATTTTTATAATCCACATTGATTTTGAAATTATTTTCAATCAATCGAATAGAGTTATATTTTGAGGCGAACCCCAACCATCTCCAAACATCATCCAAATCGACAACGAAATCAATATTTTTGTCATAATTCAGATAACAGTAAAAACTACTGACAAATAATTGCTGTTCAAATGTTGTGAAATTTTCTTGCAACTTGGTTAGTAAAATGGTATTATACGTTTGAGACAGTTTCGTGATCGGATTCTTCTCGATAAGATCGACGATATTGAGAGTGGCGGTAGAATCGGAGGCAGCAGACATCAGAAGTGAAGGTATATGTTATACTATGTATATAGTAATGTCTTTAAGTTGTTTCCGCTTTTACAAATAAAAGAGCTTTTTATAAAAGCGGATTATACATTCAAATACTAATAAAATTCAAATACTAATCTAACTAAATGACTTTAGATTAGACTATCGAGATGTGATACATATTATATACTCTGGAATAATCGTCATTAAAATACATAATGCATCTTCAGTATAGAACAGACCAATAAATATAATATTATAAAATTTTAATTATCCGAAAACCGCTTTTCCACTATTTATAGTGTTGTATATCAAATCTTGCTTTTATTATACGAAAGCAAGATTTGATAATAATACTAATTTAAACTAAAAGCGCTCCGCCGAAATGAGAATCAAGATTTGCACCACACATCGTCTCATTAAATCTCCGCAACAATAAATCCCGAAAGTCAGTCTCACCACTTGCTCTTCTTCACGTTAATTTTCGGCCCTTTGCCCTTTGCACTCGCGGGATCATAAGGTTTGTCGTCTTCATCATCAGAACCGAGATTTTTCGAGATTTCCCAGAACTCTTTACTGCCCAGCTTGAATGGCCCGTGCTGTTGTGCCTTATACCAGAAGATTTGATCCTGTAATTTATTCGATTTCGCGTTATTATTAATGACGAGACACTCATAATTCTCAGTGCACTGATCCATCACCTGACAGAAGCTCTCAAATGTGGGGAACATACCCGCATAATTATCATAAATACGCTTGCGATTGGCAATGTACGGTTCTCGCAAAATAAAAACATAATCTATATTGGTTCTCAGGTTGGGCGGAATGCCGAGCGGATATTGCATTGTGATGACTAACATTATCTTCCAATGACGCCCGTTCATAAATAGCAATCGCATCATTATGTCCTTCGTCCATTTGTTGTCGTACAAACAGTCATCTAGAACGACAAACGTGCGCGGATCGATGGACGATTTTTTGTAAGCTTCCTGTTCCTTTTTTACTTGCTTAAGAACAGCTTTTTGGCGTTTGAGAATATTTTCTATAATTGCCGTATTATACGCGTCGTGAATGAATAGTTTTGGGACGTGGGCTGCAAAAAAGCCGTTTCCTGCTTCTGTGCCTGAAATGACCGTGCCGATTGGAATATCTTGGTGATGAAACATTAAATCCTGAACCAAGAAACTTTTACCTGTATCACGACGGCCAATTAATACGATAACGGGACCCTTGTTTTCATCGGGGCGAAAACTGATCGCCTTCATATCAAATTTTGCAAGTTCGAGATTCATTATGAAATGCTAAACCTTACTTATGTAATGAACTTAAATGATGATTATTATATCGTATAATAAAAATACAATATAATAATTTATAGCTTATTTAACGAACGAACAATGTATTCGTCTCGTGTCGTAATATAGATTACGTCCGTTTAATTTAGATATAAATATTCTATTTATCATTCATATCTAAGATAAAAAGAATAACCTTTATCATTTAGGAAATACACATTATTGTATAATCAATGTCGTCGCCAAAACAATTTAAATTGCATTACCGAAAACATAAACATACTCCTGAAAAAGTGGAAGCGGCCTTATTGTTCGATATTCAGAATTATATTCCATTGTATTCCCGGTTTTTCGATTTGAATGATGCAAATTATAATCAACTTCAGCTAAATCAACGATATTATATTCAAAATATCAATGAGTCGGTTAGTCAATATACGCCGGCATCGTCGGCTGGTGGTGGTGGTGGCAGCGGCGGCAGCGGCGGCAAAGATGCAAATGCTACATCTACTCCCAATTTGTTAGAAACTACCATTGTGGATGATGAAGGAAATTCCAAAAATGTGCCAATATTTGTAAAGTATTCTCCGCTACTTGACCCGATACGGTATTTATCCGGTAAATATGATGTCCTGGATCAAAGAACAACCGCGCTTCCCCAATTAACATCGACCGAAAATATGTGTAATGCAAAAATGATAGATAAAAACAATGCATCATATATTGACGGATTCTTCTCCTATTTGACGAGTAAAACTCTGCACAACCACGGAAATGTACACGGCGTTGATTATTATGGAAGTTACTTATGCAAGCAGCGTGAATTTTCAACCAATATCTACGACGACGTCGAGTATTTAATTGATTGTGCATTTTTTAATTCAAATGAGGAAAAACTGTTTACATTAGAATATCCGTTTGACGACGAATCAGAGGAAAATAAATCTAGTAATGGTAATGGTAATGGTAATGGTAATGTCGGTGAACTTGATGCCAATGGCGAAAAAGTCATCTATGCGCATCAAGCAATGAATATGCGAACAAAATTAAGAAAGATTATTGGAACTGCGCCATTAAATTTTAATCTTGATGAACAAGTTCTTAAGGGTGAAATTGTGGATACAATCGAAACAATCGATATTGAATCGTCGAATCCTACTAGTACCGGCGGTATTGTCGAAATCTCTGATTCTCTTGAGGAGATATTATTAGATGACGACGTGGCGTCATTTAATAAAGAAAGTGATTTGAATATAAAGGTGCGTAAAAGTAGTTATAGAAATAGCGACGGTTGCGATGGTGGGGCACCAGGCGAGAGTGAGGGCGATAGCGGCGACAGTAGTGATTCAGAATCATCTTTGTCACATTCATCAAACACAACTGCGTCTTCAGACCAATGCGACGAAGAAAACGTCATCGATCTTGATAATAATAATAACGACGCCAATACTGCGACTAGTACTGTCAAACATACAGGTGATGAACGCGGCAGCGAGAGCAGCGGCGAAAGCGACAGCGGCAGTGGCAGTGACAGCAATGCAAGCGGCGACGACAGCGGCGACGAGAGCGGCGACGACAGCGGTAGCGAAAGTGACAGTGACAGCGGCAGCGACGGTAGCTATGATAGTGACGACGAAAAAGTAATTGCAAAGATAAAGAATTTCCCTGTTCAGGCTATTTTGCTTGAGAAATGCGTTTCGACCCTTGATAATATAATGATGAATGACGAGCTTACGAGTGAAGAGTGGGTTTCCATTTTATTTCAAGTGATAATGACTCTTTTGATCTACCAACATATGTTTGAATTCACACATAACGATCTTCACACAAATAATGTTATGTTTATTGAAACCACCGAAGAGTTTATTTATTATTTGTACAATGACCAATATTACAAGGTGCCGACATATGGTCGTATTTTCAAGATTATCGATTTTGGTCGCGCAATCTATAAATTCCGCGGCGAATTAATGTGCAGTGACAGTTTTAATTTCAAAGGTGATGCCGCAACGCAATATAACTTTGGTCCATATTTTAATCCTAATAAGCCGGTTGTTGAACCGAATTATAGTTTTGATTTATGCAGGTTTGCGTGTGCTCTGTTTGATTATTTCATTCACGATATTCGCAAGATCGAAAAAGTGTGCAAATCAGACCCAATTGTGAATTTAATTGTAAAATGGACGATTGATGATAAAGGACGCAACGTTTTATACAAATCAAGCGGCGAGGAAAGATACCCCGATTTTAAACTATACAAAATGATTGCGCGGTCGGTTCACAATCATATACCCTCAACACAAATCAATGATCCGTTGTTCGACCAATATAAGATCACATATAAAAAATACAAGAAGCACGCAAATATAGCGGCAAAATTTCCAAAAGACGGAAAGAATACGCATATTTTTATTAATGTGGATGAGTTGCCGTGTTACAGTAATAGTGACGCCACTATTGCCAATGCATAAACAACTACCACACCACACCACCACCACACCACCACCATCACACCACACCACACCACCACCACCACCACCATCACACCACAATTCGGGTTATATGATATTATGCCGTACACATTTCTTTATATTTTGGCAACCCATATTTTGCAATGAATTCGATTTGACGCATTGTGTGGCCGTATGAACTTCCACTATGCCCTACCTTCATATAACTTTGGAATGTATTCACGGTCGCATCATCACTAAACATAAAACCCCGACCTTCCAACGGAGTATAATTATGAAGATACTGCCATCCGTCTATGCCGCGTTCTTTAAAACTCGCACTTTCCGTCGCTTCTACAATTGCATTCATTGCATCGCGCACCATATCGGCTGTCCACGAATCTTTCATAAACGACAAATCACATTCAATGACTTGCGAACGTGTTTTTGGCCAACCATATTTACTTGTATCATCATCATCAACAACAACACATACAGTATCGTCATCATCACCACCACCACCACCACCACCACGAAGACGTAACACCAAGTGCAATGTACTCTCCTTCTGAATATTGTAATCCGCAAGCGTTCGTCCGTCTTCTAGTTGTTTTCCTGCATAAATCAGGCGCTGCTGATCGGGTGGGATGCCTTCCTTGTCTTGGATTTTAGCCTTGATGGATTCGATCGTATCAGATGTCTCGACCTCGAGGGTGATTGTTTTTCCTGTGAGGGTTTTAACGAAGATTTGCATTATAGGAAAGTCGTAACCTAGTATACCTAGTATATCGGTATGTGTTTAATTCAATTTATCGAATAAATGGGCATCATTTATCTATGAAATACTAATGATATATGAAATAATAATTATTGTATTATTATATTATATACAATATAAACATAGCAATATAGTACTACGTATATAATGTCGGAATTTTGTGATTTCGTTAGTGATGGTGAAGAGAATGATTATCAAGAGAATTTCGAGGTGGGAAATGAAGACCCGGTGTCGGTGCCAGAACCAGCGCCAGAACCAGCGCCAGCATCCGTTAACGCAATAACAATTGATGGAACAACATACGATATTACTAATTTTGACCATCCAGGTGGAAATGTAATTCATTATGCGCGCGGGCAAGATGCAACAGAGGTATTTCGTGAATTCCATTATCGGTCAAAGAACGCCAGACGTGTTTTGCAATCTTTGCCGCATCATCCGGGATCTGGGTCGGGTTCTGGGTCGGGATCTGGGTCGGGGTCGGACCTTCCAGAAATGACACCCCGTCAACAAGAAATGACAAATGATTTCCGTGAAATGCGCACAACCCTTGTGAATAATGGTTGTTTTGATGCTGATTTGCTTCACGTATATTTTCGTCTAATGGAAATCACTTTTTATTTCGGGCTGGGGGCGTTTTTAGCGGCATATAATGTTTATGCATCCTTGCTTTCGTTTATTATTTTCAAAACCCGTTGTGGTTGGGTACAGCACGAAGCAGGACATCTTAGTTTGACCGGAATTAAGAAAATCGACCACGTTATTCAGAGTATAACAATGGGATTTGGCGGAGGAGTCAGTTCCTCAGTATGGAACTCAATGCATAACAAGCATCACGCGACACCGCAAAAAATCAAACACGATATTGATTTAGATACAACGCCGGCGGTTGCCTTTTTTAAAACCGCATTCGAGGAAAATACAAATGGGCCCAAATCCGCGAAATATATGAATCGATTGTGGATGCGATTTCAGGCGTGGTCATTTTTGCCGATAGTCAATGGAATTTTCGTGCATTTGTTTTGGACATATTATTTGCATCCGCGGAAGGTCGTAGGTTTGGGTCTCGGACAAAAGACAGGGGCCGGGACCGGGACCTTTGCCAATGTAAAGATACTTGAGGCAACGTGTATAGTATTATCACATTTGTGCATACCTGCAATCTTTTACTCCTACGGAGGTCATTCATTGATTATGTCTTATTTTCTCCTGATGGTTTGTAATTTCTGGAATTTCGTCTATTTGTTCGGACATTTTTCGTTGTCTCATACATTTACAGATGTTATTCCTGAAAATAAGAACCTTCTTTGGTTTGAATACGGAATTCGTCATAGCGTGAATATATCGACCAAGTCACAATTGGTTGCTTGGGTTATGGGGTACCTTAATTTTCAGATTGAGCACCATTTATTTCCGTCGATGCCACAGTATAAGAATGCAATGGCTGCGCCGTATGTTCGTCGTTTTTGCGAAAAATGGCACAACCCCCGCGGCTGCGACGGTGACCTCGAATATAAAGAAGTCAGCTATCTTCAAGCGTGGTGGCGGATGTTTTCTAATCTAAATGAAGTTGGAAAACATTATTATGAAAATGGTATTGACACGGATCACGAAAAGCTGGATTGAACAATGCCGTGTCGACTGACACAATGTACGACGGCGGGGCGACGGCGGGCGACGGCGGCGACGGGCATTTAGAACCCGGGTGTATCCACAAATACGGATGGCGCAACATTGCTACTAGATGCTTCCATCTTGTCCAATAACTTGAATTGATCAAGTACATATACACCCATAATCGATGAAATGCATACGACAATTGTGTCGCGAATTAAGACCTTCATCGGTTTTTGTGAGTCTGTATCTACAAACCGCATTTCTAGGAATTTAATAACAAAATAAATTGCGCCGATTACTGCACCCACTAAAACCAGGTTATTTCCGGCAATTGTTCCTGACATTGTCTTAAAATAGTGCTAAATAAATAGATAATAATAATAATAATAGAAGAATGGCCTATACATATTCATTCACTAAACATATTCATATTTTATACGAATTGTATAAAATATCATAGTCGTAGACATATTCATATTTTATACGAATTGTATAAAATATCATACTCGTCGGCCGTACTCGTCGGCTGTACTCGTCGGCTGTACTCGTCGGCTGTACTCGTCGGCCGTAGCCATTCCATTCTATTATGCGGCAGCGTCGGCGGCATCTTCATACGTCACCAATTCTAATATTGTTGGAAACATATAAATCGAAACTTGATATAATCCAGCAATAATTAAAAAATATCCAAATACGAGTAAAACATCAAGACCGCCTATTTTAGAAAAAAATGACACTATTCTGCCTTTGAAACTGTCATCACCTGCATTTTCACTGTTATCAAAAATGATTAAAAGTGCAATTATGATAGGAATAAATACAATAATTACAATAGTGTGATTATGTTCTCGCGGTTGCTCCATTACAGTAAAATATATAAAGTTATTATTTTGCATTACAATACTTCAATTCCGTCTAATAACGGTGGCGCATTAATATTTTGACCCATACCCATATTCAAGGAATGAATATCCAGCGTATCTAAATGAATATCATCGCCGATCTGCAATCTATCATTGGAATCTTCATCGTCTGCATCATCGTGGCTTGCGTATTCGTTTTTACGTTCACTAGAATCTGTTTCGAATGTTCGAATATCATTATCACCAAATGATACGCCTACATTGCCACCCCCTCCACTGGTCGCGCTAACATCAGCGGCGGCAGCACTTCCGTTCAATTCTCCCACAAAATCCAGTTGCTCGATCTGGTCGTTTACGGTTTCCGAACCGCCGCCACCACCACCGCCGCCGCCACCACCGCCACCACCGCCAGTGATGTCGGTTTCACTACCTGAATCATCGCCACCTTCACGATGTCTGCGACGTCTTGTAGAATGATGGGTTCGTCTTCGCGCCGAGATATTCGCCGCCTCTTCAGAAATAATAGGTTCTTGCTTAATGACTTCTTCGTTTTCAGTCACTTCTACAACATCCTCGATCGAATCTTCTAAATACATTTTAATCATTTCCTCCACCGGAATATTATCACGAATTGTATTAAAAATGCTCTCCTTGACAATGATCTCAAACTCGCGGTTATTGCGCTGCACATTTAACGGGTGAATTCCCTTTTCAAAAATATACACGTTGGAATAAAGCTTGCGCGCACTATTCACATAAATCTTGTGGATAAAACTCGACAAATCCGGTATTTTAATATCTATCTTCTTCTGTTTGTTTCCAACACGCATCGCCGTCATACATTTCAAGTGAATAATATGAACACACGTAATCAAGTCTTCTAAATAACCACACGTGCTTTTGTCTTTAATGCGCGCAGTTTCTTGTTGGATAATTGTCGGGTTCCATTTTGGAACTCTCGAGAGAAAATTCTGAAACGTCATTAGATATTTGTCGCTCTCCTTATTAGAAACACACAATTTCATTGATTCATCGAAAATTGACCTAAATCCCTCCTGAATCAGTGGAGCCAGAATATTAACCAACCGAGACGCCCATTCATTTTTAGATTCGTGCAGCGAAATCACCGAATAATCGTCCATTGCAGCAGTAGTAGTAGCGCAATTTACATAAATGATATATTTTCTAAACTCATTTTACAACGAAATACAATAAAATGTATTACAAATAGTATAAGTAGTTTTTCATTTCTAAATTCTCGCCGCACTTTATCGAAAATGATCAAGAGTTCATATTTTTTCATTTCATTCATCGGGCTTTTATGCACAAACTCTATAATATCTAATGCACTATATCCCTGTTCATATAAATCTCTCGACATCCGCGCAATATTACATTTATTATCCTGTGTCTCATCTGTGTTATCGCTTTCGTCATCCGTATTTTCGGTGTAATAAGAATGGATTGTTATACGTTGTTCGAGAGATTTTATCCGATCTTCCTTGGTTGTGTCTACATTATTCTTAGTATCAATAAAAAATCTATGAAGATTTGTAGGTACGCCATTAATAATCGGGTCAGGAACATATATGTCGCAGAATCTCGAGAGAATCGGCTTCAGCAGACTATCCTTGTTTTCAACCACAATAAAAAAACGCGTAGAATAACTGAATAATTCGATGCATCTACGTAAGGCGGATTGCGCGTCGATTGTTAATTTATCCGCATTTGTGAGGATTACCGACTTGAAAATACTGCCATCCTGTAAATCAATATTCGTCTTTGCAAAGAATTTTAACTCCTCTCTAATAAACCGAATTCCTTTACCGTGTGCACAATTCGCCTTCATAACATAATTCCTTATCGATGTTTTGTCTCCACCATAAATAGACGATATAAATTGGTGCAATATATGTGTTTTTCCGCAACCGTGCGAACCATAAAAAATAATATTGGGGATCTTTCTGTTTGCAATAAAATATTCTAGTTTGTTATGGATTTCTTGATGGATTGGAAGTGGATGTTCGAGAGATTTCATTGACAGACGGATGATTACGTATTCTGTTATTATTTATGGTTATGGTTATTATCAATGATACTATAATGTTTAATATATTTTATCATTGTACGCGCGTCATCGGTCCGGTCTATCAGTCCGATTACAGATTAATGGTTGGTTCATATGGCTTAACCCCCGACAGTGCATTGGGGTTATTGCTTTTGCCGTCATTTACTTGTTCAGTGCCATCCGTATAATAGTAATTGGTAGTATAATAGTAGTTTGTAGGCCTTGACGCGAGAGAATATACCGACTCATCTTCATAGGATTGCCCATTGTATTGTCCAAGATAAGCGGTAGCCGCAGGTGTGCCGTCTTCATAATAATACGCGTTGTGCTTATTTGTGCGTTTGTTCGACTGTGGATCATCCGGGTCAATCCAGTTGCCAACAGTGCGAATTACATTGCCCGCTGCATCTCGAATACCGCCAAATAACCCGCGCCGTTGTTCACCGCCTTGCCCGCCTTGTCCGCCCGGACCGCCTTGCCTGCTATTATTAAAGTTTCGCGTAACACCTCTACGATAAATGTCGGTCTCATCGCCGGCTAACGGACTTCCACTCGAGGTTGTCGCAATTTCATCATATCTCGAACGTGTGGTCGAAAGAAGGTTCTTTTCGATTTGAGATCCATCCGGTAAATAGGTTGCCCAGCGAATTACTTTCGCACAATCAGCGTCAATTCGGCAAGCGTCTGAGCCAGATTGACCCGGATTATTGCATTTCCACGGGCACTTCTTCATAAGAAGAATATTATTTCCATCGGCGGATTTCACCAAGTTTCCGCTTACATCGGTTTTGAATATATTCTGGCAATTTCCTTCATTGGATGAGAGCGTGGATGGTTCAGTGCATTTCTTTATGTAACCGTCATCACCATACCTCCACGCAGAACCATCAAACCACGAATCAGGATGACTCGCAATGAGCCTATTTCGGATTTTCACGGCAACGTCATATGCATCCTGTGCGGCCGTTTTTTCGCTCGCACTCGCATTCCTTAATTTGGTCCACGCGGTTTCATACGCCTTTTGTGCATTAATCGCCCACTCACTTTGACGTTTTACATCTGAAATAAGAACCGATGATGCCGCGGCGGTTACATACGTTGTTCCGTCACTAGCAGTTCCCGATACTGTAGACGACGACGCAGGAGAAGCCGCAGATCCACCGGTAATTGCCGGAAACGAGTATATACCTCTCTCATACATAATATCCGCACTGTTTATCGTTTGAATGGCGACAATCTGCGAATCGTTCACTTGAGGCTTTTCGTTTGCTGGTGTGGTCAAACCGCCGAATTCTAGCGTAATTTGTGTGCCGGCCGGTATTGCTGATGATAATGTCGGAATAAAGGTGATGTTCGTTTTAGAGTAATAGGACGCTGCCGCATTTATATTGGCCGCGGAATATTGCAATGTGCCACTAGTAAATGACGTACTCGCGGGCGTTGTTTCGGCCTTTGCGGTTGTAATATTAACACCGCCAGAACTTTGTAATAATTCGGGAATCTGCACTACAAATTTATCGCCATTTGCAAATGTATTTGTCAATGTAAATACCAATTTGACGTACACGGGCGAACTTACTTTTGGCAAAGTTGCTTCATATGGGGGGACATACACTTTAACGACCGGGTTTACTTTCATTTTTCTGCACGATTCCGGGAATCTGGGGTCTTTTTTACTCGATGCAATCGCTGGATGCAATATATCAAGAACGGTTGTGCTTCCGGTCGTTGATGTAGTTACTGTAATTGTGCCAGTTTGCCCAGTTCCGGCGTCCACCGCGGGACCTAATTTCAGATTGTATATCTTCAATACATACGTGCCGGCAGGAACAGCCGCGCCACCGCCAACAATATATTTGAGTCTCGTTGGAGCATTCGCCGGGTCAAATGTGATGGTTCCGCCGGTTGCCCCGGTATCCACGCGAACGCCGTCATTGGTAAATAACTTGGCACTTAATGTGCCGGAGTCCGTGGAAAGCAACGGTACAAAATACCCGGTAGGAAAATTCACATATATTTCGCCGGCGGGGATTGCAGATACTGGAGGCGGCCCAGCCGAGGCTGCTACGGCAGCAGGCATTGCTTGTGCAGTAGTCAATGAAAATGGAATCCCGACTTCCGAAATGATGGTTCCAGTAACCATATTACAATATGTGCGTTCATTTGAAGCATCTGGTAACATTAAACTTCCCGTAAATCCTTCGATTACACCAGTTCCATATCCTTCTGCTGGCGCAATCCAGCCGCCAAATCCGCCATTTCTATATGTTCTTGATATCCATATACTCACTAATAATACCAACAATAATGCAAATATTATTGTATATTTATCTTCAAAAAATTTTGATATATTTATCATTTATGTAAATGTACGAAAATTACTACTTATATGTAATGAAATAAAATATTCTATGATTTCGTTGGTTATATATAACTTATTGGTTATATATATCTTATATAATATTTTACGACAGGGTATGCGTATCCGTATCAATATGTTTGTAAGCTATGCGTATACGGATTTTGTCTAAATGCGTTCAATATATCCGGGTTAATTCTCTCGTTGATCGTGCTTTCATCGTAACTTTGCGGCATCGTCATCTTGCCGTGAATATCGATACTTGGAATCATCGCAGGCGCATTTGTCGGTGCCATTGTTCGGTGGTTCAACCTATCTGCGTCTAACCGGTCGATTTGCACATTTGTATTTGAATTAAAGAGTGACATTGCGCCGTGATTTGTAATATTCTTGTACGTCTTATTGACATTATTACGCTGGTTATATGCAGCATTATACACTTGGTTGCCCATTTGCGTAACTGAGCCGCCAGGGCCTCCTAAATAGTCAACTGATGTGGTCGCGCGTTCTGTTTCGACTGGCGAATTTTGCGAAATCAGATACCCTGCTGCTGCCTGTCTCTCTACATTTAAATGGTCAAAACCGACAAGACCAACTGTCGTCTCCTTAATCGTGGTTGGCGCTCTATCCGCCGGATTGAACATTGCACCGGCACTAACCGGCATCTTTGCATTCTCATACGGACGCAGATTTCCCACGGAATTTTCCTTACGCGATGGCTTAAGTATATCCAATAATGGCGCAACAACTGCACGCATCGCCCCGTGAATACCGCCCATTTCATTGGGGCGAACGGTTGTTCTATTGTTATGCGTAAATTTATAGCTTAATCTACCAAAATCCGCCTCAGTTGCTACATTTCTCTCGGCAGCGTACGGATTAATCATCGGTTTTCCGTCATACACTTCCCTCTTCGGATCTTCATAGTTCTCTGGGGCATACATTGCAGCAGCACCTGTGGTCGCCGTCACACCATAATATTCGGTGGTCGTTGTCGAGCGGTTGCCGTCTTTATCCATTTCAATCGGGCGCAATGTTTCACCCTTTTCAAGACCCGTCGTCGTAAACCAGCGGTCGGGTGTATTGATAAAATATGTGTCCGGAAGATGCTTCTCCATTCGTCCTAAAGTTTCCGTAGTTGGCGCAGTTTGAATATAATGCGCAGCTGGACCCTGAAGCCCCTCAAGCGAATACGAATGTTTTGGGTTCGTTTTTACGCGCAATTCATCGACCCCGCGATCGATCCATTTCTCTCGCGATTCCATTCCAGAATTAAACCCAAGTGCACCTTGGCTGCCATATCCCTGGTCTAAACCCGGTCCGACGCGCACTTCTTCCCACGGCTTAACATTGGAAATCTTCATACTCGGAAGAACACGCGACTGATAAAAATCGCTCTGGTTTGGCATACCATTTGGCAAATGAAGATTATCGTGTGGTGTAAATAATGGCGCCTGTTCCGTTTTCGATACATATTGTGAACCGGAACCAACTTTACTATCAAGGAGATTTTCGTTCATATTCGCCCCCGACGAAATTCCGCGTATTTTGGCACCATAATACGGTGCCATATTGTTATGTTTAAAGTTGGTTAAATCTATCTTTTCGCCCATCAATGATTGAAACCCGTCTTTCGCGTACTTGTCGCCGAATTGGGTACCGGTGCCTCCGACGCCTTCGTATGTCTTTGACGGCGCGATTTCCGACATCGATGAATTGGAATTCGTGGTTCCACCAGTTCTCAATATGCCTACACCTCCTACTCCCCCGGCGACACCTGCTGACATTTTATCAAAATCCACATTTCGCGCATAATATCGGTCGGTTGGTGTATTCGGGTTCGCATAATCATTTACATTTGATCCTGTTTCTGGGCGAATCACCGGATAATTCGTCGTTGGAATTCGCGTATTCGGCAAATAATTCGTATTTGAACGACCCATATTCGTCGACGACATCATACCTTCTTGGGTTTTCAAGTTTCCATTTTTCTGATTCGATGCAATGTATGCTGCGCCAAGTAATAACGCCCCAAATGCTAATTCAGCCATTTCTACTTATAATATGTAATTTAATTATGTCTCGAAATGTTATGAATGTTATGAATGATATGAATTTATTTCTATTATATTAAAAATATATTATATCTAGATCTTGTTTGATAAATATAATATATATACGGAATAAAATCAGTATTATGAAAACAACGCTTCGCCGCTAAACTGGCGAAAATCACCTACACTAGCTACACTGCAATTATCGCCACTGCAAGCAGTTCCAAAACCATTCACACCTAAGCCGCGTTCAGTAGTTCGCCTATCTCCGACCATTCCTTCCAATTCAGGATTACGGTTTGACGGATGCACTGCAAAATATGTATCATCACGTAATGATGCACTGCTGCTGCTGCCGCCATTGCGGCCGTTCGACGTAACTGACGGGACGAAATGATCTTTCTCTAAAATGCGCGTGCTAAGATTATTATTAAATGGCATAAACACGTTTTCTTGTGGATCAAAATGC
>Ga0214921_10006615_pt1 | contig 15780 bp, 15 predicted proteins | sample LL1505_MetaG_FD_177992 | JGI IMG/M metagenome (GOLD analysis project Ga0214921, IMG submission 177992) | Freshwater microbial communities from Lake Lanier, Atlanta, Georgia, United States - LL-1505 | ecosystem: Environmental > Aquatic > Freshwater > Lake | place: USA: Georgia | collected...
GCGCATCGCTCGCGTGACTGCGCGTTTGCTGGATGCGGCCGAGGAGGCCTATCAGCGCGCGAGGGACGGTGTCGCCGCGTTGCCCGCAGATTGCCGGCCCGGTATTGATGCAGCGGGGCGCCTCTATGCGGAAATTGGCCGGCAAGTCGAGCGTCAGCAACTGGATTCGGTCTCCCGCCGGGCGGTGGTTTCTGGGCGGCGTAAGCTCCGGGTCGCCTTTCCCGCCCTGACCGCATTCCTTAGAACAGCCAGTCAAGGGCAGGCGCGGCCAGCGATCCAGGCTGCTCAATTTTTGATCAATGCAGTCGTGAACGAACCCGTTCAACCGCGCACGCGGATTGATGAGCAGTCGGGTTTCCCGATCCTTGCGCCGATCCGTGGGGTTTGGCGCTGGCTGAGCGCTGTCGATGACCGTCTTGGGCGTATTCTCGAAATGCTCGATCGACTTGAACGTGAGGAGCGGGCCGGGGTGCGAGGGATTAGTCGGGTCTAGTAAAGGTGACCTATGAATGACTGGACGATGGGGGTGATCGAGCTGGTGTTTTCCTTTGGGCTCGTGCTCGGGCTCATCGGGATCGACCTCTGGTTCACCAATCGTGCCGTGATGCGAGACCGCAGGACACCAAAAGTGATGGCTACAAATGCAATCGGTACCACGCACACCACCCACCCCATGCACGTCCTGATCCTTTGTACGCACAACTCGGCGCGCAGCGTGCTCGCCGAAGGGATGCTGAATCATCTCGCACAGCAACGTGGCCAACTTGTGCAGGCGCATAGCGCGGGCAGTCAACCGGGTGGGAGGGTGAATCCTTTCGCGCTCGAGGCGCTCGGTCAGGTTGGTATTGACATCACGGTATTTCGTAGCAAAAGCTGGGATGAATTCACTACCGCAGAGTCGCCGCCGATTTCAATCGTGATCACGGTCTGCGACAGCGCAGCCGCAGAGTCCTGTCCGGTGTTTTACGGCGCCAAAGGCCAGCCGATCAAGGTGCACTGGGGCTATCCCGATCCGTCAAATGCCGAAGGTGACGACGAAGCAAAACGTCGCGCCTTCGAACTCACTCGCCAGGCGATTGGCTTTCGGATGTTGCAATTGCTGGACGCGTTAAAGCGAACCGATTTCAATTTGGGGGAGGGCGGGGGCGTCGATGCTGAACTCGCTCAGGCGCTTCAGGCGATTGGCCGATCCTAGACATGTGAGTCCTGCGCAGGCTCTTGGGCGAGGGCCTCGGAACCTTATTGCTGTTGGCCGTGGTCATCGATTCTGCGTGCCCCATCGGGTAGGGCTTCTGCGATGGTGGCGGCGTATATCTGGACCGCTTACTGGTTCACCGCCTCTACCTCGTTCGCGAACCCCGCCGCGGTTTTTGGCCGCATGCTAAGTGACAGCGTCGCAGGAATCGCACCGGATTCTGCGCCGGGTTTCGTGTTGGCCGAAATCATCGGGGGTTTTGTTGGATTGGCGATTGATCGGGCGTTGCCTGATCGGGACGCGCCGAACCAAATCCTTCCGGCAAATTGCCGTACAGTTAGGTTTCGGCGAGCATTTGAGTGCGCGCCTTCTTCACGAACGAATCCTTTGGAATCTAGCTATGACCGAAGCAGTCGCGGCATCCATGACCCGTCGGGCGAAGCCACAGGGGGCTCGCCTCGAGGCCCGCATGAGTCCTGAGTTACATCTGACAGTAAAGCGTGCAGCAGAAATCCAGGGGCGTACGGTGACCGATTTCGTCATCCAAACCTTGCAAATTGCGGCCACTCAAGCGATTGAGGAGGCCAGCCTGGTCCGGCTTTCGCTGTCCGACCAGCAACTCTTTGCTCAGGCTTTGATCTCGCCACCCGAACCGAATGTAGCGCTCAAACGTGCAGTTGACCGTTACAACAAGCTGTTGGGGTGAGCGGTCCTCGGTTTGTCGTCAAAGCGCTCGAGCATTCTGCAGACCGGTCAGAATTTGATTGTGGTGTCGAAGCACTCGATCGATATTTCAGGACTCAGGTTGGCCAAGATATCGAACGTCGGGTCGCCGCATGTTTTACCGCCTTAGACCACCAAGGATCGATCGCCGGTTACTACACGCTGGCCTCGGCAAGCGTCTCATTGGCGGATTTACCTGAGTCGCTCGCCAAGAAATTGCCTCGATACCCGAGTGTTCCAGCAGTGAGGATGGGTCGACTTGCAGTTGCGCGTTCTCGCCAAGGCGCTGGCCTCGGGGCGGCGCTATTGTTTGACGCACTTCGTCGGGCAGTGTCCGCCGAGATTTCCGCTTATGCACTGCTGGTCGATGCAAAAGATGAGTCTGCCGCTCGATTTTATCGGCACCACGGATTCATCGCGTCACCCTCAAATTCGCGGCTTGTTTTCCTGCCGCTCGCAAACGTCAAACATCTGATCGCTTGAGTCCACTCAACCCAGCCGCGGCATCCGAAACGGCAAGAGCGCCCGCACCCAGGCTTTTTTAAAGCGATCGAGGTCGAGGCTCTCGTGCATGATTGGCGCGCTGACGGCACCGCTGGAACCGCTGCTGAGAACCGAGCGGGCATAGAACGGTGTGTCTTCGAGCGTCTGTGCGATCCTCAAATCCTCAACCACTGAATGCGTCGCCCGCTGAATCCGCCAGATCGAAGTGGGCGGTAATGATCGGCTTGGCGGAACCGACAGCACTTTCGAACTTCCGTCTCTCAAAATCTGCGCGGCAATGGTCCGACGAAGTCCATCACTGCCCGTCAACGGGCTACGCTCCGTGACGTCGTAGAGCAACGAAGTCGCGCCATTTGGCCCGTGGGTTCGACTCCAGTCCCAGCGCACAAAACTGTCCTCTAGCGGGCAATCCCCCTGGTTACTGTCCAGATAACCCAGTCCTCGCCATTTCAGGGCAGGGTTCTTGAAATCGACTTCGATCCGGGCACAGGGGGCAATCGGCGACCAACGATGCAGGCCCGGGCTGTCAAGGTGCCAGGTCGACTCGGCGAGGGATTCCGGGAACAGTCGGATCGTGCCGCGGACTCGAAGCGGCAGTGGCATGGCGCGCTCATCGATCCGGATCTCGAGCCGGGTGCCGTCCCAGTCAAGGACGCTCGGGCCAATCGCCAATCGGTGTGCATCGCGTTCGACAGCGGTTCGCCCGCGTTCGGTCATGGCCCAGCGTGCGCTCGGATTCCAGACAGCTGAACCATAGAGGGCCAGGTTCATTGCGCTGAAATTCAGTGGATCGCCTTCGCCACGAGCTCTTGCTCGAAAATAGTACGGTGAAAAAACGCTGCCCAAGAGGGCAATCCCAGTCAGGCCGTGGAGGCCATCGTCGCTCAGGGCGTCGATGTACCACCAAGCATAGCCACTGGGCGCGATCGGCGAATCGAACCGAGGTCCGCGATCAGACTCTGCGCGGCGAGTCGGCCTGATTGTGTTGACATCGCGATCCCAGGGCCCGGATGCGTGCTGCCCCCCGCCAGGTACAGACCCGGCATCCGACTGCGCGAGCCCGGGCGTTGAAAGGTCGCCATCCAGCCGTGGGGTGCCCGTCCGTAGAGGGCGCCCCCCGTCGCCGGGAACATCTGCTCGAACTCCGTAGGGGTCGTTCGTACCGTCGCGATGGAGGTCAGCTGGAGCCCGTGTCGGGCCAGCCTCTCGAAGGTCTGTCGTTCGCATCGATTCACTTCCTGCGCATCGAGTCCGCGACCGTCGCCGACGGCCGGCGCATTCACCAGACAAAGCAAGCGCTCGGTGGGACGTGCTACCCCAACCGGCTCCTGATCATCCCGGTCTTGCGCGCAGACGTAAACTGTCGGCGATGGTGGCAGGCGTTTTTGCCTGAAAATATGATCAAACTCCTCCTCATATCGATCTGAAAAAAAGACCGAATGTCGTAAGAGTGGGAATCCGTTGGCCTGCACTTTCATCTTCCACGTCATCGCCGAGAGCGATCGGTCATGCGGGGTCACCGAGGCGGCTGCATGGCGGACCTGACGCCCCAAAAAGCCGCTCGAAATTGCACCGACATCGCCGGCTGCCACGACAGCATCCGCGGCGATATATTCGCCACTGGCGAGGCGTACGCCGCTGATATGGCCCCCGCTCACTTCGACCGAAGTCGCTTCGCAGCCATATCGAATCCTCGCCCCGCAGCGCATCGCGAGTGCTGACATGGCTTGCGCGACGCGGTGCATGCCGCCTTCTACGAGCCAAACGCCCTCGCGCTCCACATGAGCGACCAGCATGAGGGTGGCGGGGGTTCGAAATGGCGATCCGCCAACGTAGGTGGCATAACGACCGAACAACTGGCGCAGGCGAGGGTCCTCGAAGTGTGTGCCTAATGCCTGCCAGAGCGTTTGGAATGGCGAGAGGCGCCAAAGTTTTGCCAGCCCCCGCCAACCGTCAGCGCGCACGGCGTGCTGAACGAGACCAAACGGGGAGGGCCGCTGAGCATCTAAAAAAGTCGGCGCCAACGTGTCGTGGATTTCCTTGGCGCGGGCACAAAACTCCAGATATCTCCGCGCTTCGGCTGCCCCGGACAGTTCCCCGATTGCCTGGGCGGATCGCTGTGGGTCCGTAAACAGATCAAGCCGGGAGCCGTCATCCCAGGCGTGACGTGCCAGTACGTCAACCGGGTTTAACCGAACCGCGTCGTCAAACGACGAGCCGCATTCATCAAAGAGGGCATCAAAGACGCGCCGCATCGTGAACACAGTGGGGCCACCGTCAACCGCGCTGCCGCCGACCTCGACCTCGCGCATCTTCCCTCCGGGCGCCCGTCTGCGCTCGAGCAAAACGACATCGAGCCCACGGCTAGCCAGTGTCGCAGCCGCAGCCAGGCCGCCCATGCCAGCGCCGATCACAGCAATCTTCGGGCTTCTCATGTCCAGTGCTCGGTTCCCTGATGGTGTCACTTGCGGGGAGTTTTCATCCTCCAACGAAAGTGGGTCGATGACGAAAGTGTAAATCAAGCTTGACGTTTTAAACTGACAAGCAGTTAATACACTTATGTGGATTGGGTCCACGACAAAAACGCGCGACGCTTAAGAGGGGACGCTCTGTGATGCCAACATCAAAACCGGTTGCTTTTGATCCAGACCTCTGGATCGAGAATGCCCTTCATAGTGCGCTCGATCGGGCGATGGAGGGCGAAGATCAAGCGCCTCCACTTCTGGCTGCGGCCATGCGCCATGCTGTATTCCCTGGTGGGGCTCGGGTGCGCCCGCGTCTTTGTTTGGCGGTCGGGCTCGCCTGTGGGATCAAGCCCGCAGGGTTGCTGACCGCGGCCGCCGTCGCCATTGAGTTATTGCACTGTGCTTCGTTGGTTCATGACGACTTGCCGTGCTTTGATGACGCCGATACCCGTCGCGGTCAGCCGTCGGTCCATGCGGCTTATGGCGAGCGGCTTGCAGTGCTGTCCGGCGATGCGCTGATCGTCCATGCATTTGATGTGTTGGGCCAGGTCATCGTGGCAGCACCCGCGAGGGCTGCGCTCCTGATTCGAACGGTCAGTGGCGCCGTGGGGATGCCAGGGGGGATTTGTGCAGGGCAGGCCTGGGAGTGCGAATCTGCGGTCGACTTGTCGGCTTACCAGCGGGCAAAAACCGGTGCATTGTTTGTGGCGGCAGCGGTGGCAGGTGCGCAGGCCGCTGGCGCGGAAACGGGGCCCTGGAAACGGTTTGGCGAGCGGCTCGGCGAGGCCTACCAGGTCGCTGACGATCTGCGGGACGTGGCCTCGGATGCCGTCGAACTCGGCAAACCCGTGGGCCGTGATGTGGCGCTCGATCGCCCGAGTGCGGCGCGTCAATATGGATTCGGTGGCGCAGTCCGGCGCTTTGAAGCGCTGGTGGCGGATGCCATGGATGCCATTCCGAACTGTCGCGGAGCAGGAGCGCTGCGCGGCATGGTTCAACTCGAAGCGCGTCGACTGGTGCCGCAAGAATGGCTGAAGCACGCGGCTTGACAGCGATTTGCCCAAGCTTGGAGTCTGACTGGCGTCCAGGATGGCTTGAGCGCGCGCGACAGTGGCGTGACCAGCTTCTGATGAGCCCCGCCTTTCAGCGCTGGGCGGCTGCCTTTCCGCTGACTCGCTGGGTCGCCGCACGGCGCGAGCAGCAGCTCTTTGATTTGTGCGCGGGCTTTGTCTACACGCAAACGCTGCTGGCCTGCGTGCGCTTGCGGCTTTTCCAGGTGTTGGCGGACGGGCCGCTCACCGCTGTGATGGTCGCTGCACGCGTCGATTTGTCCCCCGCGATGGCCGAGCGTCTATTGCTGGCGGCAACCGCGTTGCAGTTGATCGAACGCAGAGGCAGCCACCGGTTCGGACTGGGCCCCCTCGGCGCAGCGATGCTGGGTAACCCTGCCGTGGCTGCCATGGTTGAGCATCATTCCATGTTGTATAAGGATCTGCACGATCCGGTCGCACTCTTACGTGCCGGGACTGGGACCGGGGCGCTCCATGATTATTGGGCATACGCCAGAGCAGATCAGCCCTCTCAACTCGACGCTGATCGAGTGGCTGAGTACAGCGCGCTGATGGCCGCTTCACAGACCATGGTGGCCGAAGATGTGGTCGCGGCCTGGGCATTTGATCGATACAAAACAATTCTCGATGTCGGTGGTGGCGAGGGCGTCTTTTTATCGGCGGTAGGGGCTGTTGCTCCGCACACACAGTTGGTGCTTTTCGATCTTCCGCCAGTGGCCCGTCGCGGTGGCGAACGCCTTTGTGCAGCGGGGTTTCAGGGGCGCTCGCAAGCCGTTGGTGGCGACTTTTGTGTCGATCCGTTGCCCACCGGGGCCGATCTGATCACCCTGGTTCGCGTGCTCCACGACCACGACGACGATTTGGTTCTGAGCTTGCTGCGAGCGGTCCGAAAAGCCATGCCCGCCAACGGAACCTTGCTGATCGCTGAGCCGATGGCTGGGACCTCTGGCTCCGAGCGAATTGGCGATACGTACTTTGGTTTTTATCTACTCGCAATGGGTAGCGGGCGCGCACGAACCCCCGCTGAACTCACGCAATTGCTGGAGTTGTCGGGTTTTACGGAGGTCCGCCTGCAGCCCACTCGCCGCCCATTACGGGTTCGTCTGCTGACGGCGCGGCCGGCTCAATCTGACGAACAAATTAAAAGCGTAAATTTAAATTGACATGTCCTAGTGTCAGCGTTACTTTACATTTCAATGACCCCCGCCCAACCACTCATGTCCATCACCGCCAACCGATTTGATGTTCCAACGGAATTGTCCGTGCAGCGCGAAGCGCTCGCGGTCGTTCTGAACGAACCCGGTTGCATCGCCCTCAATCGTCTTGCGTTGCGTGAGCCAGGCGATGACGACGTGGTGGTCGATATCGAGTGGAGCGGCATCAGCACGGGCGCTGAGCGCTTGCTTTGGAGTGGTCAGACACCTGCACATTCCGGATTTGGTTATCCGGTCGTGCCTGGGTACGAGGCGGTGGGGCGGATTCGAGAGGCTGGCTCGCGCACCCGCTTTGCCCTGGGTGATCGTGTCTTTGTACCCGGTGCCCGATGTTTTGGTGCGACCAGTGGTCAACTCGGAGCAGCAGCGTCTCGCTTGGTTGTGCCGGGTGCTCAGGTGGTTCCGGTCCACCAGTCGCTCGAAGAGAGCGCCGTCCTGATGGCACTCGCGGCGAGCGCCCAACATGCGCTCAACGCCACCGAGGCGGGGGTGGTTGATCTGGTGGTCGGGCACGGCGTGCTCGGTCGCTTGATCGCCCGCGTCGCGATGGCCAATGGAACGCAAGCCCCGGTGATCTGGGAAACCAGCGCGGCCCGCCGCGACGGCGCAGATGGATACACGGTGATCGATCCTGCTCTCGACCGCCGGCGGGATTACCGTTCAATCATTGACACCAGCGGCGATTCTCGGTTGCTTGAACGTTTGATTTCAAGTCTCAATCCGGGCGGAAATCTGGTTCTTGCCGGCTGTTATCCCGAGCCGCTGAGCGTTGCATTCGCTCCCGCGTATCAGCGCAGGTTACACATCACCGTGGCCACCGACTGGCATACCGATGACCTGATCGCCGTCAAGGGCCTGGCCGAAACCGGCTGCCTTTCGCTCGACGATTTGATCACCCATCGCTGTCCGGCTGAACAGGCCAGCGATGCTTACCGGACCGCATTCAGCGATCCCGGTTGCTTAAAAATGATTCTTGACTGGAGGGGACGCCAATGAGTGGTTTTACTCAGCACGAGCTGCGCCGCATCGAAACCTTGCGGCAGGAGGCAGCCGAACCATTGGCTCCGGTCGCCACCGGCGAGCCAACGCGCAAGACCCAGATCATTGCAATTTATGGCAAGGGCGGCATTGGCAAGAGCTTCACCCTGGCCAACCTCTCGCACATGATGGCTGCGATGGGCAAACGGGTCCTGCTGATCGGTTGCGACCCGAAAAGCGACACGACCTCGTTGCTCTTTGGGGGACGTGCCTGCCCGACTATTATCGAAACGGCGGCGAAGAAGAAACTCGCCGGCGAACCGGTCCGGGTCGAAGACATTTGCTTCCGTCGCGGCGGGGTTTTCGCGATGGAACTGGGTGGGCCTGAAGTGGGCCGGGGTTGTGGCGGTCGCGGAATCATTCACGGATTCGAGCTGCTCGAAAAACTCGGCTTCCACGATTGGGACTTCGACTACGTCCTGCTCGATTTTCTCGGTGACGTGGTCTGTGGTGGCTTTGGTCTGCCAATCGCTCGTGACATGTGTCAGAAAGTGATTGTGGTTGGTAGCAACGATCTGCAGTCGCTCTATGTTGCCAACAACGTCTGCTCAGCGGTCTCGTATTTTCAGCGCCTCGGTGGCAACGTCGGTGTCGCGGGCTTGGTGATCAATAAGGACGACGGTACTGGCGAAGCGCAGGCATTCGCGAAGGCGGTTGGCATCCCCGTGCTGGCCTCGATCCCGGCCGATGAAAGTATCCGCCGCAAGAGTGCAAGCTACGAAATCATTGGACGTCCAGGCTCGCCTTGGGCCTCGTTGTTTGAGCTCTTGTCCGACAACGTGGCCCAGGCCCAACCAGTATTGCCCGAGCCACTTTCGCAGGATGCGCTGTTGGGGCTTTTCGATGCCTCTGCGGTCGGACGCGATGTCGTTCTCGAGTCGGCATCGAGCGCGGACATGATGGGCAAGAACCACGTCGAGCGTCCATCGCTCGAAGTGATTTACGAAGCTGCGTGAAGCCATTTCCATGAACGCTCCTGTCGAACCCTCGCAGCGCATCGTCCCGATCTCGGTGGAACCTACCGCGGTCGCCCGGGAGGGGGATGCGGGTTGCCATGGTGGTCGTGATCGCATGCGAGAGGCGGCGATTGCTGCTGGCAAGAGCGACACGCTGGAGCGCTATGCCGCCGACTACCCTGCGGGTCCTCATGATCAGCCGCAGAGCATGTGCCCTGCGTTTGGTTCCTTGCGCGTTGGTTTACGGATGCGCCGCACAGCGACGATCTTGTCGGGCTCGGCTTGTTGCGTCTATGGCCTGACCTTCACGTCGCATTTCTATGGAGCCAGGCGAACGGTCGGCTACGTTCCGTTTGATTCCGAGTCACTGGTGACCGGAAAACTCTACGAAGACATTCGCGATGCGGTCGCAGGTCTTGCAGACCCCGCTTTGCATGATGCGATTGTGGTGATCAATCTCTGTGTGCCGACCGCGTCTGGGGTCCCACTGCGGATGCTTCCTCGCGAGATTGATGGCGTTCGAATCATCGGAATCGATGTGCCGGGCTTTGGAGTTCCAACTCATGCCGAGGCGAAAGACGTACTCGCGGGGGCGATGCTGAATTACGCCCGCAGCGAAGCCGAGCACGGTCCGGTGCAAGCGCCCCGGGGTGGCCGCGCCGCGCTGCCCACAGTGGCACTGGTGGGCGAGATGTTCCCAGTCGATCCGCTGACGATCGGTGCCCTGCTCGCGCCGATGGAATTGGCTGCCGGGCCGGTCGTACCCACCCGCGAGTGGCGTGAGCTCTATAGCGCGCTGGACTGCCGGGTCGCCGCCATGATCCATCCGTTCTATACCGCAGTACAACGTGAATTCGAAATCGCGGGTCGTCAGAGCATCGGTTCCGCACCGGTCGGTGTCGACGGCACGGCGGCCTGGCTAGAAGCCATCGGTGCCGCTTGCAATGTGTCCGCTGAGAAGATCGGGCTGGCCAAAGAGCGCGTGCTGCCCACGATTGCAGCGGCTTTAGAGAAACACCCGATTCGCGGCCGGATCACGCTCTCGGGCTATGAGGGCTCGGAGCTTCTGGTTGGTCGGTTGCTGGTCGAAGCGGGGGCTGACCTTCGATACGTCGGCACCGCCTGTCCAAAAACTCGGTGGTCGGATGCCGACCGTGAATGGCTCGAGGCGCGTGGCGTCCAAGTTCAATTCCGTGCATCGCTCGAGCAAGATATTGCCGCGGTCGAGGCCTACAAACCCGATCTGGCCATTGGAACGACCCCAGTCGTTCAATATGCAAAAACGAAAGCGACACCAGCGCTCTACTTCACCAACCTGATTTCGGCGCGACCGCTGATGGGCGCTGCCGGCGCGGGTGCCCTGGCCCAGATCATTGGTACGGCGATCGAAGGCAAGGCGCGATTCGACACGATGCAAACGTTCTTCGAGGGCGTTGGTGTTGGCGATCGAGCCGGCGTCTGGTCCGAAACGCCAGTCGCTCATCCTACATTTCGTGATGATCACCGGCGCCGTCTCGAGAAGGCTGCCCGCGCTCGTCGATCACTGGACGCAGTCTGATGCTGGTACTTGACCATGATCGAGCTGGCGGTTACTGGGGGGCGGTCTACGCCTTCACCGCGATCAAAGGCTTGCAGGTCATCATCGATGGCCCGGTCGGTTGCGAGAATCTGCCGGTCACCTCGGTATTGCACTACACCGATGCCCTCCCGCCGCATGAATTGCCAATCGTTGTCACGGGTCTTGGCGAGGAAGAACTCGGTCAGCACGGGACCGAAGGGGCGATGCGGCGCGCCCACAAGGCCCTCGATCCGGACTTGCCCGCGGTCGTTGTCACGGGATCGATCGCCGAAATGATCGGTGGGGGTGTCACGCCGGAGGGCACCGGGATTCAGCGCTTTTTGCCGCGTACGATCGACGAGGACCAGTGGCAGAGCGCAGACCGGGCACTGCTTTGGCTGTGGACTGAATTTGGACCCCGCCGTGCACCCAAGTCACGTGAGCGCAAGGCGGGTGAGAAGCCCCGGGTGAATCTGATCGGTCCCTCGTACGGGATGTTCAACGGGCCTTCCGATATCGCGGAGATCCGCCGATTGATTGAAGGCATCGGGGCCGAGATCAACTTCACTTTTCCGCTGGGCAGCCACCTCGAAGAGGTCTCCAAACTCTCGGATGCCGACGTCAACGTGTGTCTGTATCGCGAATACGGCAGCCTGCTCTGCGAAGCGCTCGATCGGCCGTGGTTACGCGCCCCGATCGGCTTGCACTCGACCACCCGTTTCTTGCGCACGCTGGCCGGGCTGCTTGATCTCGATCCAGAGCCCTTCATTGAGCGTGAGAAACACACGACGATCAAGCCACTTTGGGATCTCTGGCGATCGGTGACTCAGGATTTTTTTGGTACAGCCACCTTTGGAATTGTCGCCACCGAAACCTATGCGCGAGGCATCCGGCGTTTCCTGGAAGACGACATGGGTCTGCCATGCGCCTTTTCTTTCGAACGATCGGCTGGGGTCAAGCCCGATAACGCGGCCGTCCGCGAAGCCATTCGCGAACGCTCACCGTTGGTTGTGTTTGGCAGCGTGAACGAGCGCATGTACATGGCTGAAGCGGGCGCGCGTGGAATGTTGATCCCCGCCTCGTTCCCCGGCGCCGTCATTCGTCGTCATACCGGAACCCCCTTCATGGGCTACAGCGGGGCAACTTATCTCGTTCAGGAGATATGCAACGTCTTGTTCGATGTGCTCTTCCACATCCTGCCCCTGGGTACCGAGATGGACAAAGTCGATCCGACGCTCGCCAAGGCAGGGGCGGCGGGACTGCAAACCTCACTCCCCTGGGATGACGACGCGATGGCGATGCTCGATGAGTGCGTCCAGGCCGAACCGGTTCTGGTGCGGATCTCGGCAGCGAAACGGGTGCGGGACCGGGCTGAGCGCGATGCACGCCGAGCTGGCGAAGAGCGCATCACCCTGAGCCGAATTGAAAAGACACGAGAAGACTTGTTTGCGGGGGTGCCAGCATGAGCGAGGCATCGACCGATTTTGATCGTCGCGCAGTTCGAGACTCCGCAGGGGTTTCGAATTGCGCTCGACCGTTCGGATTCTCCGAACGGAGTGGGCGTCATGGTGTCAAAAACCATGACGATGTTTGCTGCGCGCACTTGGCGTGGTGCCAGCCGTAAGGCTGTTTCGGAGTTTTCTAACATGAGCAATTCTGGAAACACGGGCGGTCATTCGTCCGGGCTGACGAATGAAGAAGCGAAGGAGTTTCATCGCCTCTTCATGGCGTCGTTTTTTATGTTTACGTTGATCGCGATCGTCGCGCATCTTCTCGTCTGGAACTGGCGTCCCTGGTTCCCGCCGCTCGAAGGCGCTTCGCTCATCCACGGCGTCAAGGTCGCGCTTCAAGAAGCGCTGCCAATCGCTTTTTCGGTATAAGGAGGGCGTCACATGTGGCGTATATGGGTCCTATTCGACGCGCGACGCGCACTGGTCGCCATGGCGATCTTTCTCTTCTCGCTCGCCATTCTGATTCATTTCATTTTGCTCAGCACGAACCGCTATCAGTGGATCGACGGGCCGCGCACTGCTCAACCAGTGGCTTCAAAGGGGGCTCCAATGCCACCTGCGGCCCCCGGAACCAGCAAGTAACAAAACCCGGCAATCCCGGTTGCCGGGTGGGGTTGACTTTCGGGTTCAGCCTCATTCGGTAACCGTCAAATTTTTTAGCGATCTGGCCTTAAGACGGAGCCTTGGTCATGGCAATGCTTAGTTTCGAGAGAAAGTATCGGGTCCGAGGAGGCACCTTGCTCGGTGGGGATCTCTTCGACTTTTGGGTCGGTCCCTTTTACGTTGGCTTCTTCGGGGTCACGACGATCTTTTTTGCATCATTGGGCACCGCACTGATCATTTACGGTGCGTCACAGGGCCCGACCTGGAACCTCTGGCAGATCAGCATTGCACCGCCCGATCTAAAATACGGGCTTGGCCTGGCGCCTCTGATGGAGGGCGGCTTGTGGCAAATCATTACGGTCTGCGCGATTGGCTCATTCGGATCCTGGGCACTGCGCGAAGTCGAAATTTGCCGCAAGCTCGGCATGGGCTACCACGTGCCGTTCGCCTTTTCAGTCGCGATCTTTGCGTACGTCACGCTTGTTGTCATTCGGCCCATTTTACTCGGTGCCTGGGGGCACGGATTTCCATATGGAATTCTGAGTCATCTGGACTGGGTATCGAACGTCGGCTACCAGTATCTGCACTTTCATTACAACCCAGCGCACATGCTGGCGATCACGTTCTTCTTTACAACGACCCTCGCGCTTGGCATGCACGGCGGCGCCATTTTGGCCGGTGCAAATCCGCAGAAAGGCAAGACTGTCCGCACGGCTGAGCATGAGAACTCGTACTTTCGCGACACGATTGGCTGGTCAATCGGTCAGCTCGGCATCCATCGACTCGGGCTCTTCCTTGCCCTGAGTGCTGGTTTCTGGAGTGCCATTTGTATCGTCATCAGCGGGCCCTTTTGGACCCGTGGATGGCCTGAATGGTGGGGTTGGTGGCTTGAAATGCCGATCTGGAACTGACGGCAGGAGACACAGTCATGGCGGAATATCAAAACATCTTCACCCGCGTCCAGGTTCGCGGCCCGCTCTACCCCGGAGCACCTCATGAAGTCGCGAGTGATGCACGCGAACCCGGGACGAGCTTTTTCAGCCGAATCCTGGGGTTCTTTGGCGATCCGCAGTTCGGTCCGACTTATCTCGGCTTTACCGGGATCGCGTCGCTAGTTTGCGGATTAATCGCCTTTGAGATCATCGGTCTCAATATGTTCGCGTCGGTTGACTGGAATCCGAAAGAGTTCCTGCGCCAACTGTTCTGGCTTGCGCTCGAGCCCCCAGGGCCAGAATGGGGTTTGCGCTTTCCGCCGCTGAATCAAGGCGGCTGGTGGCTGGTCGCTGGCTTCTTCCTGACCACCGCGATCTTGCTGTGGTGGGTCCGGATGTACCGTCGCGCAGTTGCCCTTGGCATGGGCACGCACGTACCTTGGGCCTTCGCCTCGGCGATCTGGCTCTACTTAGTGCTTGGGTTCATTCGCCCAGTCCTGATGGGCAGCTGGAGTGAGGCGGTTCCCTTCGGAATCTTCCCGCACCTCGATTGGACCGCGGCCTTTTCGTTGCGCTACGGCAACCTGTTTTACAACCCGTTCCACATGCTGTCGATCGTGTTCCTCTACGGGTCGGCGCTATTGTTTGCGATGCACGGTGCAACCATTCTTGCGGTCAGCCGTCTCGGTGGCGAGCGCGAGATTGAACAGATTGTCGATCGGGGCACGGCCACCGAGCGAGCAGCCTTGTTCTGGCGCTGGACCATGGGCTTTAACGCCACCATGGAGTCGATCCATCGTTGGGCCTGGTGGTTCGCCGTGCTGACGACCCTCACCGGGGGCATCGGAATTCTGTTGACCGGTACCGTCGTCGATAACTGGTACCTGTGGGCTGTCAAGCACCACGTGGCACCGGCTTATCCGCAGGTCTGGCCCGAATACGTCGATCCGTACACAGCCAACCCATCGGCCGCCGGAGCCACCGTCAACGTCGTACCAGGAGCCGGCAAATGAAAGCGAGTCTTCGTTCCCTTGTGGTGCTCCTGGGCTTGACCGCCTTATTGACGGGGTGCGAGCGTCCGCCCATGGATACGGTCCAGCGCGGCTATCGGGGCACGGGCATGGAGCAGGTGGCCAATCCCCGTCTGGTCGCTATGCAGATTCCGAAACATCAGGCGCCCGATCCGCTCCCCCCAGCCTCGAGCGAAGGTCCCAAGGCTTCGCAGATTTATCAGAATGTTCAAGTCTTGGGCAATCTGAGCGCTGGCGAGTTCGTCCGCACCATGACAGCGATCACCAGTTGGGTCGCCCCCGAGCAGGGCTGTGTTTACTGCCATAACCCAGCCAATTTTGCGGACGACTCGATGTATACCAAGGTCGTTGCGCGTCGGATGCTGGAAATGACTCAACACGTCAATGCCGACTGGAAGCCACACGTCGGTGCAACCGGAGTGACTTGCTTCACGTGCCATCGCGGTCAGCCAGTACCTGCCGAGATCTGGTCCGCTCAAGCACCGAAGGGTCGCCCCGATGCCATGCTGGGCGGGCGGTTCGGACAGAACGAACCGAGCATGAAAGTCGGCTACAGCTCGTTGCCGGTGGATCCGTTTTCGACCTATTTGTTAGGTGGTGATCATGGCAGCAACGAAATCCGGGTCGCTTCAAAAACCGCCTTGCCGGATCGAAGCAATCCGATGGGCACCAAGGACGCCGAACATACCTATGGGCTGATGATGCATTTTTCAGGTGCACTGGGGGTCAACTGCACCTACTGCCACAATACCCGCGCGATGGGGGAGTGGGCCAATAATCCACCCACTCGCAATACGGCTTGGTACGGAATTCGAATGCTTCGCGATTTGAATGCGACCTACCTCGACCCGTTGCAGCCGGTGTATCCGGCCGAGCGCCTCGGCGAGATGGGCGACGCACCCAAAGCCAACTGTGCGACCTGCCACCAGGGTGCTTACAAGCCGCTCTACGGGGTGAGTATGCTGGCTGAACATCCAGAG
>Ga0214921_10006616_pt1 | contig 15779 bp, 15 predicted proteins | sample LL1505_MetaG_FD_177992 | JGI IMG/M metagenome (GOLD analysis project Ga0214921, IMG submission 177992) | Freshwater microbial communities from Lake Lanier, Atlanta, Georgia, United States - LL-1505 | ecosystem: Environmental > Aquatic > Freshwater > Lake | place: USA: Georgia | collected...
GACACATTCTTAGCCACACCTTTTACCAATGATGAGCGGCATGTGAGAAGAATTAATCAAATATCTAATTATGAAAATAAGGGCAGTATTTAAAGTTTCTCATATCTAAAATCAGTAACTACATGCCCTTTTTTAAGACCCTGTCCCTCAAACTTTGATAGCACCCGCCAAGTAGGCCGATCAACTATTCCACCGGTAAATTTTGGGTTGGAATCAAAGCGCACCTTTATCCAATCAGCATAAGGCTGCCAATCAGTTGCAATATGAATAAATCCTTTTGGTTTTAGTTTACTAACTACCATCTCAATAAACTCACTCTGCACAATCCGTCTCTTATGTTGCCGATTTTTTGGCCATGGATCTGGAAAGAGTAGGTGAATACCATCGATTGAGTTATCAGGAATAAAATTAGCAAGTAGGTAGGTGGCATCTTCTCTAATTAATTTAATGTTATTTAGTTTGTTTTCAATAATTAATAAAAGTAGCGCCCCATGTCCTGGTTGGTGCATCTCAACTGCAACATAACCAGTCTCAGGTGAGCCCTGCGCAATTGCAGCCGTTGCCTCTCCCATTCCAGAGCCAATCTCTAAAATTACTTTTTGCTTTTCAGTAAATACCTGATTAAGAAGTAATGGTTCTTCAACATTTAGTGAGTATTGATCCCAATACTGATCCATTGCCAAACTCTGCGCCCGAGTCATGCGATTGCCACGCAGTGAGTAACTACGGTTAGAGGGACGTTCCATCTTGGCTTAACCTGCAATCTCTGCTTGGATATGGTCAGAAAATATTTTTTCCAAGTCCAATTATTGCTTATTAATTAGGAGTCAATGTGCCAGGTTTAAACTCAACTAGGGCTGAAGCTGCAGAGCGTGCTGCCCATCTTGCTGTTCATAGCTATGAGTTAACCCTTGATTTAACGACTGGGGATGAAACCTTTATCTCTGAGACCAAAATTAAATTCTCCTGTAATAAAGCAGGGTATGAGACCTTTCTTGATGCAGTTGGTAAGGATGTAATTTCAGCAACTTTAAATGGGGTAAGTGTTGATACCTCAAATTATGATGGTGAGAGTATCTTTATAAAAAACCTTGCTGCTGAGAATGAGTTAATTATTAAGATGAATGGGCTTTATTCTAAAACTGGTGAGGGGCTACAACGCTCAGTAGATCCAGTTGATAATGAGGTTTACCTTTACTCGCAAGGTGAGACCGCATTTATTAGAAAGATGTATCCATGTTTTGATCAACCAGATTTAAAAGCTACCTTTACCTTAACTGCGATCGCACCAAATCATTGGTCAGTAATCTCTAATAATCCAGTTAAAGAAAAGGTTGAGTTAGCAGATAAGAAAGCTAAGTGGAGTTTTACTACTACGCCAAGGATTTCTACATATATCACCGCCCTGATTGCCGGTCCTTATTACTCTGTGACTGATCAATATGTTGGTAAGAAAACTGTGCCACTGGGAATCTACTGCCGCAAATCACTGGCTGAACATTTAGATCCAGAGGATATTTTCTTAATCACTAAACAAGGCTTTGCCTACTTTGAAAAGGTATTTGGTCTTGAGTATCCATTTGAAAAGTATGACCAGATTGCCGTAGTTGATTTCAACTGGGGTGCGATGGAAAATGCTGGGGCTGTTACATTCCTAGAGCGCTTACTTGTATTTAGATCAAAGGTTACCGAGCGGATGTATAACGCTAGAGCTAACACAATCTTGCATGAGATGGCTCATATGTGGTTTGGCAATATGGTGACCATGAAGTGGTGGGATGATCTTTGGCTTAACGAATCCTTTGCCGAGTGGTCTTCATACTTAGCCATGGTTGAAGGAACTAGATTTAAAAACTCTTGGACCGGTTTTAATCAAGAGCGAAAGAATTGGGCATACCGCCAAGATCAATTAACTACCACTCACCCAATTGTCTCTGACATGGTTGATATTGATACGGTGGCTGGAAACTTTGATGGTATTTCATATGCCAAAGGTGCCTCAGTGCTTCAGCAATTAGTAGCCCATGTGGGCCGAGATAACTTCATAGCTGGATTACAAAAATACTTCACCAAGCATGCATTTAAGAACACCACACTTGAGGATTTACTCTCTGAGTTAACTCTAACTAGTGGACGAGATTTAAAACCATGGGTTGCAACCTGGCTACAAACTGCAGGTGTTAATACCTTACGCCCAGCCCTTGAGATTGAAAATGATAAGTACAAATCAGTTGCAGTAATCCAAGAATCACCAACTATGCCAGTTGGCTCTAAAGAGTTACGCCCGCACCGAATGGCAGTTGGTTTGTATGATCTTGTTGGAAACAATATTGCGCTTCGTAAAAGTGTTGAGTTAGATGTTGCCGAAACTAAAACAGTTGTAAGTGAGTTAGCCGGCGAAAAGGTGGCAGATCTTCTACTAGTTAATGATCGAGATCTCTCCTACGGCAAGGTTCGATTTGATGATCGATCAATTACAACCTTAAAGGCACACCTTGGCAAGATTGATGATTCCCTAACCCGCGCACTTTGCTGGTCTGCTGCTTGGGATATGTTGCGAGATGCTGAGATCAGCGCAACTGATTTTATTGATATTGCACTAGCTGGCCTTGCCGGTGAAGATGACATTGCTACCGTCACAATTATTGCTAACCAGTTAATAACTGCAGTTGAGCTTTACTCATCCCCTTCTAAGCGCGACTCCGCTCGCCTTAAGGTTGGCAATGGTTATGAGGCGATGTTGCGAAGTGCTAAAGCTGGCAGTGATCACCAATTACAGTTTGCTAGAAACTTCACATCATTTGCATCTAGTGCTGAACATAATGATCTAATTAAAGAGTTATTAGATGGCAAGTTATCAGGGCTTAAGGTTGATACCGATCTTAGGTGGACATTTGTAATTGCATTAGCAGAGCGAGGCTTAATGGATGAGGCAGCCCTGGCTGCTGAATTGCTTAAGGACAACACATTAACTGGACAACTTTCTCATGCCACCGCCCTTGCCGCCCTGCCAACGGCAGAGGCAAAAGCAGAAACTTGGAAATCAATTACCACAGAGGAGATCAGCACATCAGAGCGGGAAGCAAAGTTGGCTGGCTTTATGCGAGCACTACACCGCCCATTGTTGGCTGATTATGTTGATCCATACTTTGATTTACTGCTTGAAACCTGGGGCAAAAAATCCTATGAGGTAGCAAGTAAGTTTGTGACTGGCATGTATCCGTCATACATAACTAACCAAGTTACCTTAGATAAAACTGTTAATTGGCTTGCTACCACCGGTAAAGATGGTCAGGCAGGTCTTAGAAGATTAGTTTCAGAAGGCCGGGATTCACTCGAGCGAGCGCTTAAGGTTCAAGCAAAAGATAAGTAGTCCTACTCGATATGAGTAAGAGGATTAATCCTCTTTTTACTTTTCTTTCTAGTTTCCTTTGCGGTTACATATGCAAAAAATGAGATCACAACAAATAACAACACTGGTGCGCCAACAAAGTAAGTAAGTGTTTGCATCACAGTTAAACCTTCACCTGCTAATGAGCCATCTTCAATCATGCGCTAGCTGCCCCAATCGCCTCTACCCCAAATGGTTTTAGATATGGAATCCAAATCCGATTAGGTTTACCAGTACCTAGTATGCGCCATGCAGCACCTACTGGTTCACGAGGTGTGTGACGAAGGCGCCAACCTAGATCCTTTAAAGTTTTATCAGCTTTTACATGATTACATTTATGACAGGCTGAGACCACATTCTCCCAACTATGTCCGCCACCCCTTGATCTTGGAATCACATGATCAATTGAGGTTGCAGTCACGCCGCAGTAAACACAGCGGTTGTTATCTCTAGCAAAAATTGCCCGGCGAGATAGTGGCACTGCATGACGATATGGAATTTTCACAAATTTATTTAATTTAATTACCGCAGGTAATGTAATTGATCCGCGGGCATAGGTAAGAATTCGATCGGAATCTTCCACGCTTGTTGCGCGCTCATTTAAGACGAGGATTAATGCTCGCCGCTCTGATACGACACCTAGTGGCTCATAGGTGGCGTTCAGCACCAATGTTTGTGACACTGAATGCAACTCCTTTAGGGGCAACACGTGGCTCGTGCTGCGTAGGCATATCCTGCCTGAGGTTTGGCAAAAAAACACCATTTAAAAGCAGATTCCTACTTACATTTGGGTTAAAGTTTTCATCTAGCGATGAAAATACCTGAGAATTTCAAATCAGCGGCCGATTGGTTCACCGGAGCCCCGCTTAATATCACGGTGATCATCACCCTTGCCATCATAATCTCACTCCTTGGGCAAAGGTCGATCTCAAACTTTATGAACCGCATCGCATCAGCTGACCTAATCCCAGGACCAAAGCGAAGTGGGGTCAGACAAAAAGAGCGAGCAAAAACTACCAGTACAGTTTTGAAATCAACTTTAAATGGTGTGATCTGGTTAATTGCAATCTTTATGGTTTTAGCTGAGTTTGGTTTAAATCTTGGGCCGCTAATCGCTTCAGCTGGTGTGATTGGTGTGGCATTAGGACTTGGCGCACAAACTTTAGTGCGCGATATTTTATCTGGCATATTTATGTTAGTTGAAGATCAATATGGCGTTGGCGACAAAGTTGATGTATTAGAGATTCAAGGTGTTGTTGAAACTGTTGGCCTTCGAATTACCACAGTAAGAGATAGCAAAGGCACAATTTGGTACCTTAGAAATGGTGAAATATTAAAGGTTGGAAATAAATCTCAACCTAAGCATTAATTTGAGCATAAATAATCTCAGCAATTAACGGTACTGCTTGCTTCCAGCTTATGCCATAAATCTTTTCAAATGCTTTTTGATAACTTAAGCCATTGCCTACCTCAAAATTCAATCTCATGGTTGATTCTGGACCTTTAAGTGAGGTTAAGATTTCTGTAACCAACATTCCAATATCGTAAACTCGCCAACCATCATATTTATCCCATGCTTGCCACTTAACTAAACCTGAGGCAGGGCTTATGAAATCGATTAACCAATTCTTATCAATTTCAGGGTTTTTAATTAATTCTTTAATAATTCTTTGACGTTCAACGTTGTAAGTTGCAAAATCTAAATGATATATCGCTGCCGCTTGAGCAAACTCTGCTTCACCTTCAGCATGCCAACGTGGGATCTGTCCTAAGAATTTACCTTGTAAATCATCTTGAATGATGTGGGTGTACTCATGTGATTCCAAGGTTCCCGATGTGTGATTAACATCTTTCTTTCCAGCTTCACTAGCTGTCACTAGAACTATTCCAGATGCTTTAGTGGAGTGAGTAATTGCAACTCCGCCAAAGCAATCACTTGCGGATCGACAAGAATTTTCTGCTTGTTTCTTTTGCCAGTCCAGTATGTTCTTACCTAAATAATTATTTAATTTACTCTGTGCCCAATCTCTATCTTGATATCCATAGTAGATAAAAAGTAGATCTTGATCCTGCTTAAAATCTGAATAAAGCTTTGAAGTTAAATCAATAGCAATCTGGGGAGTTTTGTAATCAGGTATTGAATTCGGCCCAACCTCAACTGAGGCTGTTTTAGCAGTTGCTGGGCTATTTAGTATTTTCATTGAACTTTTTTTCCAAGCCCAATATGGGGCGGCATCAAAATTAATAACTAAATCTTCAAGTGAGGTTGGCTCAGCTGGAATAGGTGAGGTACTGGGATTGGCCTTAATCTCTTTCTCATTTGTGTTTGCACAACCTGAAATAAGTAGCACAGAAATAATTGGTGCTACTAAAAACTTTGATAGTTGTGAGATCATAAATTAATTATAATTAAAGATTACTCTGGCTGATTGATCATTGAATTTGCAGCAAGCTCTAAATACTCCCAAAGCTCACTCTTTAAATCATCTGCTATCTCAAGACCATTAACTGCATCCTTCATGCAAAGTAACCAAGCATCATGTTCAACTTTTGAAATATGAAATGAAGCATGTCGCATGCGAAGCCGAGGGTGTCCTCGCTCATCACCATAAGTACTAGGTCCGCCCCAGTACTGCTCTAAAAATAATTGAAGTCTTCTACCTGCGCCATGTAAATCATTTTCTGGATACATCGGGCGCAGAATTGGATTTACCGCAACTAAGGCGTAGAAGTGAGAGACTAAATCATTAAAGGTTTTCTCACCCCCTGCTCGCTCGTAAAAGGTAGTACTCAAACCTTTACTCGCTCTTTTACTTGTGGGGTAGAAATCTGCAATACAAAGTAACTAGTTATTACACATAAGATGCCGGTGATATAAAAAGCTGAGGCGTAATCACCAAATTTAACTCTAAGTAATGATGCACCAAAGGCAGCGATTGAGCCACCAATTTGGTGAGCTGCAAATACCCAGCCATAGATAACTGCGCCCTTATCTGGTCCTAATACTTGACGGCATAACAGCACTGTGGGTGGCACAGTTGCTACCCAATCTAGGCCATAGAAAATAATAAAAACTAGCGTGGATGGGTGAAGGGTTGAGAACAAGATTGATGGCAATAAAAATAACGATAGACCACGTAATAGATAGTAAAAGAATAAAAGTTTTCTTGGATCAATTCGATCGGTTAGGTAGCCAGAAAAAATTGTGCCAATCACATCAAAGAGGCCAATTAATGCCAACAAACTAGCCGCTGTCACTTGCATCATGCCATGATCATGGGCTGCTGGAATAAAGTGAGTGCCAATTAATCCACTAGTTGATAATCCGCAAACAAAAAATGAGCCAACTAAGTACCAAAAGTTTTTTACCTTACTTGCATCTTTAAGTGCTTGAATCGCATTTTTTGCAGCATTACCGTTTGGCAAAACTGATGGCTGCCAATCAGCCTCTGCCCCATAAGGCTTGGTGTTAACACTTTGTGGATCCTCTTTTAAAAAGAAGTAAATTAATGGCACCATTAAATAGGCACCAAGGGCTATAACTAATGAAGCTGCTCGCCATCCTGGATCCTCAGCCAACTTTGATAATCCAGGTAAGAAAACTAATTGGCCAGAGGCAGCTGCTGCAGTCAAAATTCCAATTACTAAACCACGTTTTTTAACAAACCACCTATTTGCAATTGTGGCGGCAAAGACTAAAGCCATCGATCCAGTGCCAACACCAACTACAACACCCCAAAGCAACATCAGATGCCAGCTTTGACTCATCCAGATTGTTAAAAGTGCGCCGGTGCCAACGGTAGTAAGGGCTGCCATTACAACTTTTCTAACTGTAAAACGCTCCATCAACGCAGCTGCAAATGGCGCAGTTAGACCGTAGAGCAAAACATTTATTGCAACAGCAAGGGAAATAACATTTCTGCTCCAGCCAAAGTCATCTTCAAGTGGCAAAATTAAAACAGATGGTGCACTTCTAAAACCAGCGGTTGCAAATAATGTGCCAAAAGTAATACCGGCAACAATCCACGCTGGGTGAATTCTGGTCTTCATTAATTAACCAGATACTTAGTTAAAAAGCCTCGCTCTGCATCATTAATTGGCCGAGATTTTCTAGTTTTTAAATCAATAGTTACCTGCACAGTTTTCATCTTGGCATAAACAACGCCATCTTTGGAAAGCTCATAACCATTAACAAATGAAGAAGTTCCAATTGAATCTACCCACAAAACAACATCATAAAAACATCCACCCTCAGTAATTGGCGCCAAGTAATCAACCTCAGCTCTGGCAACTACCATCTCCATCAAAACTGGCTCCTCTTTCTTCTCTGCAAATGAGAACCAACCCCAATCAAACCGCGCCTCTTGGGCATAGGTTAAATACTTTGCATTATTAACATGACCAAATGCATCAAGATCATCCCAGCGAACAAATGCTTTATGGGTGTATTTCATAATTACCTCTTAATTACCTAGTTAATTTTCGGTAGGTAGCACGGTGTGGACGGGCGGCGTCGATGCCAAGACGAGAGATCTTATTCTCTTCATAACTTTCAAAGTTTCCTTCAAACCAAAACCACTTTGATTCACCTTCATAAGCCAATATGTGGGTAGCAACGCGGTCTAGAAACCAGCGATCGTGAGAGATAACTACGGCGCACCCAGGAAATTCAAGCAAAGCATTTTCAAGTGAGCCAAGTGTTTCAACATCTAAATCATTAGTTGGCTCATCAAGTAGTAATAAATTTCCACCCTGCTTAAGAGTCATCGCAAGATTTAATCTATTTCGCTCACCCCCTGATAAAACTCCAGCCATTTTTTGTTGATCAGGTCCCTTAAAACCAAAGGCAGAAACATATGCCCGGCTTGGCATCTCAACATTTCCAACCTTAATAAAATCAAGACCATCAGAGACTACCTCCCAAAGTGATTTCTTTGGATCAATACCACCTCGTGATTGATCAACATAGGAAATCTTTACTGAATCGCCAACCTTTACTAAACCAGAGTCAGCTTTTTCCATTCCTAAAATGGTTTTAAATAATGTGGTCTTACCAGCACCATTTGGTCCAATTACCCCAACAATTCCATTGCGAGGAAGTGTGAAAGATAAATCATCAATTAAAATTCGATCATCAAAGCCTTTAACTAAATGCTCACACTCAACTACCACATCGCCAAGGCGAGGGCCGGGTGGAATTTGAATCTCTTCAAAATCTAACTTACGTGTTTTATCAGCCTCAGCCGCCATCTCTTCATAACGAGCAAGACGCGCTTTAGACTTTACTTGGCGTCCCTTAGCATTCATTCTTACCCACTCAAGCTCTTCTTTTAATCGCTTTGCACGCTTAACATCTTTTTGTCCTTCAACCTTCATACGCGCTTCTTTAGTCTCTAAGTAGGTTGTGTAATTTCCTTCATATGGATAAGCACGACCTCGATCTAACTCTAAAATCCATTGTGCAACATTGTCTAGGAAGTATCTGTCGTGGGTGATCGCAACTACCGTTCCTTCATACTTACTTAAATGTTGCTCAAGCCATAAAACTGATTCAGCATCTAAATGATTCGTTGGCTCGTCCAGTAGTAGTAGGTCAGGTTTTTGTAGTAGTAATTTACAAAGTGCAACACGTCTTCTCTCTCCACCTGAAAGTACCTTTACATCAGCATCAGGAGGTGGACAACGAAGTGCATCCATTGCTTGTTCTAATTGCGAATCTAAATCCCAAGCATTTCGATGATCTAACTGCTCTTGCAGCGCTCCCATCTCAGCTAATAATTTATCGTAATCAGCATCTGGGTTTGCCATCTCTTCACTGATGGCATTAAATCTATTTAATAATCCAATTGTCTCGGCCACACCCTCTTGCACATTCTCTAATACATTTTTATCTTCATTAAGTGGTGGCTCTTGCAACAAGATTCCCACGGTGTAACCAGGTGAAAGGTATGCCTCACCATTTGATGGTTGTTGAAGGCCGGCCATAATTTGTAGCACCGTTGATTTACCTGCACCATTTGGTCCGAGCACACCAATTTTGGCGCCAGGTAAGAACATCAAGGTGACATCATCAAGAATTACTTTGTCGCCATGCGCCTTACGCGCCTTTTTCATCGTGTAAATAAACTCGGCCATAGGGTCAAACCTTACCTGTTGTGATCGGTAGACTTATCCCTGCAAACCACATAAATGCGCCTGTAGCTCAGTCGGATAGAGCGAATGCCTTCTAAGCATTAGGTCGCAGGTTCGATTCCTGCCAGGCGCGCATTAAACTTTACCTATGGTGGTGCGCAGGAGATTAATCATTAAATCTTTGGCATTTACTTTATTGCTTACCTCACTAAATTTGGTATCTATTCCTAGCGCAAACGCAGGATGCCAGGACTACCCAGAATCGGTAACACCAATTTGTGTTGCTGAAAACCTTGCAATAGCAAAACTTGCCCAAGAGGCTTATGAAGCTGCACAGATTGCAAAGAGATTACAGGAAGAACAGACGGCACGATATTGGGCAGAAAAAGATGCAGCCGATCGCGCAGCAACTGCTGCCGCTGATAACGCACTAGCTCCTGATGATTGTGCTCGTTCCACAAATCGCTACCTACAACGTTGTATCGACATAGCAGTTGAAAAAGCAAGAATTGCCAATGAGGCAAAAGATGCAGCCGATCGTGCAGCAACTGCTGCTGCTGATAACAAACTAGCTCCTGATGATTGTGCCCGTTCTACAAATCGTTACGTACAACGTTGTATCGACATAGCAGTTGAAAAGGCAAGACTTGCAAATGAGGCAAAAGATGCAGCCGATCGGGCGGCAACTGCTGCTGCTGATAACAAACTAGCTCCTGATGATTGTGCTCGTTCCACAAATCGTGTCACACAAAGATGTGGAGAAATATTGGCTGAAAAAGCACGAGTAGAAAATGAAGCGATAGATTCCATTAGAAAGATACGTGAGCTTGATGCCTTACAAAAACTAGCCAATGATAAATACACTGCCAATAAATGTGATGAAGCAGCAAATAGACTTCTTCAAGTTTGCATCGACTCTAAATCTGGAACAGAGGCAATAATGGCATCGACAACAAGTTTGGCTAAAAAGATAAGTCAGACTCAATCTTTACTAACTAATCCAGTACTTGATGCAAATGGTGAAGTACTTCTTAATGTATTGCTAAAAAGTAATTCACTTAGCTCCAAAGATATATCAAGTTTGTTGGCTACGCGAAATCTAAATTCTGATGATAAAAAGTTGCTAAGTTCATATGCTCAGAAACTAAACTCAATCAAAAGCACAAGTTCATCTACATCCATAAAGATTCCATTATCAACCTCACTTGATGAAGAATTTACCTCCGCTACCCCTGCGATTTGCAAAATCGATGGTGGCCAAATAAAAACCTTAAAATCTGGAGTTTGTGTATTAAATGTTAAGTTTGCTACTGAATCTGGCTTTGAAGTAGAAACTACAAAAAAGATTACGATCAAAAAATAATAGAGAGTAAATTCCAATATCTATCGGTATCAAGTCTTATTCTTGTATTACGTACTTTAATGTAAAATTAATTATCCCCAGAGTCAGAATGGATGACTCTGGGGATAATTACACTGCTACACCCTAGGAAAGTGTAGAGATCTTTTTACATGGCTAAGTGATTAAGAGTAGATAGCACTCCAGTCGTTTACCTTCATCAGGTACCACTGTCCACCCTCATTAGCTTGTGATTTAACTTGATCTGCGGTTAAATCAGGACGAGACTTTACAACTGTTGCATGCACTTGAGCGACCAGCATGTAGTACTTAGCTTTATCACTCTTTGAACTCTTATAGAACTCAGTCACGTCAATAATTCCACTTGACTCTTCGTCTTGTGTAATAAATGTGGCTGAAGATGAGGCAAAGTATTCGGGTTTAAATTGTGCAATTGTCGCCAATTTGCCATCACTAATTCGATAAGAAACTACTCGAGCAATGTGCGCGTTATTGCCTGGATCTTCTTGAATTAAAATATTGCCTTTGTCATCAACTACGATGTTGTCTGGCTTAGACATATAGGTATCTTCTGATCCATCTAACAACATAGTCAAAGTTCCACCCTTAAGTGGATTCTTTACATCAGATAGTCGCAGCCTCCATAATGCGCCACCATCGCGCGTAACTGTTGGTGTTGCAGGGTTTGATGCGGTTGCTTTAGCATCCTTGTTTGATTCTGTAGTTACGAAGTAGTAATCATTTGGATTCTTAGGATCAAAGTGGCCATCTTCTACGCGAGCAAGCTCCATACCTAACTCACGAGCTGCTAAGTTCTGTGCAGCTCCATTTTGATTCCAGTTCACCTCTTTGAATGAGATTGGCGCTGATCCACTCTTGCCATACTTAGCACGGAATTCATTATCATTTGCAACATCAGTTGCTAACACATAATTCTTACCGTTGGTAAATCCAGCTTTGTCATACCAAGTGCCACTACTTTGCTTGCTACCAACATACATCCACAGTTGTGAATCAGTTGCAGATCCATCTTCATTTCCAAAGACAACAGTTGTCTTTGAATTAGTTAGCGCTGGCACAAAAGTTTCCCAAGCAGCTAAACCAAATCTAGGAATTTGTACTGCATCCCCAGATTCATTCATTGCAAAACCACGTGATTCATCAGTACCTTCTTCACCTGTTAAATACACCTGCCCTTTGTACCCAGCACCAGTTTTTTTATCATAAAAAAGTCCAGCAGTTGCCAAAGTTGAAGAGCAAAGTCTGTTAAGTGAAGATCTGTGTGCAGGAGAGCCATAGGAGTCAACAGTTAAAGCACCCTCTGGTGCAAGTGGTTTTGAACCCCAAGTGCCGTCTGAGTAATTAAACCAACTCATATCTTGCATAAAATCTTTTGCGGCAACAACTTTCTTTGAAGTTAAGTCATAATGCATTTCGCTGACATATGCACCATAAGTTTTGGAGCTTGCTGATGAGCGGACCGCTGCATAAGCATTTGCATTGCTCCACTCATGGTTTGTGATAATTCTTAACTTATTACCTGATTTAATGACTCCCATGCCATCTGGAACGCCACCTACTAGGTAATCACCCGTTAAGGTATCACCGGCGGTAGCGATTACATCAAGGGACACGCCCGATGCAACTGGTTGCATGTAAGTGATACCAGCATCGGCATTTGCCGGAAGTACTGTAGAGATCATCAGCATAGCTGCTGAAACTAAAGTAGTTAAAACTTTTAAGTTTTGACGCATTAAGTTATCCGTTTCTAATCGATCTATTGGTGGGAAGTAAATGAATTAAATAGCAGCTGTATGAACAAAGATATTTAAGTTTGTGTATAAAGTTTAAATTTTTCGCTAATAATAGACTGACTAAAAATGGACCATTGGATAAAAAATGGTTAATTAAAGGTTAAATTCAAAAGTTGCTGTGGATCAAACTAGATTCTTCTCCCAAAGCGATAACGATCAGATACGCGCTAATATCTCGAAGATGCCAAACCAATTGTAAGGCCAACAATACTTACTGCTTAACTAGCGGTAGGAATGCGCTCGATCCATAATCAGCCACTTTGCACAATTTATTAGCCAGAGGTACGGTTATAAATTCCTAATTTTCATTAAAGGTACTCATCTAATTTTATTTAATTTTAGATCTGATACATCTGAGTAAGTTAAATTCATCAACAGATAGGAGTACTTATGACAAAATTTATACCACATTGCCGTTACTGCGGCTCTGAAAAAGTTGATACCTATCGGGCCTTAAATGGCATTATCGTTTATGAATGTGACGCCTGCTGGCGAATTTGGAATAGCTCTAAACTACCAAAAGTAACAAAAAACATCTCATCTGAATAAAAGTATCTTTATATTGTTGGTCACCCTGCTTGATCTAAGGTAAAGAGCCAAACTGATTCAAATTAACTGTGTGTGAAAATCAGAAATTGGTATTTGTTTGGGCATTAAAAAACCCCCACACCTAGGGGTGTGGGGGTTTTGTTTAACCTATTACTTGATCTTTGCGATCTGAGCTGTTGCTGTTGTCAGCAATAGGCCAGAAGGTGTTGAGTAATCGATTGCTGGGTATTTTGCTGGGCATGCAAGCAATGAAGTAAAGAACGCCTTTACGTCCTTTGCTTTCTCTGCACTGTCATACGCAGAGCTTGCTAGTCCATAGGTGATTAAACCTAGTGGGTAGGCTCCGGTTGATGCGGTTTTGTAGTCGAATGTGTATATACCATTTGCATCAAAAGTTGCCTTTGCTACGAAAGCATTAACTGCTGTAGAAGATGGTTCGACGAACTCGCCGGCTGCATTTCCAATTGCAGCGATTCCCAACTTAGCGTTCTTTGCAAAACTTGACTCAACATAGGTAATTGCACCAGGGATGCTATTTGTAACATTTGTTACGCCAGCAGAGCCAGATGCTCCTTGAAAGTTTGAGAAAGTTGACAAGTTAGCGGTTGTATCAAAGCCAGGGAATGACTTGTAGAAATCATTACTTGTAGCTTTTGGCCAGTTCACTGAATCAACGCTGTTCAACCACTTTGTAAATCCGCCTGAAGAACCTGAGGCATCAGCACGATATACAACTGTAATTGGCATAGCTGGAAGATCGATATCTACCACAGTTGACGTTGTGCCAGTCTGTTTTTTGGTAGCTACGCGCTTGCCTTTAACGGTTGAGTAGGTGGTCTTGTAGATAGGTGTCTTAATTGTGCGGTTATTGTCAGCAACAATTGCGGCATCATTCCACTTTGTAATTTTTCCTGCAAATATTTTTGCAATAGTAGATGCTGATAGGTAAATCAGATCTGTATTTCCAGGAAGGTTGAACGCTACAGCTAGTGGAGCAACAACTAGCGGTACGTACACAAGGCTTTCTGGCTTAACATCAGATGCTGAATATGGAGTATCTGAACCTGCGAAATCAAACAATCCTTTTGCAAAAGAAGAACGTCCTGTACCAGATGATGATGATGTGTAGTTAACTGTCACACCAGTTGTATCATTTTTACAAGCTTGCATTAATGGATCGGCAAATGAAGATCCGCCCCCATTAATTGTTCCTGCAAATGCTGCAGATGCTGAAATTACTAAGAATGCCGCAGAGGTAACTGCGACAGACTTAATTCTCTTACTGATTTTCATTTGTTTCCTCTCGAGTTAGCCGGTTTCGGCTGTGAGGTAAACTTAGTAGAGCAGGATTAAATAGCGAGTATTGTTAAGTAAACTCGTGGGTGATTGCAGGTTAACAATTAGTTAACTAAAGCAGTGAATCTGAGAAGTTAGTTTTAACCAAATCTTCCAGTTACATACGCCTCAGTCTTTGGATCCTTAGGATTTGAGAAGATTTGTGAGGTCGGTGCGACCTCAATCAACTCACCTGGTCCATTATCTGAAAGGAAAAATCCGGTGTAATCCGAGACTCGAGCCGCTTGCTGCATATTGTGAGTCACAATTACGACCGTAATTGTCTTAGCTAGCTCGGAGATAGTCTCCTCAATTTTTAAGGTAGAGCCAGGATCAAGGGCTGAACATGGCTCATCCATCAGTAACACCTCAGGATTTACCGCAAGTGCTCTAGCAATACATAATCTTTGTTGTTGACCACCAGAAAGTGATCCGCCAAACTCACCTAACCGGTCCTTTACCTCTTTCCAAAGTCCAGCTCGTTCTAGCGATTCTTGCAGAATCTGCTCTCGGTTTTGAATCTTTATCTGAGCTAATTTTAAACCAGATAAAACATTCTCTTCAATTGACATAGATGGAAAAGGATTCGGCTTTTGAAAAACCATGCCGATTCGCAATCTAATCTTGGTTACATCAGTACCCGCTTCATATATATCTTTTCCATCTAACACAACTGAGCCAGCCATCGCAGCGCCTGGAATAAATTCATGCATACGGTTTAGAGTTCGCAAAAATGTTGACTTACCACATCCAGATGGTCCTATTAATGCGGTGACGGTGCCGGAGGCAAAATCCATAGAGACATCAGCCAGGGCATGTTTCTTACCAAACCATGCGTGAACATTTTTAGTAGTAAGACCGGTACCAACAAACTTTGAACCGGTGCGATCTACTACTTTCCGAGCCGAAGAGACGGATGATAAGGATTTAGATTGATCGGTGGCATTCTTAGCTGAATCACCTTTTTGATTTATTTTTGCAGACAGATCTGATTCATTTGTGCTCATTACTTGCCACCTTTTCTGCTTAGTAGTCTAGTTAGGGTAAAGAAGAACATCACGATAATCATCAGGACCAAGATGCCGGTCCAGGCTCTGCTAGTAGCTAAATCGCCACCATATAGATACTGGCGCCAGATATAAAATGGCAGAGAGCTCATCTGTTCACTAAAGAGATTCCAATTAACACGATCGTTTCC
>Ga0214921_10006617_pt1 | contig 15779 bp, 18 predicted proteins | sample LL1505_MetaG_FD_177992 | JGI IMG/M metagenome (GOLD analysis project Ga0214921, IMG submission 177992) | Freshwater microbial communities from Lake Lanier, Atlanta, Georgia, United States - LL-1505 | ecosystem: Environmental > Aquatic > Freshwater > Lake | place: USA: Georgia | collected...
ATTTGTAGAATTAGTATTTGAACTATTTGGACCATTATTTAAAATATTAGATACTTCTTGGTTTATTAATATTTTACTTAACAAATCATTTGCAGAACTAGATACATAAAAATATCCAATTACATCTGAAAATGCGGATTTAAACCCCGGATAAACCATTAAAGTAATTACGGTTGAACCAAATATAATTATCCATGGAATAAACGTAAGCATTCCAGCAGCACCCATATTTTCATTTATACTTCCTCCACACATACTAGTTATTATAGATGAGTTTAATATAAACTGAACTACAATAATAACTAGTATATATATAGCCAAGTATATATAACTATTTTGTATATATGCCGCATAATTAGTAGCATTATTCATTATATCATAAGTTAATTGTGGTTTTACCAAATAATAAACAAATGTTGTTAACAAAAAAATCAAAATATTTGAATAAGAATTTGCCATATAGATATTATGTATAATTTATTTTATATTTTTAACTACAATAAATATGGACTTTACTAAACCTATACTAACTGAGCCAGGTGTAAAATATTTTTTAGACCAATCACTTAAACAATGTCATATAATAAAAAATAAATTTAATAATATTATAATTAATGTAGGACTTTTAATATTATTTTTATTAATTTTAGGAGTAATTATTGTATATAAATATAAAGGAAAACCAACTGCAGTTGAAATTGAACAAAAAAATAAACAAAAACAAGAGTATATTTTATCAAAAATATATAAAATACAACAAGCTAAAAAAGAAGCTCACCAAGAATTAATAACTGGACTTCCCGCATGGGAAAACGAGTATGATATGGTAAACACAAAGTCCATTTATTCATAAGTAGTTTAATTAAAATATATTATTCATTCATATTTATTAAATTATTTATAATACTTATGTAATATAATGATAGAAAATACATTGAATGATTATTATAAATTAAAAAGTAGTTATGAAAATGAAGTAAACAAATTGAAAAAAGGCATTATAAATAATTCGTCATTAAGTAGAAAAGAAAAAAGAAGCGAGTTTCAAAAATTAAAACCTAAATGTATAAATTGTAAAAGACCCGGAGGAACAGTTTTTTCTGCAAAATATGATCAGCAAAATAAAAGTAGACAACTTAGGTCGTATTGCGGAGTAGTATCTAATCCTTGTAATTTAGATATTGTTATTTATTTGGGAGAATACTATTCACTCATTAATATTATTGAAGATACAGAAAAAGAAATACAAGAAATAAAAAATACAATTATTAACAATAAAAATAAATTATTGTTTGGGTATATTACAAGTGAACAAGCTATAGATACATTTGATGAAATTAAACAACAATTAAAAGATTTAACTGATATTTTAGAATCATATTTAATTGAATATAACGATATAGTAGACAATAAAGAGAGAAATGATAAGTTAACACAAGACAGTGAAATTTGTGAAATGTTAATTGTAGATATAAAACGAGCTGTTCAAGAGTTTATTAATTCAAACGACATACAATATATTAATGATGTAGTTGAAATTTATGATACAAAATTGAAACCTACATTAAATGAATTAATAAACTTAAAATATAAAGAAAATATGGTATGGTTTAATGAAGACAATAATACATATAATTTAATACAAAATAAAAATACAATTGCTGAATTAGAAATAAATTTAGGTAAAGATATAGTAAAAAAATATGATGTTGGGTTTAAACAAAATAAAAAAGATGAAACAAATAAAAGGATTGCAAAATCTAAAGACGATATAGATTTTGAATCGGAATTATATAATGAAGTGAATATTAATGTTGAAGATGGTAATAATATTAAAGATAATATTGTAGAGGAAGCATCGGCATTTGAAAATAATGACTATAAACAAATATGGGATAAATTAAGTGTAAAATTAAAAGATGCTTTATCAAAGGATAACGAATGGAAAACAGAATTCATTAATAGTTGCATATTATCAAAACAAAACAGAAAATTATGTAAATTTATTTCACCAAATAATTTAATAATACCACCACAATTATTAGACGATGGAACATATGATTTTGGTAATGAAACATATAATGACATATTTAATAAACTAGATAAATCTTACCAAAACACGTTGTTAACATTATATTCGATACAAAACGGTAAAAAAAATTATAGAATGTTAAGTGATACATTAGATAATATTGTCTCAAAAGAATTAAATTTTTTACCTACACAAATATAATATACAATATATAGTTAACAAAATATATTCAACTAAAATATATAATATAAGCATAATGTATATGATTCTTAATTATATTTCGCTGCCTATATTTTTAATTAGTTTTTGTCTAGGACTATTTTTTGCATATGTATTAGGCGCAGATACTAAAACAATATACGTATATCCAACACCAGAAAATATTGATAAAATATTATTTAAAGACAATGCAGATAATTGTTTTTCTTTTGAACAAATTCAAACAAAATGTCCTTTAAACGCTTCTGAAATATCTGAAATACCAATACAATTGTAAAACCATATATAAAATAAAATTCTATAATCTTATAATATTATATTATTGTATATTGTATGATTCATTTTGGAAAATTTATACATACTAAAACTGGAAAATATGTAATGTCTATAATATTAGGACTTGGATTAGCTTCATTATTTAGAAGAGTATGTAAGGATAAACAATGTTTAGAATTTCGTGCTCCACCTTTAGATGAATTTAAAAATAAAATATATAAAAATGGAGATACATGTTATAAATATAGTGCTACTTCAACTAAATGTGATGCAAATAAAAAAATAATTAATTTTTAAACATATGTAAAGATCTTTTAACAATTAAAACTACGATTTAATAAATTAATATATATATTAATAATATACATGAAAAAAGTTACAATTTATGGAGAAAGGTGTTCTGGAACAAATTATCTAGAAAATTTGTTATTAATAAATTTTAATGTTGAAATCACTTGGAAATATGGATGGAAACATTTTTTTGGTTTTAATAATTTAAATAATACAGATGATATTTTATTTATTGGAATTGTAAGAAATTTATACGACTGGATTAATTCTTTTTATAGAGAAAAACATCACGTGCCTAGATTAATAACAGAAAATATAGATACCTTTTTAACTCATGAATTTTATTCAATATATAATAATGGTAATGAAATAATGGCGGATAGAAATATGGAAACAAATGAAAGGTATAAAAATATATTTGATTTAAGACGTGTTAAAAATAAGTTTTTAATTAACAAAATGCCAACTTTAGTAAAAAATTATTGTATTATTACTTATGATGAGTTATTGAATAATTTTACAGATATTATGAATAATTTAAAAGATAGTTATTGTTTAGAAATAAAAAACGATATAGAATTTCCATTAAATATAAAATATTATAAATATAATAAAAAGATAGAATATAAAAAAAAGAGCAATGAAATTTCAAATGAGATAATTAATAAATTAATAATTGAAGACAAAGAACTGTTATATTATGAAAATGTATTATTCCCTACACTAAAGATAACAACTTGAATTTTACATTTTAAATTTCCAAATGTATAATATTTATTTGCGTAATTATTATATTCAATCATTCTTTATAATAATTATGAGCGATACAACGAGTATTTTAGATTTACCAACAAATCCTATTGTTGGAGGAAATATATCTTTAAAGGCAACTGAACCATCATTACCAATACAACCACCAAATACCTCTCAACCTTTAGACCAAACAACCATAACACAACTTGTAAACGGACTACAACAAGCTTCCATAAATGGCGCTACACAATTGCAATCACGAGATATTCCTATAAATACAAATAATATAAGCTATGATGCACAAATTCAGCCAAATTTTATACCTACGCCCAATGATCAGTTCAACCAAGACTATATTTCGGCATACGATCAACAACCTCAACATTCATCACAACACGTCAACGTAAACAATAATTCACTAGATGAATTATATAACGAAATACAATTACCAATATTAATTGGTGTAATGTATTTTTTATTTCAATTGCCATTTTTCAATAAAAAATTATATACTTATTTTCCAATTTTATTTTCTAACGATGGTAATTTGAATTTAAATGGGTTTTTATTTAAAAGCATTTTATTCGGTTCTTTATATTATTTGTTGAATAAAGTTATTTGTTATTTTTAGATTTTGTTTTTTTATTTTTATTTTTATTTTTAAATAACCCAAAAAACGAATATGTAGGATTACGTTTTGTTTTATTTTTATTTTTATTTGTTTTAGACATTTTTTTGGTATACCCTCTGTTATTTTTTATGTGTGTATCGTCTTTATTTGAAGCTTCTACATTGACTTTATTTTTATTATGTTTTTGTAATCCTTTTGACTTATTTGATTGTGTATCTGGTTTATAATTTAAGAACCATTCTTCATACTCTGCTTTATTTTTTGATTGTTTTAATTCTTTATATTTATCTGTTTTTTTGGAACGCATTTCTTCAACTGTTTCTTGATGTCCATAGCAAGAAATACTAAATCTTTTTAATAAACCAGTTTGTTTTAATCTATTTTTTTGTTGCACCTCAAATAAAAATTTAGATATACATAGTATTCTATCTAAAAAATGGTTATAATATGGACGATTTGTATATAAAAAGGCCAAATAAAAACTTAACATAGTATCAATTGTGGCTATTTTAACTTTTTGACCTTTAATGTTTAAAACATTATAACTATGACAAGCGATTGGTTTATAAACAAATGCAACCGTATCTTTACCAACAATTATCTCATAGTGTTCCGGTATTATATCTCCTACTGGTTCTCTCTTTATTATTTTTACATTTTTAACTCCAACATCTTTTAAACGTTCTTTAACAATTTCTGCTGTATTATGTGGCTCGTTAGATAATACATCAAAATCAGCAATATTTTCTATTTTATTTTTCATATGTTTAGGCATGTAATTTGAATATAATGATAATGCATATCCTCCAAAAAAAACAACACCTTGATTAACAAATGTATTACGAATGTTTGAATATATTTCATACTCATCTTGTTCATTTGACATTTCTCTCTGAAAATTTACTTTATTACAATTTAAATTTGTTAACGGATAATGTTTATTAAGCAATGTTAGCCTTTTTAAAACCTTTTCCCATCTACTTATATCTCCTTCTGGACGACTAAGTTCTAAATACATAGACATTCTTAAAAAATTAGGAGGTGCATACAATATTCCAGAAACACGAATGGATTCTTTTTTAATGGCATTATATATTTCTGTAGGCAATTGTGTTAAATCTGCAACTGGCATATAATTAACAAATACTTTGTATGTTCCATGGTGTTGTCCAGATTTGGCTTCTACATCAGTAAATCCTTCTCTATAATATATGTCTGCTAATTCTTTTGCATCGGTTAAAGCGTTTGGTGTAAAAAAATCATAGTCCGGAATTTCAATATCTTTATTATAAAACTGGTCATCTTGTGGTAATATATTATTTATTGCAGTTCCTCCATAGCAAATTACATTTTTTAATTTAATAAAATTCTCTACAATTTCTATAATTTTTTTTAAATCTTCTGATTGAACTATTCGTTTTCCTATTTTTTCTTCTGCTTTGTCAACAGACATACGCAATATGGCAAGTTCGCAATCGCTAAATGTTAAATCTTTACAAACATTTATGTCTTTCATATATATATTATGGGAATTAAATGTTTTTTATATTTACATCAATTTATATAACCGACTTAAATATTATATAATAATATATAATAACTATTATAATATAATGAACTGCACAATAACTAATACGAAAGATTATCAAAATATGGTAGAAAAATATATATCTACAAAATGTTTAAAATCAAGATTAAAAATAGAACTTGAAAAAATATTAGAAAAATACCCAAAAATAATATTAAACATTGAAAGAGTTTTAAAATATGGTGTTTCTTTTTTGGATATAGTTACATTAATAGTTTTTGAAAAAGATCATGATGATGCATATAAATATAAATTTATGTTAGAACCTTCATATCCATTTAGTCGTCCAGAAATATATTGTAATGATATTATGTATTCTGATTTTTTAAAAATATCTTCAAATAGAATGCTTAAGCATTTAAAAAATATTTATAATAAAGATTGTTTATGTTGCGATTCTTATATTTGTATAGAAAACTGGAATTTAACTACTAAATTGATTAATATAATCCACGAAATAAACTATAATCGCCAACTTAAAAAAAATATTATTATCAAAATATTATGTGATAAAATAGTAGATAAGTATTTAATAAGTGATATATGTTTAGATAAATATTTATTTTCGTCTGATCATTTATTAGTATAAATATATTATAATTATATTATAAATGTATTATAAATGGAATCTACTATGAACATAATTTTGCATTGTCAATTACCGTGTTAAAATATTTACTTTTATCAAATATAGCATTACATCCATTACATTTACATTCAGAATCATTTATCATATGAAATCGTCCAGAAATATTTGGTGGTTTTCCAGATTGCATACAAATATAACAATCATAGTTTACTGGACAAGACAACACATTATTTGAACGTATTTCTTTTTCTTTTTGGTTTATTAATCGTTGTTTCATTGTGTCTTGAACTATTGATATTTGTTGCCCCATATATTTATATAAAGAGACATTTATTTAAATTTTTATTTAAATAAATTAAATTTTTATATTTTGATATTTGGTTTTTATAAATATTTGTTATTACCACAATACAAACAGAATCATTTTATTATAAAATGATATACTAAAAAACTCGTTAACCCCAATACTACATCAATTAATAAATATATCCAAGCATTTTTATTACCTATTATTGCATTATATGAAAATAATAAATACAATATACCATGAATTGGTCTCAAATCATTCCACCATATTTTATCACCAAATACTTCTGCTCCAGTTTTTCTAGATCCAGTTAAATATATGTAAATAAATCCAATACCCGGAATTAGAGTCAAATAACCCATATATCTTAACAAATTAATGCTAATATTTTTTGCTATGTATACTAGAGAAAGTCTTGTACCTATACATCCGATTAAAAATAATAAAAATCGTTTTTGTATATTATTCATATATACATTTATATAATACAAAATATTTGTCAATATATAAAAATAAACCTAATGATTGCTCTAAAAATTAAAACTATAATAATCTGTTGTAACATTTCTTGTTTCATATGAATATGCCGGATTCTGAGGTGTTGGTGCTGGCACTGTATTACCTTCTGGAGTGTCTCTTAGATTTGTTGGTTTTAAAACGAATGCATAATTATTATCATTAAAGAATGCATTATTTTCGGCTAAGTTACTGTCTAAATAATTGAATCTCATTGCCACAAATTGACATCCATAATCTCTACAAATTATACCAGCTGGGTTTGCTGGATTTGCACCATTATCCGGAGTAACTATAGTCATATTCGATACATTTTGCATGGCTAAAACACTGGTGTCATCATTTATAATATTACTATTCGTATACATATGCAAAAATGCACCTCCACATTCCATATTGACATATTCAAAAAACTCTTCATTGCTTTTATATGAAGGATTACTACTATCTACAATTAAAATAATTTTATTTTGTAATGATAACAACTTTACTTGTCCAAAATTATTTTGATTTCCGTTACTACTATCATTACCATAACCATAACTATATTCCTTTCCTAACATTAATGAATCATACGATTTAAATATTGAGGCAAAATTAGTATACATAAGCTGATTATCACTTTTAATTCGTAAATGTAAGAATATTGGATCTGTATAATTTGGCGCAGTTCCACTTGCAAATGCATAGCTTTGTATTATATTCATTACTTGTGAAAAATCTATGTAATTAAATGTTTCTTTATTGTAGTAAGATTTAAGAGTACTTGTTGCTACAACTGGTTGATTATCAATAGAGTAAATTTCAAAATCTAAACATCTAACACCATTTTTTAAAACTGCTTTTAAATTACATATATCCACCACATCATTTTCATATTGTCCTCCACTGCACGCATTATATGCAGTCATTATATAATATTGACATAAATTACCACTACAATCTACATCATTGCTATTTATAGATTTAATATTTCCATTTAAAGAAGAGTATACATTATTCATATTGGCACATTCTCTACTTGATAAATTACTATATTTAATAGCAAATATTACATAAACTATTATTGTCAATAATAAAGCCCATAATTCTATTTTCCAATAATTCGTATTACAATCAACATATTCACAAAATATAGTAGAAAACGATGTTCCCATTATTATTAATATATACTATAATAATAAAAAATCAAAGTAATTAAATAACTAATTAAATAATACTATATATTATATATTAATATGGCTGGAGGATTAATGAATCTTGTTAGTGTGGGACAACAAAATGTAGTATTAAATGGTAATCCCAGTAAAACATTTTGGAAAACTACGTATGCAAAATATACTAATTTTGGAAAACAAAATTTCAGAATAGATTATGAAGGAAATCCTACTCTTAGACTTACAGAACAATCAACTTTTGTGTTTAAAATAAAAAGATATGCAGATCTCTTAATGGATACATATTTGTCTATTAATTTGCCAAATATTTGGTCGCCAGTTTATCCACCACAAGAAATCATAAATTCTGATGGTTCAATTACTTATTCATCATGGGCTCCATATGAATTTAAATGGATCGACTATATTGGTGCAATTATGATAGATAAAATTACAATTAATTGCGGTAATCAAAAACTACAAGAATATTCTGGACAATATATTTTATCGGTAGCACAAAGGGATTTTAATTACCAAAAGTTACAATTATTTAATGAAATGATTGGGCATATACCAGAATGTTATGATCCAGCAAATGCCGGTGCGCGTGTAAATGCGTATCCAAATGCTTTTTATACGGAGAGTCCAGCTGGTGCACAACCATCTATTATAGGTAGAACACTATACATTCCATTAAATACATGGTTTAATTTAAAGAGTCAAATGGCATTTCCTTTAGTTTCACTACAATACAATGAACTTCAAATAAGTATTACATTAAAACCAATAAATCAACTATTTAAAATTCGTGATATTATGGATACAACAAATAATTTTCCATATGTTGCACCAAATTTTAATCAATTTTACATGCAAATGTATAGATTTTTACAAACACCACCAGATGAATCACTTGGTCCCACTTCATATGTTGATGTAAGATCTGTTTGGAATCCGGACATAAATTTAAATTGTACTTATTGTTTTCTCTCTAATGATGAATCAAGACTTTTTGCAATGAACGAACAAAAATATATGTTTAAGCAAGTTCAAGAGTCGTCTTTTTATAATGTTACGGGATCAAATAAAGTTGATTTAGGTTCTATGGGATTAGTTGTAGATTGGATGTTTTATTTTCAGAGAAGCGATGCAAATTTACGTAATGAATGGACAAATTATACAAATTGGCCATATAATTATATGCCCAGCGACATATATCCAGCTCCTACCAGTGGAAGTTATACAAATCCTTACAATGATGATGTTTTTAGTACAACTACAATTGGTCCAGGTGTTAATGCAAATGGAACATTAACCGGATTAATGATTACTGGAGTATATAATCCTCAAAATATTAAAGACATATTAATTTCACTTGGAATTTTATTGGATGGTCAATACAGAGAGAATTTGTTACCATATGGGGTATACGATTATGTGGAAAAATATGTAAGAACTGGAGGGTTTGCGCCAAATGGGTTATATTGTTACAATTTTTGTTTAGACACGTCACCATTTGTTCTTCAACCTTCTGGTGCTATGAATATGAATAGATTTACGACAATTGAATTTGAATTTAATACTATAACTCCGCCATTAGATCCATATGCACAAGTTCTTACTATTTGCGATCCCAATACTGGAGATATAATTGGTATTAATAAACCTACATGGAGAATATATAATTATAATTTTAATTTATATGTAATGGAAGAGAGAATAAATGTAGTTACATTTGTTGGTGGTAATGCTGGATTAATGTATGCAACATAAGTATTTTATAAAACATAAATATTTTTGATAATTTTAGATAATATAATACAATATAAATAATTGCATTATATTATGTAGTTTAAGTATAAATTATTTAAGTATATATTATTCCGTAAATATATTCATCATTATTTGGATAACAAGTGCCAAATATGTTATCAAGCCAATATTCGCCAAAATTATATTTTGGATATTTATGATGTAATATATGGTGATTTCCTATAATATATGAAAACTTTTGTTCATGTTTTAATAATGAACGAATATATATGAATAAAAAACAAACAAACAACTCACTCATTGTAAATTTAAATGCAATTGTAGGAATCAAAATACCTACATATTGAATAATATGCTCAACATGATTAGCATTATTTGCACTTTTATAAGTTAATTTATTGTATAGTGTATTATGATGTATTTTGTGTATAAAATATATTTGTTGATTATGTAGTATTATATGAATATAATAATATAACAAATCATACAATATAATATTAGACAAAATATTAATCATATAATATAATAATTTTTTATTTAATTTAAGGTAAATTATTAAATATATTTTATTTTAAAATTATATAATGAATAATTACACTAGGACTATGCTTATTCATAAAATATATTATGAACTACTGGGGCGGCGTGCAGATCCAGACGGAATAGATGCATATTATAATTTCACTGAGAATTTAGAAGATTTACAAAAGATAAGAAATAGTATAATGAACTCTGAAGAATATAATAATTATAAATTACAAAATAATACATTTTTATACAAAAATAATTTAAAATTACCTATTAAGACAATTGTGCCATTAAATCTTTTTTTAACATGGAACACTTTAAATTTACCTAAATATATGACAAAAAATGTTGAATTACTAAAACAACAAAATCCAGAATTTAAATGTTATTTGTTTGATGACAATATGTGTAGAATTTTTTTGATTAAAAACTTTAGCCAAGATGTGGTTAATGCGTTTGAATCATTGAATCCAGGCGCATACAAGGCTGATCTATGGAGATATTGTATACTTTATTCTATGGGCGGAATTTATTTAGATATTAAATATAATTGTTTAAATGAATTTAAATTAATATATTTAACAGATAAGGAATATTTTGTTAAAGACCGACCTAGCGGATGTGTATATAATGGATTGATCGTAGTTAAGCCACAAAATCAAATACTACTAAAATGCATCAAACAAATAGTAGAAAATGTGAATAATAATTTTTATCCTAATAATAATGGTTATTCTGATTGTTTAGAAATATCTGGACCTAGATGTTTAGGGAATTTTTTTAGTAACAATGAAATAAATAAATTAGAACTATATTTTAATGAAAATATATATTTTAAAGATAATATAATTCTTACTCAATATGATGAATATAGACATGAGCAATTTGCTACTTGCACAAACCATAATTATTGTGCATTTTTTGATAATAAAAATGTTTATAAATAATTTAGTAATATTATAAATATTATTTAGTAAATTAATTATAAAAATTCTCTAACAAATAAACCTTTAACATTAGTTTGTGTCATATTAATGTTATGTTGTGTTAAATATGTGTAAAACATACATTCAATCATTGCGCCATTATTTCCTATATTATTTTTTGAACAATATTCTAATAATAACAACATGTTTTCATAAAAGTTATACATGGTATTAATTAGTGTCATATTATGATACCAAAATTGATCGTTTGCATAGTTATAGTGTAAGTATTTACCAAATCCAAATAAATATATATTGTTATTTATAATTTCATTAAAATCAATTTTACCATTTGTTGAATATGTTTCAGATGCATTTATATTTTTATTGTTATATATTAAATTACCATTTTTCATATCTAAATTATCAAATATATATGTATTATCTGTCCATATAAATTGATCAAATCTTAGTCTAATTATAATATCATATTCGGTATTTGTTTTATTTATATGTTTTACTAATAGGTTATATGCATTATAAACAATAAAATATTGTTGTAATAATATTTTATGTGGATTTAAATCAATATTTGTTTTGTTTGTTAAATTGTTAAATTCGTAATCAAAATTGTCACAAACAAACCAATCTGTCGGATTAAAAAAACTAATAGCATTTTCTATTTGTGTATCAGTAGTTTTTGTTGTAGAATTTTTATTTTCACACTGAAGTGTATTGTCTACATCAATACTTAAAAATACATCTGCGTCATATTTAGATATTAAATTATTCATATGTATATATTTAACTAATTCGAATGTTCTTAATTGCCCAGTTAATAAAATTGCAATTTTCATTATACATTATATTTAAAAATAAATATTTAAATACTTTACTATATTTTTATTATAATGACTATTACAAAAGAAATTTTTTTGTATTGGACTGGTAGCGATACGCCTAATGAGATAAAAGAAAACGTAATTAATTTCAAAAATATAAATCCTTTGTTTAGCGTTCGTTTAATATCTGACAATAATTTTTTGTTGTTCGCAAATAAAGATTTTCCTAAACTAGTTGAATTATTTAACAAAATAACTATTCCTACATGTCAATCTGATATAGCAAGATTATTAATATTGTACTACTATGGAGGCATATATATTGATTGTACTACAATACCAAATAAGTGTTTCGAAGACTTTTATGAAACAAATAAAGGATATGATTTTATATTAAGCTTTAATTACACAAATGAAGATTATTCTACAAGAATACTTTTTAGCAAACCCAAATCTCTAATACTATACGATATATTACATAGGATTACTGAAAAGTTAGAAGCACATTATAATAATGAACAAATTACTAATGACCATGTAGAGTATAACATATTATTATTGACTGGAACTGGTCCATTTTATGACATTCTGGGTAGAAATAATAGCAATCGTTATTTTGATAAATATAATATTGGATTATTTGACGATAATTCTAATTTAGTAAGACATTATGGTTGCAATATGACACATCATCATACTGAGAATTTTCATAAACATTGGTCTAATTTACAAAAAACTCAAAAATTGTTTATACTTAACTAAAATATGCATTTGATGCTAATGGTCCATCTTCAATAAATATTCCGGATAATGTATATTTAGACTTATACGATGGCCCATAAGGCATTACATTATTTGGTTTATATCTTTTATTAAATTCTTGTGTATCTTTTTCAAATGAATTCATCCATGTGTTAATTCCAAAATTTCCATTTAATGGTTTTAAATTATGCTGATAATTAATTCGTTTACTTTGTGTTCCGATATCTGTTGTTAAAGATGAATATTGTGGTGTTAAATAATTTAATTTTCCAGCATCATTTTCACCTAAAACATTGTGCGATAATTTTGTTGTTTTATTAGGTTGTGGAATATTACAGCCAGGACAGTCTGTATCAGCTAAACATTGTTCTCCAGTAATAGCACATCTTGCCGTTGGTCCACACCAATTATTACAAGTATAAGGTGTATTTAAAGGCAAATCTATTGTAGTAGTATTTGTTGAATTTAAATTTGTGAAATTTTCTATTATTTTGTAGCTACAAATTAATAATAATACTAGTGCTATAAATGTAAATATAAAAAACACTTTATGCTTATAATATGTTTTCATATAATATATTATAATAAAATTATTTATAGTTTATTGTTAGTAATGTCTGATATATGACATTTTAAGTTGTTCATATTTTTTTTTAAATATAGATAAATATATAAGTATATGTCATCTTCAAATATTGCAAATAATCCAAATAATAATAAAACAACTGATTCACCATCAAGTTATGGTTATTTTGTATTAAATGCAATTATATTTTTTATGATTGTAATATTATACTTTTATTTTGGTGGGTCTTTAATGTATTTATGTAAATTAGCACAATATGATAAGATATTTCCTACTGACAAAACAAATATACCTTATACTATACCAACAGAATTTGAAAATATATTTAATGTAAGCACAGATTCGAATAGTTCAATTAGTTCAACTAACAATTTAAGCACCTTATATAATTATTATTTAAACACACACAATGAAAAAATAATGAATAATAATTTAAATAAAATTAATCCAACCACTACGAATTTACCAGAAGATTTTAAGCATTTTTTAGATAATATTAAATTTGTTACTGAAAATACTATACTACAAAATACCGATTCTACATTAAAAATGCTGCATATTAATGAAGATGATTTTATAAAAAAATATTTAAAAACTATATTTCAATCTATGTTTACTACTAATTATGAATATATAATTTTAATACTTAAATTAATGTATAAGTTACCAGAATCTGCAATAGTATTATGTGGTCCTATTATATTTGTAATTACTTTATCATTTTTATATGTTTTTGATATATTTTATTTTATGTTTTCATGGTTCTATAATATGACTATATTTTTTGAAAATCCAATAACCAAAACGATAAATAGTTTAACTAATAATTTACTTAACTCTTCTACAACTAACGTGTATGATGTAACAAACACTGGCAATACATTAATAAATACTGCAACATCTACGATGTTTGGATGGTGGTATAATATAGGAATTGGTATTTTTTGGGTGATTATATTTACTATAGTATTTTTTATTCTTTTGGGAATACCATTTATATTGCCACTATTTATAATAGCTTGGTGTGTAATTACATTATCAATGTATAAAGGTGAAATTAATAATTGTGTAGTAGGAATATGGTCAATTACCAAAGATTCATTAAAATACCACAAATTTTTAATAATGATAATAATTAGCTTGTATAGCATAATTGCATGTTTCACTAATTTAGGAATATATGTTGGTATCGTTTCTATTATTATTGTAATTATATTTTATTATAAAACAGATTTATTTAAATCGATACCACCTAACATAGACGATTATACAGATTGTCCGTCAAATATTTCTGTTGGAGAAGATAATTTTGAAATAAAAACTAATGAAATAGTTGGTGGTTCTTTAGATAAAAATAAAAATACACGTGTTAGTTCAAATACTAGTTCAAAATTAAATTTGAATCCAACAAAGAGATTCAAAAAAAATGTATCATTTGAAAATTCAGTTCCTATTAAAGAACAATACAACAATTTAAATGAAGATGTTAAAGAAGGAGATATTGAAGACGAATATCCCATAATATCTCAAAGCGCCCCTTTAAAAAAAGATAATCCTTTAAATGAATCCAAAGAAACAACTAAAACTCTTTTAAACAGAAATATTAATGAAGGTAGTAATGATTTTGAAGAACAATACTCTAATATAGTTCCTAATAAACCCTTGAACGATAATACAAACGAAATAGAACTTACTAAAATTAGACAAAAAGCTGGAAATAATAATTTAAAAAAAAATATATCAAAATTAAATAGACAAAAAAATGTTTATAACAAATTAATAAACTATAAAAATAATAATTTAACTGATAATTTAAAGTTGATTAATAATTATTTAACTTTATTACATACATAAAAACAATATAATTTAATATATATTATTAAATGATAAACAAAAATAAGTTACCTTTTGTCAGTGTATGTACCCCAACATTTAATAGACGCCCATTTATTCCAATGATGATAAAATGTTTTGAACATCAAACATATCCAAAAGATAAATAG
>Ga0214921_10006618_pt1 | contig 15778 bp, 15 predicted proteins | sample LL1505_MetaG_FD_177992 | JGI IMG/M metagenome (GOLD analysis project Ga0214921, IMG submission 177992) | Freshwater microbial communities from Lake Lanier, Atlanta, Georgia, United States - LL-1505 | ecosystem: Environmental > Aquatic > Freshwater > Lake | place: USA: Georgia | collected...
TATAAAATCTAGCTTTAAAAAAGGCTATGTCGAAGCAGGTGAAAGCTACATAAAAGGAAGATCTAAGAAGGAGATTCTTTTAACTTCTTACCTATGTCATCCATCAATGGCGAATAATGAACTATCCGGCCCACTTGTTCTTGCATGCCTTTATCGCCTCCTACAGATAAGACCGATAGAGAAGAACGAATATGGAGTTCGAATCGTACTTCATCCAGAAACAATAGGGGCTCTATGCTTTATTTATAACAAACGGAAAACGCTTGCTCAACGTGTTGTTGGTGGAAGCGTTGTTTCGTGTGTAGCGCTAAATGAAAACTTAATATTAAAGAGAGCACGAAATAAAGGGAGTGACTTCGAGCGTGTGCTCAAAAAACTTGTGATTGAACAAGACGGGCTTGTTACTGATTTCACGCCATTTGGATCAGATGAAAGGCAGTACTGTTCTCCGGGTATAAATCTACCAGTCTGCCTGCTGTCTCGCGCGAACAATTTTACTTATCGCGAATATCACACTTCAATGGATAATAAGAAAATAATGCACTTCGGAAACATTATAAAAACAGCTGAAACTCTTTATAAAGCTATTGAACTCACCGGCAAAAACCAGAAATTTGAAAACAAGTTATCTTGCGGGGAGCCGTTTTTTACTAGACATAATTTATATCCAACAACATCTACCGGAAATGCTATTAGTCACGGGCTGGACAAAAAACAAGAAGCTTATGTTTGGATAATGAGCCTTTGTGATGGAGAAAAAGATCTAATTACTGTAGCTGAAAATAGTGGATTAGAAATCGCAACAGTAATACAAGCCAGCAAAGATCTTCTGAAGGCCGGGCTTTTGCAAAAAAGGGGCTTCTCGTAAATAAAAAGTATTCAGAATAAATATTATCATATGTCGATGAGAACACCCAAAATACTAGACTGCACTCTCCGCGATGGTAGTTACGTTGTCGATTTTCAATTTACGGCAGCTGACACCAGAAATATTTCCCGCGAGTTAGATGAAGCTGGCTTTCCTTATATTGAGGTTGGACATGGAGTGGGATTGGGTGCATCAGAAAATGGCAAGAATATTGCGGCTGCTTCAGATGTTGAGTATATGCAAGCTGCTGCTGAGGCGGTTACGCATGGGAAGTGGGGAATGTTCTGTATTCCAGGTATCGCAAAACTTGAGCATCTACGCATTGCAGCAGACAACGGCATGCATTTTGTGCGAATAGGCACAGATGTGAGTGAGGTGGACAGTTCGGCGCCTTTTATTGCACTAGCAAAGGATCTAAATATAGAGGTCTATGCAAACTTCATGAAGTCCTATGTCTTATCACCGTTGGAGTTTGCTCGCTTAGCTGTTCGTTCTGCTTCTTTCGGGGCAGAAATGGTCTATCTTGTTGATTCTGCCGGCGGCATGATGCCCAATGAGGTCCGCGCCTATTTGCAAGTAGCGCGTGAGGAGGCGCCATATGTACCATTAGGATTTCATGGTCATAACAATCTTGGGTTAGCTGTTGCAAATTCATTAGTTTGCGTAGAGGGAGGTGTGGCTATGGTCGATACATCTTTGCAAGGTTTTGGTCGCAGCGCAGGTAACACACCTACCGAACAATTCGTTAGTGCCCTAGTGCGCAGCGGCTACGAGATTAAAATTGACCCGGTAAAGACAATGCATTTGGGCGAAACGCTTCTTCGACCGCGAATCGAGCGGCGTGGTTTATGCTCCCTTGATATGGTGGCAGGATTGGCGCAGTTTCATTCCAGTTATATGCCGGCAGTCCTAAGCGCTGCAAAGAATCATCGGGTTGATCCTCGTTTACTAATTATTGAACTTTGTCGGCACGACAAAATAAATGCGCCCAGGTCTCTTATTGAGCAAATCGCGACTAGCCTTGAGGCTGACCATTTTATGCCAACCCTGTTGACGTGGCCGAATTATTATGGCGAAGAACAAGAGCCAAAACGTGCATGACCGCAGCAGCACAAATTAACCAAGCTTTTAGTGAACATTGGCTTAAAACAGCCCTAATTACCGATGAGCGGTCTTTCAGCTACCGCGAGTTGTATGCCCACGCCTCCGCCATCCGCAGATGGCTGGAGAATCAGGGATGCCAATCAGGCGCAACAGTAGCCTTGCGCCTGCCGAACGGTTGGCCCTTTGCCGCTGCTTATCTTGCATGCATGCTTGGTTGTTATCGACTGGTGCCTGTAAATCCAGAACTTAACAAAGATGATCAGCGCTATATTATCGAACGCATAGGAGCCAGTATAGTTATAGAAGATGAGCCTGTTCTGACTTCGTTATTGCCAGTTTTGTCAGATGCACCGAACTTTAATAATCGAAACTTGGAGGTTGCAGCTGTTTTTTTTACTTCGGGCACAACGGGCCGGCCAAAGGGTGTTTGCCATACGTTACAAGGGCTGGTTGGCAACGTGATAGCATTTAATCAGTCCCAAGGCTTAGATAGTAATACGCGTCTTTACCATGTCTTGCCCATGGCCTATATGGCAGGTTTTCTTAATACATTGCTTAGTCCATGGCTGGCTGGCGGCTCAGTGCTTCTTGGGCCGCGCTTTCGGCCAGCAGAAGCGCTACAGTTTTGGAAGCGTCCACTCGCCTGGGGCGCTAATGCTATTTGGCTGACACCGACCTTGGCGGCCGTGCTGGTCCAGATGAATCGAGATCAGAATATTGCTCATAAACTAAGCACAAGTATGCGGCATATTTTCTGTGGTACTGCGCCACTGCCAATCTTAGTGCGAGAAAGTTTTCGGGCCACTTTCGGTTGTTCCTTGCAGGAGAGCTACGGCATGAGCGAGGTGCTGTTGGTTTCTGCGCAAACGCCTACCGAGGCTGCGACACAAATTAATGCTGGGCGCTTGCTGAAAGGCGTACATGCCACATTTCGTTTTATCCCAGAGAATAGAGAGTATGAATTGGTAATAAGAACTCCTTATGCGCTAACCAGCTATTTGTTGGAAGACGGCCACAGCTCACCACTTTTAGATAATGGCGCAATGCCGACCGGTGATGTCGGTCAAGTAGTGGATGATGCACTCATTATTACTGGTCGGCTAAAAGACTTGATTATTCGCGGTGGGATTAATATTTCCCCTGTTGCTGTTGAAAATGTTCTACAACGTGAACTTGGGGTTAAGGAAGTTGCTGTGGTGGGTTTGCCGCACGGCGTTTGGGGGGAATCTATAGTTGCATGTCTGGTAGCTGAAGATGGGTTTAATGTTGAGGAGCTGAAAGTAAAGCTACACTTGCGGAGCACAAAGGAACTAGCGGAGGGGATGAGACCTGATCGCTATGTTTGGCTGAGTGATCTTCCGCGCGCATCCACTGGCAAGGTGCAAAAAAATCTCCTTGTAGGCAATCTGTCATAACTAGCACTCCGTTCAATTATAGGATCAACTAAAATCATTAGGCAAAAAATGAGAATTAATATGCCACCCACCGACACTAACATGCAAATCGGACAAAGCATGCAAATCAACTTTTCAAAAGCATTTGCATCCCTGCGGCTAAATTGAGTGGCAAGGCTGCCAGGTCCTGGAAAATCAAGGAACACGTAAATTAGTGCTGAGTATTCACACAGGCAGGCGAATTAATGAAGTCGAGCTTTTATGCCCTTCGGTGTTACATTCGACCTATTGCCACTGAAACAGTTGGCTGATCATGGGGATAAATTGATCTGGTCTTTTCGTTGCTGGAATAGGGTAAAAAGAACTAGAACTCATAGCCGATGATAGATCTACAAGCCGCACGGTCTTAGTTCGGCAATTCCGTGCCCCTCAGTTAAGCGTTATGTTTGACGCTATGCATCTGGCGCACGGAAAAGCAGAGCATGCTATTCAGACAATTTTATGTGCTCCCTTCTAAGGGGAAGTGAAGCACAGTGCTATGGAATGAGTTTACCGTACAAACAGTCGTCGCGTTTTCAAAACTGGCGATAAAGCCTCATACAAGCACGCAATGACACTCCCTAAAAATGATAACCTCGGCGCTTCGTTTTGATCGCTAAGAGGGAAAGGATCTTAGGAGTTCTGACAAATTGAAGAATTATGAAAAGCAAAGACTAATGACGAAAATACAATGATTTTGGGGGTCAGCCACATTGTCCTAAGTAGTACCGATCTTATTCGCGATAAAAAAACATTAGAGTCCATTGGTTGGAGGACGCAGTTTGATGAAACTGGAATCTCGACCTTCCAAGGCAAACGGCCGTATATGTGTACAGTCTCATCCGAGCAAGAACTTGCTTTTATGATCCCACCTCAAGGCACACCAGTCGAGCTCATTTATTACGCAAACGAGTTGCCGGACCATTCTGATTCACCTTTACAGATACTTCTCCCGCCGCCACAGGGTGACGTTGAATTAGATCAACTTACTTGTGCCTTACAGTTTTCCGTCTCTGCACCCGTGCCCAGCCTGATCACCCATTATGTCACTGAATTGGATGCCGCTATCCATTTCTGGCAGAAAGGACTCGGATTCCAGAGATCAAAACAACAATCGCCTATTGCTGGCGCCGCGCTTTTCGAATTTCCAAGCCCCATGCCGCAATGGCGTGCTTCCTTGCTACTGATGCCGACCAAGGCGATGGTTGGGCGGCCTTTGCTCGATGGTCCTGGCTTCCGTGTGCTCTCAATGGTCAGCACGCAGCTTGAAAAAGATTGTTCTAGAGTGTTTGAGGAAGGTGGAGCTATCTCCTCCACCGGCAGGATGGAACTAAAAGTGAATGGAAAAGACATGATTCTCGATATTGTTGAGGGACCTGACGGCGTTATGGTTGAAATTTTCCAAACTCATAGAATTAAATAAATCAAAAACCATTTAGGCAATAATGGCGACCAAAGCCTATAAACTCTTGCGAGGCGCCTACGAGCTTCACAGGCAGCGAGGAAGGCCTGACTTCACCAAACTCCCAACATATTTTAACAAGATCCAATGACCGAATTTTCTGGTGAACACGTAGATGATGTGCGCAGATATCCATCAGATCTTTCTAAGTCGGTGCTGATTAGTGTCGATGGTAAGGGCGTGCTCACTGAAGTCACTGCACTTCGTTACGCAGCAGTTGAGTAGAAAAAGCGGACAGCGATTGAGGCCGGCTTCCTTAGTTGTCAAAGGCAAGGAACAACCTATAATTTAATTTATGAAACCTCAGCAGAAATTCGTAGCCGTTTTGCTCAACTTTCGAGCCCCTAGATTCTTATGAGGATCATTGACCTAAGTTATTCTATTCAGGAAGGAATGACCACTTTCCCGGGGCATTGGCACCCTATTGTTGAAATCACCCAAGTCGGCCGTTTTGGAATTGAGAATCGCGAAACACGTAAATTTACGATGGGTACCCATTGCGGGACGCACATTGATGCGCCCCGACACTTCATTCCCGACGGGCCAACTATTGAGCAGATTCCTCTGGAATGGCTGGTGGGGCCGGCACGAGTGCTTGACTTCACTCCCGTGAAAGTATCAAAGAAGGAGTTTGGGGTGGAAGACTTCAGGCAGCGCTTGGGAGATCACAAAACCGAACGCCTCATCCTGCGGTTTGATTGGTCCGACCACTGGGGTTCAATGTCGTTTTACTCTGAACACCCCTTCATTACAGAAGAGGCTGGACATTGGTTGGTCGAGCGTGGCATTCGTGTGCTCGCTATGGACACACCGCAAGTCGATAGCCCGGATCACGGGCGAACCGGCTCAAAAGACTCCCCTTTGCATAAGATTATGCTGTCAGCCGGCTTGGTCTTTGTTGAAAACTGTACCAATCTTCGTCAAATCTCTCGCCCTGAAGTTGAATTCGTAGTCCTACCCCTAAATATACGTGGTGCCGATGGTGCGCCAGCAAGAGCCATTGCTATTGAACAGTAAGAGTGGAAGAACTTATGCATACAAAGGACATCGTCTTAAAATTCTTTGATGAAAAAGGGGGAATCCCCGGAGACGGTCTGCAGGAGAAGCTCGATTGCCACTATCTGGATATAAAAATCATCGATAGTATGGGAATCATCGAAATGGTTACTTTGTTTGAGGACTCATTCAAGATCAGATTCGAAGCTGAACATTTGCAATCAGAAGAATTTCAAACAGTCGGAGGATTGATCGAATTAATCGACCGACTTCAATCGAAAAAATAATGAAAGTTTGCCCGGATATAATTTGTTTTCCCGGATCTCCAGAGGCTTATCCTGATCGATGGGTCTTAATGAATGTTTTTACTAGAGATTGCCTTGGCATTGGCCCGGAAGTTATCGAGTTTTTGTCAGGCGCAGAAATATCAAGAAAATCTACATACCGAACATGGGAAATCTGGCGATTTTCGCATAAAGACGGACTTCTAGCAGATCCTAGTCGTTTCTGTCGTGACGCGGGTTCTTGGGGTGAAGTCTCAAACATGACTGGCGAATCTCTCCATGAATTGTTGAAGGAGAAGTGTATTTTGATTGAAGACAAAAAAAAATATCGTGCTCGATTCAGTCCAAAGAAATCACTTTTAGATACCGAAAACTTAGGCAATTATCATGAGCAACTTGGACAGCATTTACTGACCATTGAGCGCACTTCGCCATCGCATTGGTGGTTAGCGCAAAAATTTAATTCAGACAGACAAGAAATACGCGATGACAACTTATATGGCGCAGTCCAAAAGTCCTTTCTCATGGATTGGCTACCAAGAAAGATAAAAAATGGCCAAAAGGTATTAGATCTGGGTTGTGGACCTGGTGTAATTACTAAAATGATAGCACAACTTGGGGCGAATGTCCTTGGGGTAGACCCCAACAAAGACTTTATTGAATTGGCTCAAAAAGAACCAAAAGGTGCGCGCTTCGAGACTCGTAACTTGGATAGCCCTAATGCTCTTGCAGACATACCAAGTCATTCGCTCGACATCATTTTTATGAGTGATGCATTACTTTTTTACTTTGTTCCTTATCAAAGAGAAAAGCCCTTAAGTGTACAAAGTTTAGTGGAAGAAATCCGGCGCGTGTTAAAGCCAAGTGGAATTTTTTTATCGCTAGAGCCACACCCTGTTTTTTTTCTTTTGCCATGGCTTGGCGATAGTGATCATCCCTTTACTGTTGTTACGGAATATCTTAATGCACAATGGCGAATTAATCCTCCCCTTCAAAAGTTAACTACAGCCTTTCTTAAAAATGGATTTATGATCAGCGACTTGGAAGAGTTGAGCGCTAATCCGATATTTCAAAAAGTTGATCATAAAGCCTTAGCATTCGCAAAAGAATTTCCCCTTTGGCTTGCATTGGAGTTTAGACTGTTTTGTAATAGGTAATCAATGGGTGGGGATTATTCGTTAGAAGATTTGGATAAGGCCCTTGAAGAGGTAGGAATAAAACAGGGAGACGTGGTTTCATTACAAGTCAGCCTTGGAAGACTTGGGTTGATAAAAAATATTCCTGCAAATATGAAATCATTTTCGATTGGGGTAATTGAAACATTTTTGAGTGTTCTGGGAAAACAAGGAACGTTGATTGTTCCTACCTACACATATTCACTTGGGAAAAAAGAGATTTTCGATCCGGAAACTACCCCTTCAGCGATAGGCGAATTTACGGAAATCTTCCGAAAGTATCCAAGCGTCATCCGCTCACGGGATCCAATGATGTCTCACGCTGCGATTGGTAGTAGAGCGAACGAATTAATCATTGGGATCTCAAAGGATTGCTACGGCAAAGGAAGTGTTTTTGATAAACTAAAAAAATCAAATGCAAAGATCTGCATGATGGGAATAGGGTTGCATTGGGCAACTTTTAGGCACCACATCGAAGCAATGGCGAATGTACCCTTTCGTTTCAATAGGGTTTTTAACGGACTAATAAGAGAAGATGGCAAATTAAGTGAAGAAAAATGGTTATATTTTGCTGCCCCAAAGGGAATTCGAAACTGTCAGCCAAACGGATTGCCCCTTGAACAAATTGCAACAAACAAAGGAATTATACAAAAAGCATTTTTAGGAAGAGGAGCAATAATGGTAGTGGAGGCCCAAAGATACTTTGAATTAGGAAAAGAAGAGCTTAAAAAAAATCCTTGGCTATCTGCCGAAGGACCACCCATTGATATAAAAAAAGGATTAATAGAAAAAGAGTATAACTTGTCGATCAATGTTCATTCGAAAAATAACCACTAATCCTTCGATGAAAATAAATGCTTTATTCTTAGTAAACAAACTATTCAATATAAAAAAGCGTATTATATTTGATGAAGATATCAAAAAAAGAGTATTAATCTTTTCACCAGAGGCTGGCCTTGACGCCCATTTTAGCGCTCTGTGCATTGTTGGGAAAATCCTGGAAGAAAATAATTGCGATGTATGGTTCACGAAGTGTAACAGTCTTTTTGAGCGTTGCCCTGTAATGAGTGGAAGTGGCCTTGATTTTGACATATCAAACAAAACAAAAAATTCAGTCTGCAAGAAATGTGTTTCAGAATTTGAGATCCATCAAACGACACATAAATTTAAATACTTTGATACAAGTAATTATCTGCCAAAATACAGCGACAAAATTATAGCAAAACTGATGGATGAAAAAAATCTGTTAAAGGTGAAGTTTGATGGAATAGACTTTAGTAAATTATGTGCCTTAGAGGTCTGTGTGGGTCTTAAAAAAACAATAGTATCGCTAAGAGATCAAAAAACACAAAATGCCTTAAAGCTGCTTATGAATTCTGCTATAAAGTCTTATCTTTTGGTAAATTCAATTCTGAAGCAGCATAAATTCGACTGTATTTGTTATTTTAATGATTACGCGATACAGCTTGGCGCCTCGCTTGCAGCAAAAAGAAACAATGTATCTCGGCGACTCATTTCCCACGCATCTCATAAAAATGTGGACAGACGACGGCTGGTTATTTTTAAAAACTCCACAGCTTTTGAGCATTATTTTATTAGGCATAGATGGAACCAGTGGAAAAAACTTTCTCTTCAATCGGCTGAAATATGCGAAATTGCCGAGGATTTAATCTTTCGTTTAAAAGGGAAGGGGTCCCATATTTATTCTGCCCCCAAAACCTTTGAAAGCGCCTTCCAAAATAAATCTGAAAACCATAGAAAAACCATTGCACTATTTACGAGCAGCCCTGATGAATCTGCGGGCTCCTTCAACTCACTCAAAGAACTTGGAATAGATCCGCCTCCAGTAAAATTATTATTTGGCCGAAACATAGTCGACATGCATGTAAAATGGATCAATGAAGTTGTAAGGTATTTTAGAAATAGAAATGATATTAATTTAATCATTCGAATTCACCCGAGAGAGGGGCAAACACATCGGGAAAAAACCAGCTCTTCGCACCTCGAGTATCTTAAGAAGAATCTTAATCACCTACCAAAAAACTCAAAAGTGATTTGGCCGGATTGTGAGGACTCATCCTACGACTTGGCTGAACAGGCCGATTTAATTCTTACAAGCTGGAGTACGATCGGAGCTGAACTTGCTCGTTTGGGGGCACCAGTTCTGGCATGCACTGAGGGAATATCTGGTGCTGTCAGTGATTCATTCCACCAATTTGCTTCAAACAAAAGAGAATACTTCGGCAAGATCGAGATGCTCTTAAATCAAAAATGCAAAATCACAAACTTAATAAAAGCATACCGATGGTGGAATTTGTTTTGCCTTGCGCCATCTGTTGATATAAGTGACATTATTCCAAGCTCAGACTTTACAAAAGTACCTGTTACGTTTCAGTCTAGAAATGCAAAGGATGTATGCCAAAGCGTTCTCTCCGAAAAAACTATCTTTCAACTAAATTTGGAAAAACTAAAAGATATACAAAGTTCTTTAATAAGAAAAGAGGAAGTCAGAGAAATCAAAAAACAAAGCAGAAGAATTATACACTTCCTCTTAACAGGTGAAGATCTGAAATCACCACCCGAGTTCAAATACAAAAAAGTAAAAAATCTTAATTGCCAAACTAAGGGTGAGTTTAATTCTTGGACAATCAATGATTGCCATAAAACTATTATAGCGCATTTAAATGACAAAAAAATTATACGATTTTCACCATTAATCTCAAGGTTAGCATCAATGGTTTGCTCGTAAAAACGTCGTTCGTTGTAGAAAAGAATTTGTAGTTAACAGTAAAATAGATTAGCAATCTGACGATATAAAATCTGGCGCGAACCCACTTTACTAAAAAAGAATAATAATGAAAAATATATTAAAACTATTATTACATCCTATAGTTGAAAAGGAGTATTATTCTCAGGATTTTGAAGATGCCCTGCTCAATAATATTCTTGATATAAAGAAACCTGGATTCTTTGTTGATGTGGGTTCAGCCCACCCGGTGAAAGCCAATAATTCATATTTGTTTTATTTAAAAGGGTGGCGGGGGCTCTGCGTGGATGCCAGCCCGGGATTAATTGGTCTTTATCAAAAGCACAGGCCCAAGGATTTGTTTATCAATGCCTTTGTTGGCAAATGTTCGGGAACACGCGATTTCTATATTTTCAATGAACCTTTTCTCAATACCGGTTCGCGACAGCGTAAAGACTTCCTTTCGGAAAAAACAGACTACGAATTTCAAAAACAGGTTTCGGTACCACAGTTACCACTGAAGGAAATTCTCCAAAAAAACATGCCGCCAGAAAAAACGATAGAATTTATGTCCTTGGATGTCGAAGAGGGAGAGCTGGAGGTTTTGGAGTCAAATGATTGGAGCCGGTACAGGCCGCGTGTTGTTGTGATGGAAGTACTTCACCAAGATAGGGAAAAAATCGGTGAAAATTCTGCGGTACAATTTCTCAAGAAGCAGGGATATCGCCCTACCATCATTTTGCCGAGATCCGTTTTTTTTACAGCATTGTGAAGATCCCATTAGCACTTTTTATTTATAACCGCCCCAAGATTCTGGCTAGAAGCATGGTTAAAATTCGTGAAATTCGACCGACGAGGCTCTATGTATTTGCAGACGGCCCGAAGCCAGGAGACGCGGCCGACCAGCGCAAATGTGATGAAGCAAGGGGCTTGTTGGGGCATGTGGATTGGCCTTGTGAAGTTATTAGGGTTTATAATGACGAAAACTTCGGGCTAAGAAAACAAATTGAAGAAAAACTATCCTTTCTTTTCGCCCGAGAAGAAGCTGCGGTTATTCTGGAAGACGACTGTTTGCCCGAAAACGATTTTTTTCGATTCTGTGAAGATGGCCTCCATGTCTACGAAAAGTCCCCCCAGCTGATGGCCATAACGGGCAATCAATATCTGGCAACACAGCCCAACCCTTTTTTATCCCGGTTTCCGCATTGCTGGGGTTGGGCAACGTGGCGCCGAGCATGGCAGGCCTACGATGGAAACATTTCAGGCTGGCCGGAATTCAAACGCTCTTCCCATTGGCAGTCTGAATATTTACCGGAAGAAAAAAGGTACTGGGAGCCGCTCCTTGACCGGGTGCACAAAGGAGAATTAAATTCTTGGGCTTACCGTTGGCTGGCCACGGTCTGGATGCATGAAGGGCTGGTGCTGACGCCGCCAGGGAATCTAGTTTCCAACATTGGCTTTGGCGAAGACGGCACCCATTGCCGTGCCCCCACCCCGTTGGCCGAATTTCCAACAAGACCTCTGTCCGGTTGGTCCATGCCCCGGCATTTGCAACGGGATGAGCTATTGGATCGAAAGACCTTTTTCAAGGTTTTTTACAACCAAAAACTTTCCATCTTGAAGCGCTGGAAATATGGTATTTAGTCCGCTCATCCCAACGCAAAAACTGCAACTGGTAAGGAAAATTCCAGTATCTTTTTTACGGAAACAGTGGAATGAATCCTATCAGATCGATTTGCCCAAAAATTTCGGCCAAAAGGGTGAGGTTTTTGAAATGATCTGTCCCAAGAGCGATGTAACCTTTTTCTACCCCAAAAACATTTTTGGAAAATCTGATTTTTACAAAAAGCTTTCGGCAGCCAACCCGTATTACCAGGAAGAAAAGTGGGAGTATCAGGAGGCACTTCGATTTATTCCAGCGGCGAGCGATGTGCTTGAGATCGGTTGTGGGAATGGTGAATTCCTGTCACTTTGCCGGTTGAAAAAGTGTCAACTCGTTGGACTAGAGCTCAATCGTGGGATCCGTAATATGGATCCCAAAAGCCTTCGGATTATCCATGCCCCTTGGGAAAAGTACCTGTTAAGAAAGAGGGCAAGGCACTCGGTGATTGCCGCTTTTCAGGTTTTGGAGCATTTGCCCAATCCTGAAATCTTTTTTCAGCGTTGCGCCAGTAGCCTGCGGCGGGGGGGTGTGTTGATTGTGGGAGTGCCAAATAAAGATAGCTTTATCAAGGACTCCTTTAACCTCCTTGATTTGCCCCCGCATCACATGACCCGGTGGAGTCGGAAAAGCTTTTTGGTGATTGCACCGCGTTACGGGTTCCAGGTGGTAAGGCTCATGGATGAGCCTTTGGCTCCTTACCACGTGGACTACTATTTAGATACCCAAATGGAAAAAATGCGGAGACAAAGAGATTGGAGAAGGTTTATCTTCAAACGGCCGTGGAGGGGTTTGATTCGCAGTATACTTCTGTTGGGGCTCAGAAAAAAAATAAGAGGGCAGACGATTCTGGCCGTTCTCCGGAAAGTTAAATGAAACTCCTAAACTTGGGGTGTGGGAATCGGCTGCATCCAGACTGGGAGAATTGCGACCTGAATCCATCTGACCCGGGGACCACGGCCGTGGATCTTTTACGTCCTCTTCCCTGGGCATCCGCAAGTTTTGAGGGCGTATACTGTTCCCATGTTCTTGAGCATCTTCCGCGCGGGAAGGTCTCTTCAGTTCTAAAGGAAGTACGCCGGATTCTCCAAACAAGAGGAACTTTCCGGGTGGTAGTTCCAGATTTGGCGGGGATTGTTCGAGCTTACCTTCAATCCTTTGAGGAGGCCCGAAAAGAGCTGCCGGGCAGCCAACTGCGACACGAATGGATGACGCTCGAGCTTCTCGATCAGTTGGTGAGGGAGACTCCAGGCGGCTGTATGGGTCGTTGGTGGAAGTTAGACCCCGTCCCCGGCAAAGAATTCATCCAAACTCGGGTTGGACAGGAGGCAACTGCTCACTGGAAGGATCGAGATTCAAAAGAGACTCCGGTTCCTTCGACTGATTCGATTTATATGAGTGAGCCTTTCGATGAAAAAAGACGTCTGGCTTTCCTAAAAACAGGGGAAAATCACCGGTGGATGTATGACGAAGTATCTCTTGGATATTTGCTCTCCAAGGAGGGGTTCGTTGATGTAAAGCTATGCAGGGCGGATGAATCGGGCATCCAGGATTTTCGCCATTACCATCTGGACACTGACGAAAGTGGGCAAGTGCGAAAGCCCGATTCTCTATTCATGGAAGTAAGGGCACCTTAAATTGAAAATCTTTATTACCGGGGGCAGGGGAAGACTGGCAAGAAGCCTGAGCCCGCTCCTGTCGCAGCAGGGTCACCAGATCAAAACATTCTCCCGAAATGCGAATGCCCAAAATCTGCCCCTGACAGGCTTTGGCCGGGAACTTGAGAGAAATCCTGCCGACGTCATACTTCATTTGGCGTGGAGCACTGTGCCGGCGACAGCGGAACTCGAACCGGGTATCGAATGGAGGGAGGACCTGCCTCTACTTTCCCTGATTGGAGCACAGATATTACGGCAAAAAAAAACCACGGGCAGGGCTCCGCTATTAGTTTTCTTCTCTTCCTGTTCGGTATATGGAGGTGGTCGCCTTTCCCGCCCTTTTCGGGAAACCGATCCAATGCGGCCCATAGGGTGGTATGCCAGAGGGAAGTTGGAGGCTGAACGCCTCTTGTCTTATTACCATGAGGCACACGGCTTGCCTATTCTCGTTCTTCGCATTTCCAATCCCTACGGGTTTGGTCAAGATGAAAAAACTCTCCAAGGAGTCATTCCCGCCCTGCTGAGAGCCGGCATTAGCGGAAGACCTTTCCGACAGTGGGGTGATGGTAAAGCCATGAAGGATTTTTTGCACATTCAGGATCTTTTTGGGGCTGTTCAACAATGTCTCAGAAAAAAAATCCAGGGAACATTTAATGTTTGTTCCGGACATCCGGTTGCTCTCAGCGAACTAATTCGAAAAACCCAACAAGCCCTATCCAAAAAAATTGTGATTCAAAAAGAAAAAAAGAGATTCTGGGATGTGAGACAGGCATCCTATTCGCCACTACGCATCCAGCGAGCCATCAGCTGGGCTCCTGGGATCAACCTTGAGCAGGGCTTGGAGATTTGCCGGCAAGCAATCGCAGATTCACAAGAAAAAAAACTCTGAAGAACTACTGTACCTATTTTGACAGTGGATATTTGGCAAAGGGTATGGCCCTCTTTCTATCTCTCTGTGAGCATTCTGATGAATTTGTTCTTTGGGTCCTGGCTTTGGATTCCCCGTGTGTAACGGAATTACGCCGGATTCGGGACAATCGCCTGCGGGTGGTGTCGCTGGCACTATTGGAAAAAAACTGCCCTGCCTTGAGGGCCTGTCGGCGCACCCGCTCCCTAATCGAATATTATTTCACTTGTTCCCCTGTCTTTATTCAATTCGTTTTAGAACGTTTGAAATCAGGCGAAACCGTGACAAAGCTTGATGCCGACGGGTTCTTTTTCAGTTCACCGAAGAAAATTCATGAACTGGAAGGGGAATGCTCCCTCGCTATTACCCCGCATCGTTTTACTTCCAACGCGATAGCAAAAGAAATCTACGGGAAATATAATGTTGGCTGGGTAACGATCCGGAAAGACCGGACTGGTATCCTGTGCGCGGAAGAGTGGAAGAACAAAACGCTGGCATGGTGTCGCGATAAACCCGAAAAAAATCGGTTTGCTGATCAGAAATATCTGGATCAATGGCCCTCCCGATATCGTGGTGTTCGGGTGCTCGATATCCCCGGCATAAATCAGGCGCCCTGGAATTCTGAGCTCAGTTATTTTAAGAACGTTAAAAATGACGTTTTTGTTGACGAACAACTTTTACTCTTCTTTCATTTTCACTCTTTACGCCAAGGTGAAGACCGTAAGTTTTATGCGAACCTTACTGAATTTATGATTCGTCCTAATATAGAACTTGTAAAAAAAGTCTACATTCCATACGTGGATGCTATTTTGGGAGTTCAGGCCACGTATGGGCTCAGCGGGCGGAATTCGCATGTTCCCCGACATTATGAGGACTCTTCCTATCTCCGCCGACAAAGCCATACCCGAAATGTCTGCTCCTGGGCAAGCCGGCACCCAGTTCAGTCAGCTGAAAAAAGAGCCATATTCTTTTGAATTTAAAAATCACCTTGGTCACTCCCAGCTATAATCAGGCGGAATTCCTGCCGGAATGTCTTCAGAGTATTTTATCACAAAATTATCCTAATCTTGAATATATCGTGATGGATGGAGGTTCCACGGATGACTCTGCCAAGATCATCCGTAAACATGCGAAATTCTTAAAGGCCCATCGCATCCAAAAAGATGAAGGTCAATATGATGCAATCAACAGTGGATTTGGTCTCAGCGATGGAGGCCCCAACGAAATTATGGGTTGGTTAAATTCCGACGACAAGCACACGCCATGGACCCTGCGTATGGTCAACGAAATCTTCTGCCAATATCCCTATGTAGAATGGATCAGTAGCTTGTACCCGTTGATTTGGGGTTCATCTGGGTTGCCTGTCCGAATCACGGATCGGGCTCCTTTTTCAGCGGCGGAGTTTTATTTGGGGGCTAACGTTAGAAAAGATTACCTCCAGCAGGAAAGCACTTTCTGGAGGCGGAGCCTGTGGGCTCGCTCCGG
>Ga0214921_10006619_pt1 | contig 15776 bp, 13 predicted proteins | sample LL1505_MetaG_FD_177992 | JGI IMG/M metagenome (GOLD analysis project Ga0214921, IMG submission 177992) | Freshwater microbial communities from Lake Lanier, Atlanta, Georgia, United States - LL-1505 | ecosystem: Environmental > Aquatic > Freshwater > Lake | place: USA: Georgia | collected...
TTATAGCATGGAGCTGTTGCCCAGAACGACCAGGGCCCAAAGCATGGATATCCTTTCCAGTCAGGCAAACATTGCCGGTTACAAGGCGGTGCTCACTGCTGCCAATGCCTACGGACGATATTTTCCCATGTTCATGACAGCTGCTGGCAGCGTTGCACCTGCTAAAATGCTGATCCTAGGAGCCGGTGTAGCAGGGCTTCAGGCCATTGCCACCGCAAAAAGGCTGGGTGCAGTCGTTGAGGTATTTGATACCAGGCCTGCAGTAAAAGAAGAAGTGCAAAGCCTTGGCGCAAAGTTCATTGAAGTGCCCGGTGCTGCTGATGCTTCAACAGCAGGAGGATATGCAGTAGAACAGTCTGAAGAATACAAAAAGAACCAACAGGCAAAGATTGCTGAAAGTGTTGCGAAAGCGGATATCATCATTACTACCGCTCAGATACCAGGAAAAAAAGCGCCCATCCTCATCACAGATGAAATGCTGAACACCATGCGCAGGGGAAGTGTTATCGTTGACCTTGCTGCGTCTACCGGAGGCAATACTCCAATGACCAAAGACCGCGAAACCGTTCATTACAATGGGTTGACCATTATTGGTGACAGCAATCTTCCCGCAACCATGCCATCAGATGCGAGCAAATTGTATGGGAAAAATATCATGAACTTTCTTCAGTTGATTACCAGCAAGGAAGGTCAGCTGATCACCGATTCAGCAGATGAACTGGTGAAAGGGGCAAGGGCTATCACACAATAAAGAAAAAACAAAATCATATTCAACATGAATCAGATCTTGAACTGGATTGCTGCTCATCAGGAAATGGCCTATATCGTCATCCTGATGATTTTTGTGGGTATAGAAATCATCGGAAAGGTTCCCAGTGTTTTGCATACACCCTTGATGAGTGGTGCCAATGCCATACATGGTGTGGTGATCATTGGGGCCATCATTGTCATGGGGCAGGCTGAAGAAGGCAATACCCTTGCCTTGGTATTGGGTTTTTTGGCAGTGATTCTTGGAACACTGAATGTGGTTGGAGGATTTGTGGTGACAGACAGGATGCTTGAAATGTTTAAAAAGAAAAAATAATTTATCTCTAAATAGGATACCATGGAATTGAACTTACTTGTGTTTTGCTATTTGTTGGGATCTGTAACATTTATTGTTGGATTGAAAATGCTTTCCAATCCAGTATCTGCACGGAATGGAAACCTTGTTGCCGCAGCTGGTATGTTTGTAGCCATCATGGGTACCATTTTCCTCTATGAGGATGAAGGGAAAAAATTGGGCAATTATGGTTGGATTTTTGCTGCACTCGTGATCGGAACCATTGTTGGCACCTTGATGGCCAAGCGGGTCAAAATGACGGCCATGCCTGAAATGGTGAGTCTTTTCAATGGAATGGGGGGAGCCTGTGCGGCACTCATTTCTGTTATAGAATTCAAGCACCTGATGCATGGCCATGATGCTTCAACCTATGCCAGCAATGGCGCATCTTTTTTCTCAACGCTGGATGGTACCAAAATGCTGATCATCTTTCTGGGATTGATCATCGGAACAGTTTCGTTTTCTGGAAGTATGATTGCCTGGGGGAAGTTGAATGGCAAGATCAAGGATTTTGCATTCAAAGGACAGCACATCATCAACCTGGTCATTCTTTTGCTCAACGTAACCATCGCAGCCTTTATCATCATTGCAAGGCCAGAAGAGACCCCTTTGTTCTTTTATGCCATCATACTGCTCTCCATTCTTTATGGAGTGTTTTTTGTTTTGCCGATTGGTGGAGCAGACATGCCAGTAGTGATTTCCCTGCTGAATTCATTTACGGGGGTCGCCGCAGCATGCGGAGGATTTCTATATGATAACAAAGTGATGCTTACCGGAGGAATTCTGGTAGGTGCTGCAGGAACCTTGTTGACCATGTTGATGTGTAAAGCGATGAACAGGTCATTGAGCAATGTATTGATTGGCTCTTTTGGAGGCAATGCTGCTGCTTCCGGCGGTGCAGGTCCTCAGGGGGGAACTTACAAGGAAATTTCATTGAGTGATGCTGCCGTTGTCATGAGCTATGCCAACAAGGTGATGATTGTTCCGGGCTATGGCCTTGCTGTAGCCCAGGCCCAGCATATCTGCCATGAACTGGAAAAGACATTGGAGGCAAAAGGCGTTGAAGTGAAATACGCCATCCATCCTGTTGCGGGAAGAATGCCAGGCCACATGAACGTACTGTTGGCAGAGGCTGATGTCAGTTATGAAAAACTGCTTGAAATGGAATTGGCCAATGAGGAGTTTAAATCAACTGATGTTGTCCTGATTTTGGGAGCCAACGATGTGGTTAATCCGGCGGCAAAATCTGATCCAACTTCACCTATTTATGGCATGCCCATTTTGGAAGTTGAACAGGCCAAGCATGTAATTGTCAACAAGCGCAGCATGAAGCCAGGGTATGCAGGGATTGAAAACCAGTTGTTTTTCCAACCCAAAACCTCTATGCTTTTTGGTGATGCGAAAAAGGCCTTGCAGGATCTGCTTGCAGAGGTGCGCAGCATCTAGCATTTTTAATGCATCGATTTGAGGAATGGATTGCTTAATTTTATGCAATAAATATTCCTATATGCGCCTGTTGTACATAAGTGTTTTGCTTGCGTTTTTTCATCCTGGTTTTTCTCAACAAAAAATTACTGGTTTCTTTCAGCAAAATGCCCAACGGCAGCTGGCGGTTGAAAAGCAATTCGATTCCATGTTGAGTACATCCAATCAAGATGAATGGATGAAATTCCTGACTGCTGGTCCCCATCATATTGGATCCGCCAAGGGCAAGGCCAATGCAGAGTACATGGCAGCATTGTTTCGCCAGTGGGGATATGAAACTGAACTCGCCGAATACCATGTTCTTTTTCCCACACCCAAATTGCGTTCACTGGAGTTGTTGGGTGACAAGTCATACAAAGCCAGGCTTGAGGAGCCAGTCATGGCAGAGGACAGGACTTCAGGAATCAAATCTGAGCAGCTCCCCACCTACAATGCCTATTCTGCCGATGGAGATGTTACTGCCGAACTTGTTTTTGTGAACAGGGGAATTCCTGCAGATTATGAAGAGCTGGAAAAAATGGGCATCAATGTAAAAGGGAAGATAGTCATAGCAAAATACGGAGGTTCCTGGAGAGGCATCAAGCCCAAGGTGGCAGCCGAACATGGTGCCATTGGTTGTATCATTTATTCTGATCCTTCGGATGATGGGTATGTTGCCGGTGATGTATATCCCAATGGTCCATACAGGCCCGGCCAGGGGGTTCAACGGGGCTCTGTCATGGACATGCCCGTATACCCAGGCGATCCAACTACACCCGGTTATGGTTCAACTGAAAATGCAAAGCGACTGAGCCGTGATGAAGTAACAACCATCATGAAAATTCCCGTATTGCCCATCTCTTATGAAGATGCCCTTCCTTTGTTGCAAACGCTCAAGGGGCCTGTTGTTCCAGATGGCTGGAAAGGGGGCTTACCCATTACCTATCATACAGGACCAAGCATCAGCAAGGTCAGGCTTCATTTGGAATTCAATTGGGACATCAAACCCCTTTACAATGTCATAGCAAAAATGAAGGGGTCCTTGTTCCCCGACCAGTGGGTCATCAGAGGAAATCACCATGATGGTTGGAACATGGGCGCAGCGGACCCAATCAGTGGCATGGTGGCAGAAATGGAAGAGGCAAGGGTGATTGGCGCATTGGCCAAGAAAGGGTTTCTGCCCAAGCGCACACTGGTTTTCTGTGCATGGGATGGTGAAGAGCCAGCCTTGCTGGGATCCACAGAATGGGTTGAAGACCATGCTGCAGAACTGCAAAAGAAATCAGTGGCCTACCTTAATTCAGATGGTAACAGCAGAGGGTTTTTGGGAATTGGCGGATCCCATGCCCTGGAAAACTTTTTCAATGAAGTGGCAGCGGATGTGAAAGATCCACAAACAGGTGTGAGTGTGTTGGAAAGAAAATATGCCAAAACTTTGGCATCAGCAGACCGGAGTGCAAAGGCGAAAATCCTTGGTAACCGCTACATGAAAATCAGTGCCCTTGGAGCAGGTTCAGATTATTCGCCTTTCTTTCAACATCTTGGTATTCCTTCCGCCAACATTGGCTTTGGTGGAGAGGGTAGTGGTGGAGAGTACCATTCCATTTATGATTCTTATGATCATTTCACGCGCTTCAAAGACCCTGGTTACCACTACGGTACGGCCTTGGCCAAAACCGCTGGTAGGGCTATGTTGCGCCTGGCCAATGCCGATGTCTTGCCATTTGATTATAACACACTCACTGGAACCATTACAGAGTACCTCACTGAGCTGAAGGCCATGTTGGAGCAACTTCGCAACGACGCTGAAATGGAAAATAAATTGATCAATGAGAAAGTCTATCAACTCGCTGCGGATCCTCAATTGAAATTTGCATTGCCCAAGACCAAATTGCCGGTACCCTATCTTGAATTCAGCCCTGTTGAAAACGCAATGGCAGTTTTGAAAAAGGATACTGAATCATTAAAAAAACAATTGTTGGGCGCTGACAAATTGGATGCGATACAATTGGACAAATTGAATGCAATTCTTTATCAGGCAGAACAAAAGCTGCTTTATGAAAAGGGGTTGCCCAGAAGACCCTGGTACAAGCACCAGATTTATGCACCAGGTTTTTATACAGGATACGGTGTGAAAACACTTCCTGGCATAAGAGAGGGAATTGAGGAGGGCAACTGGTCAGAAGCACAGGAAAGGATCCGCATCCTTGCTGCTACTTTGAATGATTTTGATTCAACCATAAAGGCTGCATCAGCTATTTTTAACTGATGCAGCTCAGGGAAGATTTTATTCAAATGCTGGAAGGCTGTGATGGATTCCTGCGCGATGAAATGATAGCTGCACACCAGGAAGCCACACCTGTTTCAATAAGGTTAAATCCCAAGAAGGCAATTGGACCTGAAAACGTATTCCCTGTTGAGAACACCGGAGATAAGGTTGCCTGGTGCCCCGATGCATTCTACCTCAACAGCAGGCCCAGCTTCACCAGGGATCCTCTTTTTCATGCTGGCACCTATTATGTTCAGGAAGCCTCCAGTATGTTCATTCATCACCTCATTTCCAATGTGTTTCAAGATAAAATGGGATTGATGGCATTGGATCTTTGTGCGGCACCAGGCGGCAAGACCACTTTGCTGTCTTCTATGCCTCATTTCAGGCTTGTGCTTGCCAATGAAATCATACAAACACGTGTACCCGTATTGCAGGAAAACACCATCAAATGGGGAGCTGGGCATGTTTTTGTTTCCAACAATGATCCAGCAGATTTTGAAAAAATGGGAGCCATGTTTGACCTGGTACTGGTAGATGCTCCTTGCAGTGGCAGTGGCCTGTTCAGAAAAGATGAAGCCGCGATGATTGAATGGAATCCAAGCCTGGTAAGCTTTTGCTCTGCCAGACAAAAAAGGATCCTGGCCAGTGCTATGCATTCAGTTGTTGAAGGTGGATTTTTGTTGTATTCCACATGCTCCTATTCAAGAGAGGAAAATGAGGACAACCTTGACCATATCATGGACTCCGGGCTTTTTGAATCCATGGTCGTTGATGTTCCTGTTGCATGGAATGTTGTGGAAAGCCTTTCTGGAATCAAAAAAGCAAGGGGTTACAGGTTTTATCCCAACAAGGTAAGGGGGGAAGGATTTTTTTGTGGCCTTTTCCAAAAAACCGGGTCAAGTTATACAGGGTATCAACATGTTGCTGGTAAGATGGATTTTGTTAAGCCCCCAGCCATTTTGCAAGATTGGATTATTGCTTCTCCACAGTTGCGGTTTTTTAAAAAAGAAAATGAGCTTTTTGCTGTTGATGAAATCAATCTCCCTGCATTGCTGCAATTCAAAGAGTCATTGAAGCTAAGGAAATCTGGCTTGAGGTTGGGTGCTGAAATAAGGACCGATCTCATACCAGACCATGAACTCGCCATGTCATGTTTGTTGTCTGAAAATGTTCCGGTATTGGACCTTTCTTTTGAAGAAGCCATTGCCTTTCTAAGGAAAGATACCATTGATAAAGAGGGCGCTGAAAAAGGATGGAGCCTTACGAGATTCAGGGGCATCGGTTTGGGTTGGGTGAAAATAGTCCAGGGAAGACTTAAAAATCATTACCCTATGTCCTGGAGAATCCTGATGCGGAATTGACAAATGTTAAAAATGGTTAATAAAGTTCAGCTGGGTCTGATCAGTCTTGCATTTTTAGGAATTATATATTATTTTGTTATAAAACCAGCCCACCACGATGAAGACAGTTTTACTTTCTTTCAATTTGCTTGTTTCCTTATCTCTCATAGGGCAACAGCAAAAGTTTATAATCCACAATTCCGGCAGCCAGCTTTATCTTGAACACAAGGTCGCACCCAAAGAGAATTGGTACAGTATTGGCCGCATTTACTTCATCAGTCCAAAAGAAATTGCACCATTCAACCAGCTTTCCATCGACAAGGGGTTGGCTAAAGGCCAGTTATTGAAAATCCCACTCAGGCAAGAAAATTTCTCACAATCAACTGGTATCGATAATGCCGGCGGAAAAGTTGTACATGTAGTTCAACCCAAAGAAGGATTGTACAAACTTGCCAATCTCTATAATGTAGACAAGGAGTTGTTGAAAAAAATGAATGGGCTCTCCTCTGATCAGATCAATGTCGGCACCAACCTGGTGATTGGGTATTTGCTTTCATCAGTTGAGTCTGTGGTTCCTATGGCAACAGCCAGCCCAGTAAAAACAACAACTGAAACACCCAAGCCGGATAAAATTGCCGAGAAAGAATTGGTTGTCGCAGAAAAATCAAAAAAAGCCGCTGCTCCCGCCGAAGCTGTTGCACCAGCTCCAAAACCTTCGGTCAAAAGTGTTCAGCCTGCAGCTCCTGTAAAGGCTGCTGAAGAGGAGATTGAGCCAGCTAAACCAGTTGCTTCAAACCCAAAACCAAGCAATGGTCAAGCAGTGAAACCAGAAAAAAGTTATTTCTCTTCCCTGTTTGAGCAACAGTCAAAAGAGGGAAAACAACAAAAGCTTGAAAATTCCGTTTATGGAGTTTTCAAGAGTACCAGCGGATGGCAAGATGGAAAGTATTATGTACTGATGAACAATGTGGTGCCAGGAACCGTGGTGAAGTTGGTCAGGAAGTCTACGGCGAAAGTGTTGTATGCCAAAGTACTTGGGGCTGTTCCGCCGGGAAAGGAAAGTGAAGGGATGTTATTGAGGATGAGCAATGCTTCCACTGCTGCACTTGGGGTGGGGGATACTGGCAACGATGTGGACCTGGTATGGTTTAATTAGGCAAAATACACAATCAATATCATGTCAACAGAAAGAAAATTTCAGGCACCTCCGAGTCTTGCCCCCTATGTTGGTCCTTGGGATAAAGAGGCAGTAAAGCATCTTTTGCGAAGGACCATGTTTGGCGCCAAGAAAGATGACATCCTTTATTTTACTTCTCTTGGGCTTAATGGCGCCATCAGTCAACTTTTGAACACAACCCTTCCTTTACCGGCACCCCCCGTAAAGGAATACGCTGTTGGAACTGCCATGGTGCCGGATACACTCATCGGCCCAGGTGAAACATGGGTGAATGATCCCAATAACGATGGTACCATCGCATCGTATCGCAGGGCTTCCTTCAAGAAATGGTGGGTAGGTAACCTGATCAATCAAGACAGGACCCTGAGAGAAAACATGTGTATTTTTTGGCACAATCATTTTTCAACCGAGACCAATGATGTCAGCAATGCCCAATATGTTTACAAGCATCATGACCTCATTCGGTCCAATGCGCTGGGGAACATCAAATCATTGGTAAGGGCCATGTCCATAGATCCGGCCATGTTGGTGTACCTAAATGGTCAAAACAACAACAAGTCAGCTCCCGATGAAAACTATGGACGTGAAGTGCAGGAGTTGTTTGTGATTGGGAAAGGAGTTGGGGCGGATTTCACTGAATCTGATGTGAAGGAAGCGGCAAAGCTGCTCACCGGATGGAGAATCAATTCAACAAAAATGGAGTCCTACTTTGATTCTACCCGTCATGATACCACCAACAAGCAGTTTTCTTCTTTTTATGGCAGCAAATTAATTACTGGAAGAACCGGAGCAACCGCAGGAGACCTGGAGTTGGATGATTTTGTCAATATGCTTTTTGCCAATGACGAGGCAGCACTCTTCCTTTGCCGGAAATTGTACATCTGGTTTATTTATTATAAAATTACACCAGAAGTTGAGGCCGGGTTCATTGCACCCCTCGCCAAACGCTTAAGAGACAACAATTATGAGATCAAGCCTGTGTTACAAGCGCTCCTGAGCAGTGATCATTTTTTTGACATGATGAACAGGGGTTGTCAGATCAAGAGCCCCGTTAACATGATGGTTGGCTTGCTGCGGGAATTTGATGTTAAGTTTCCTACAGCCGATATGTATGCCACCAATTATGGTCTGTGGAACCAGATGCTGAGTTATTTTACCAACCTCCAGCAAAACCTGGGTGATCCGCCAGATGTGAGTGGATGGAAGGCGTATTATCAAGAGCCGGGCTTTTATGAATATTGGATCAATACGGATACTTTGCCGAAAAGAATTCAATACCTTGATTCACTGGTTACCAGCGGATACACCGTAAGTGGCTTCAAGGTTGTGGTTGACGGATTGGAGTATGTCAAAAAGATGGCTGCACCAAGAGATCCTAACAAGTTGATTGATGAGTTGGCTGAGCATATTTTGGGTATTCCCATTTCCGTGCAACACAAGGCACAACTGAAAAGGGATATATTGTTGTCTGGACAATCTGATGATCTGTATTGGGCAGGAGCCTGGGATTTGTTTGTTTCAACGCCATCCAATGCAGCCAATACAAAATACGTAACGACCGCAATTACCAATTTGATCAAATACATGGTTGATCTTCCTGAATATCAACTTTGTTAATCCTTACATCATGAACAGAAGAAAATTCCTCAATGGGTACCTGCCTGCAGGTGTAATGATTCCTTCCTTTGTCAATGGCATGGGCTTCAAGGCATTTGAGTCAGGGCATACCTTTCTGAACAACATGTTGCTCCCTGGAGGCGACAATGACAGGGTATTTGTGGTTATTCAGTTGAACGGGGGCAATGATGGGTTGAATACTGTTATACCGCTTGACCAATTCAGCAAGTACCAGAATGCACGTAAGAATATCTTTATTGAAGAATCAAAAGCGTTGCGGCTGAATGGTGTAGACAATATCGGCTTGCATCCTGCAATGACTGGTTTGCAACAGCTTTACAATGATGGGAAGTTGCATGTGGTACAGTCAGTAGGATATCCCCAACCCAATTTTTCGCATTTCAGGGCCACTGATATTTGGATGAGTGCATCAGACAGCAGGCAAGTATTGAATACGGGTTGGCTTGGTCGTTTCCTGGATGAAATGTATCCTGGATTCCCTATTGGATATCCCAATAGCACAATGACCGATCCATTGGCCATCCAAATTGGTTCAGTTACTTCTTTGACACTGCAGGGCGCTGCACAGCCCATGGGGATGAGCATTTCCAATCCCAGTTCTTTCTACAGTTTTGTCAACAACCAGATAGACCCTGCTCCCAATACTTATGCAGGAAAGGAGCTGAATTTTGTCAGGGAGATGTCGAAGCAGACCCAAAAATTTGGAGAGGTCATCAAGGCCGCCAATGCCAAAGTAACGACCCAGTCGCCATATCCAACCAGCAACTCCCTGGCGGACCAACTCAAGATTGTAGCCAGGCTGATCAAAGGTGGACTGAAGACCAAGATTTACATGGTCAATTATGGTGGGTTTGATACACACTCCAACCAGACTGTTGCTGGTGATACTTCTATTGGGTATCACGCAACCTTGTTGGGAAATGTGAGCAATGCCATCAAGGCCTTCATGGATGATCTTAAATTCCAGGGGGTAGAGGAGCGTGTAATTGGAATGACCTATTCAGAGTTTGGCAGACGCATCCTCAGCAATGGCTCCAGTGGTACAGACCATGGTGCCGCTGCACCACTATTTGTTTTTGGTGCTATGGTGCAGGCGGGGGTAAGCGGAACAACGCCTATTTTGCCCATGAATGCTACAGTGGGAGACAATGTTCCTTACCAATATGATTTCAGGAGTATTTATGCCAGTATCCTTTCGAATTGGCTCTGTGTAAATACCACTACCCTGAACAATGTGATGTTGAAGAACTTTCAAAACCTGCCATTGACAAAATTGGGTACCTGTTCAATCCTGAATCCTGTAGGGAATCCTGATCAGCTGATTGTGGTCTATCCCAATCCATTCCATAAAAAACTCACCATTCAGTTCAAGTCTGCTGGTGGGCATACCATGATTCAGGTGATGGACTCATCTGGCCGACTGGTGAAAATCCTCATCGATGCCAATTTTGAATCCGGAACCTTCAGGGTTGATTTTGATGGCGAACACCTTCCTGCTGGGCTTTATTATATCCGGTTGCAAAACCAGGTCATACAGCAGGTGAAATCGGTTATCAAGATCTGATCGACTTTATTGTTTTAATTGTACACTGATGATGGAATGGAAACTGCTCAAGTCGGATTATCTTTTTAGTGATTTGTGGTTTACTGTAAGAAAGGATACTTGTATGCGTGGAGATGGAAAAATCATCGACCCGTATTATGTCTATGAGTTTCCTGATTGGGTGACTGCAGTTGCCATGACCAAAACGGGGGAATTTATTTTTGAAAGGCAGTATCGGCATGCAAGTGGATTGACCATGATGGAAATCCCCGGCGGATGTGTAGACAAGGAAGACAAGGATCTTGAATCTGCCATTGCCAGGGAACTTCGCGAAGAGACAGGTTACCAGTTCGATTCATTTGAATACCTGGGCAAGACTTCTGCAAATCCTTCAACGAACAACAATTGGATGCATTTTTACCTGGCAACGGGTGGTGAAAAAATTGCAGGACAATCGCTGGACGCGAATGAAGAAATTGAAATTCATTTGCTGAGCATGGATGAGGTGAAGGGCCTGCTGAAAAAAAATGAGATACTGCAAAGCATGCATGCTACTGCATTGTTTTATGCATTGTCTACATTGGGTGAATTGAATTATTGAGACCATTTTTCCCGATCAACTTCTCCCACTACGAAAATACTGCCACAAACCAACACAAGGTCATTTGGGCCTGCCATGCTAATTGTGTGCTCAATGGCAGAATTTACATCTGGATATGATTCCCCCCTAAGGCTTGAAGATGTAGCCAACTTCTCCAAATCTTCGGTACTGAGGGCCCTTGGAATTTGGGCTTGCGTGAATCCATAATATGCCTGTTGAGGGAGATGGGCAATTACTGCTTCAACATCTTTGTCCTTGGACATGCCAAGGATGATGAAAAGCTGTTGAAATGCTGAAGCATTGAGTTGTTGAACTACTTGCCTGACTCCTTCTGCATTGTGTGCAACATCAAGAATCAAAAGGGGCTTGGTGTTGATGACCTCCCATCTTCCGTGAAGTCCTGTATTTTTTTTGGCAGATGCGATACCGCTGTTAATGTCGTCCTTTTTTATTTTCCATCCCCTTTCAATCAGCAGGTCGATGGCGGTAATGACTGTACGAATATTATCAGCCTGGTAAATGCCTGCAAGGTCAGCATTGAATTTTCTGGTAGAACCATCTTTGATGCCGGTCAACTCAATTGAAATGTTTCCTGGAGTTACCGATTGCACCGCAGTTTTCCAGATAAGGTCCGCAAAAACAATTGGAGCCTCCAACTGACTTGCCCTTGTTTCAAAAACGGCTGTAGTTTCAGCATGTGTCTGTCCAATTACCACAGGAATATTGGCCTTGATGATTCCTGCTTTTTCTGCCGCAATCAATCCAAGGGTGTTGCCAAGCAATTGAACATGGTCCAGTCCAATATTGGTGATGACTGAGATTTCTGGGTGGATGATATTTGTGCTGTCCAACCTGCCACCCAATCCTGTTTCAATAATGGCCACCTCAACACTTTCTTTTGCAAAATGGTCAAAAGCCATGGCCACGGTAACCTCAAAAAAAGATGGTTCCAGTTCATCAATCAGGTGCATGATGTTTTCCGTAAAATGAACCACCTGTCCGGTAGAAATCATCTCCCCGTTGATCCTGATCCGCTCCCTGAAATCTTTTAAATGGGGAGATGTATAAAGCCCGGTTTTAAATCCCGCTTCCTGCATTACGGAGGCTAGCATATGGCTTACAGATCCTTTACCGTTTGTTCCTGCCACATGGATGGTCTTGAAATGTTGCTGGGGATTACCCAGGGCTGCACACAAGGCAATTGTATTGGAAAGGTCCATTTTAAGGGCTGCAGCACCTGTTCTGCTGAACATGGGAAGTTTTGAATAGAGGTATTCTATACAGGATTGATAGTCCATGGTGTAAAGATATTGTATCTTTGCTACCATGAGTATGTTAATGTGGGTGCCCATGATGGCTTTTTCCCTTGCCGTTCTGATACAGGTATTTTATTATTTGCGTTACTTTTGTTTGCTTGCATTCTACAGGGAAAAGCAGGAGTTTTCGGCCAAAGAACAGGCTGTCAGTGTCATCATTTGTGCCCGCGATGAGGCTGATGAAATTGAGGCCAATTTGCCTGGCGTCCTTGCACAGACCTATCGGAGTACACATGAAATTGTCGTAGTCAACGACAATTCTCAGGATGATACAAAATACCTCCTTGAGGGTTTGTACCGAGACTTTAAGCAGCTGCATATTGTTGAGTTGAAACAGGAAGCAATGCACATACCTGGAAAAAAATTCCCCCTTTCCATGGGCATTAAAAGTTCCAAACATGAGTTGCTCTTGTTGACCGATGCAGATTGCATTCCTGCCTCTGAACACTGGATCCTCAAAATGCAGGCGGCCTTTAAGGATGGTATAGAAATTGTATTGGGCTATGGCGCCTACAAACGAAAAAAAGGGCTTCTCAACAGGATTATTCGTTTTGACACTTTTCATACTGCTTTGCAGTATTTGTCTTGTGCCCTTGCAGGACAACCCTACATGGGTGTTGGCAGAAATTTAGCCTATAAACGGGAACTTTTTTTCAAGCAAAAAGGATTTGCCGCACACCATCATTTGCCAGGTGGCGATGATGATCTTTTTGTCAACGCCTGTGCAACCAAAGAAAATACCGCCATTGTCATTGACAAAGATGCATTTACGTACTCTACACCACCTAGATCCATGAAAGAATGGATCAGTCAAAAAGAAAGACACAATTCAACTGGAAAATATTACAAGGCGAAACACAAGTTATTGCTGGGCTGTTACATGACATCTCACTTCCTTCTGTACCCGCTCATGGCAGCTGCTTTGATTACCTTCAACTGGCAATGGGTGTTGGGGATTTGGGGAATCAGGTTTCTGTTCCAGGCTATTGTCTTTTTTAAGTCCATGAAAAAGCTGGGTGAGACGGACCTGTTCCCGTTCTTTTGGCTATGGGATCTGTGGATGTTTTTTTACTATTTGATTTTCATTTCTTCCTTATGGAAAAAGCCTCAGAACCAATGGAGTTGATGCTCAAATATTTCAGTGATTTTTCTCCAAAACAGTTGCATCAGTTTGAACAATTGAGAGAACTATATCTTGAGTGGAATGAAAAAATAAATGTTATATCCAGAAAGGATATAGAAGCACTCTATGAAAGACATGTGCTTCATTCTTTGTCCATTGCTGCGCGTTATCCATTTGACAATGGTTTGGAAGTTATTGATATTGGTACTGGCGGAGGATTCCCCGGCATCCCACTGGCCATCTTTTTCCCTGAAGTACAGTTTCATTTGGTTGATTCAATTGGCAAAAAGCTAAAAGTTGTTGAAGCTGTTGCCTCAACTTTGGCAATTTCGAATGTAACCATTCAGCATTCCAGGGCTGAGGATATCAAGGGACGCAAATTTGATTTTGCCGTATCCAGGGCTGTTGCTCCTTTGGGTGAGCTTTGGAAATGGAGCAAACCTCTTTTGAGGAAAGAAAAAAAGATGGAGAACCTTAAAAATGGCTTGATCTGTTTGAAGGGAGGTGATTTGACTGAGGAAATTGCTGTCTCCAATACAAGACCTCATCAGCAGCCAATTGGGGATCTTTTTGATGAGCCATTTTATTCGGAAAAATACATTCTCTATGTTCCTTTATAAAGTTGTCATTACAAGATAAATGAAATAATTTTAAAAATACTTCAGCAGTTAATCAAAGGTGCTCAAACAAATGGATGAAATTCATCGCAATATCAGGGTAAGTGTTGTAGAGGACAATCATTTCATACGCATTGCCTTGGAACAGATTTTGATTAATTCTGATGGCTATGATTTCGTGGCCATGTACGGTTCCGGTGAAGAAGCCGTCGATAAAATGCCCAATGAAATTCCGGATGTTGTACTAATGGATATCAACATGGGAAAAATGTCTGGCATTGAGGCGGTGCGTATCTTAAAACAAAAATGCCCGAGCATAAAGTTCATGATGTGTACAGTCTACGAAGATGAAGAAAAGATTTTTGATGCGCTGTCAGCTGGCGCAAGTGGCTATATCCTGAAAAAAACCAAACCGGTTGAACTTGTGGCATCCATCAGGGACTTGCATGAGGGGGGCGCTCCCATGTCTAGCCAAATTGCCAATAAGGTAGTTGCCAGTTTCAGAAAAAAAGAAGAAAACCGTGAAGCTGTTTTATTGGAGAGACTTTCTGCAAGGGAGTATGAGATACTCGAGTTATTGGTCAAAGGAAGATTATATAAAGAAATATCTTCAACCTTGAATATTTCACAGGAGACAGTCCGAAAGCATGTCTATAATATCTACAAGAAGTTGCATATCAACAACAGGGTGGAGGCATATAATAAGTTCCATGGGAATGGACAGTAGAAAACCTAGAGAAGTGAATTAAGGAATTCTTTTACGACCAGTAATTTAGCATCTGTTTGGTTAAGCGTCTCTAAAAAGTCAGGATTGTTTTCAGAAATAGGTTCACCTGCTTTGCTCATGGCTAAAAATTCTTCATATTTTTTGATCAATGGATCCAATTCAAAAATGACCAAACTTGGCCTGATTTTGTGGAGCAGAAATTGGAAATGATCCAGATCGGCGGTAGAAGGTAAATGTGTAAAATGCTTCTTTAAAGTCTCAAATTCATTGATAAATATAGAAGTAATCCTGCGATTGAGAACAGGATCTTTCCCAGTCATGTTGTTGAGTCTTTTGAAATCCATTTACGGAAAAATTAACTGATTGCTCGTTTTCGCCGGTACACCTGCGTAAACTACTTACTTGTAAGTGAAAATACTTAATATTTGTAATGAAAATTGTCATACTGCATAAAAATCTAAAAATAACTTCAATGGGTAGCTTCTTCGGGATATGTTGACCTCAACCAATGCTACGGTGCATCTTTATCCACTGCAATCATTGGATTGCCTTTACAGGCAAGTTTCTTATTAGATCAACAACTTGATTGTCTGTGAGTTGAGAAAAATCTGCAAAATAGGCACCAATTCCTGCAAAATGAACTGGGTGGTTTATGATGATGAGTTTGTCTGCAATTTGCCTGATCCTGACTTCGGTTTTTACAGGACAAACCGGTGATGCAACAATTATTTCTTTGGCGCCTGATTTTCTGATTCGATTGATGGCCAATAGCATACAGCTTCCTGTGGCTATGCCATCATCCACAAGAACAACCCTCTTGCCCAAAATATCATTTTCTGTGGCTTCAAGACCGAAT
>Ga0214921_10006620_pt1 | contig 15775 bp, 20 predicted proteins | sample LL1505_MetaG_FD_177992 | JGI IMG/M metagenome (GOLD analysis project Ga0214921, IMG submission 177992) | Freshwater microbial communities from Lake Lanier, Atlanta, Georgia, United States - LL-1505 | ecosystem: Environmental > Aquatic > Freshwater > Lake | place: USA: Georgia | collected...
CGGAACCAGCTGCGAATAGGAGTCTTTTTTTGCGCACTGAGCACCGTCTCGCCCGCTAAAATCCTATGCTGCTTTGCAACAGCCGCTAGCAGAACTTCTTTTGGTGTCAGGGACTTGGAAGCCTTAAACACCTGAGGCTTGCCATATTTCTCATAAAACGACATATAAACTCCGTAGTAATTTTGGGAACAAGTTGACGCTACGTCAAGATTTACAGAACGTCAATTAGAAAACGAATTTTTTTCACAGAACGTATTGCAATGGCTGTAAGTATATCCTTAAATCAAATCTATCTTATATCGACGCACACTTCCCCGGAATAGTTCTGAAATATTTTCCAATTCTTTCCAAGGGTAATTTGCATCGAAGTTTCTTTAGGCTTACTTCCTTTCCATAAACACTCAACACAAACTCTAAGCCTTCCCTTCCGAACACTAAACGGTTTATCGGTTTCGGCAATTTTAAATATACCCGTTACTCTTACATCTTTAATTTTCCCCCCGTCAATTTGAACCGCTAAAACTTGTGTCAATAGCGCAGACTTCCTCGGCTTCGTCGTGGAGTCAACGCTGCGTACTTCAGTTAAATTCGTGCTCGGCTTTGTAAACATATTCCCTCCGAAAAAAGGTTCACTAGCGAAAATGTCTAAATTTTGTCTAACAAATTAGGCTGAAACAGCCGCTCGACTCTTGTCACTGCTCGCCCACTTACTTGACAAAGCATTAAGCCAAAGTCAATCGTACGTTTACAACAATAAATTTATTCACACAAAAATCAATAGGGCAACAGCCCTCTTCCTTTTTCCTCAAGATTTGTTTTTGAAAGAAAATACTTGTAAGCATCCCTCGCATACCGAAGCGCCTCCACCTTGGATGGAAAAAAAGAGAATCTAGGCTCAATCCCTTGATAATCCTCGCTAACCAGGTAACAACCCTTAACGCCGGAAACTTTTATCGGACTCATAACTTGTGCGGCAACATTAATTGGATGAGGGTACTGCAGATTGAAATCCAAATAATCATTAATGAAAATTGAAAAAATAGCATCTTCAATATCAGAATATCTATCCCGAAGAACAACCGTCCAGAAGTCATCAGGTGAGAGCTTGCAAATATTTGCGACAGACTTCCTTACGCCTTCATTTCTAAGCGCGGTTCTAATAAAATCATCGTTACTCTTCAACTCCACCTCTCGACTCCGCCGATACAATCTAAGCGACCCTATTAATGTAGAGATGCCGCTCGAAATTTACAAAACAACGCTTAATTTCGTCCACATTCAAAAGCCGGTTCTGCGCTTCGTACACACTCCCTTACTTTAAGGCAAGTGAAGAACTAAGTTTAGGAATATCCAGCTCGTTTTCCCCATTAACGCCGAAAATAAATGTACAAATTTGCCGAGACAAATTTCCAAGTCTACGCACCGCCTCATTGGGACGATGCTGACTTAGACGCCTTTAATACCTATTGCTTATCGTCTTTTTTCAAGAACGACATAACAGCCTCAGTGTTTAATATTAGAAGCAAAAGGCAACTATTTATAGTGAAAGGTTGGAAACAACCTTATCTGTGTAGTTTGTCATCCACTCAGAGCCTTCGGCTTGATACTTCAATTCAAACCCGCGTGTTTTCAGTCTCGTTCCAAACCATAAACAATATACAATCGCAATTGACCATCCGTCTTTTGAATACTTGTATTTTGCAGTCTTAACTTCATCAACAAGAAAGACTCCACCAAAGACCGCGTTTCTGTATGTTCCATTTTTAACTTTGAGGACAGTAGCATTGGTTACATTTTGCCAGCCCGTAGGTTTGGCACGTGGTTCCGTATTTGGCGCCAAAGACCTTGACATTACAGGTGCTTGACTATGAAAGAGTGTGTTCATTAACTAACCTCGTTAACCGTCAATGACTTGATTTTCTTTAGGTTTGATAGTTGTGTCAACTCCGCCTACCTACTCTGAAAGTTCACGTCCGCCAGCATGGGGATTCTTGCTGGTTCTGGTACGGCGGCGTCGGGCTGAGTGCAGGTTGAGTCCACTTCGTTGCAGATTCTGCCAGAAAATTTCGTTTCGAAAAGACAATCAACACTTGGCGGGAAATACGCCATCTGCTGTCGCCTCAATGATGATACTCGCTTGTTTGTAGTAGCGACTGACGGTGGCAGACACTATCCGGCGTTTGTCGGCAGCAGTAGTGGGAGAATCTTTGGGGTTGGGCATATGATGGGGGACGAGTTCTAGCGCAGCGCCAATCTGTGCCAATGTCTGCTTGCGTTCTGCTGTTTCGTTCGCAAGGTAGGCATCATAAACAGCCAACTGCTTTTTTAGCGCCGCTACATTGACATTTCGGTTGAGGGGGTAGCGTGCTGTGCTTGCGTCACCATCACTTAGTGCCTTTCTGCCTCGTTGTCCTTTGTGCCTCGTTTTTAATAGTCTGTTGAAGAACTTGCCAATCTGATTTTTTGGAATGGTGAGAGGCACAGCCACCACTAACATTGTGTCCGCCGTCCATTCTGCTGCCCAATCATCCTTACTTGTCAACTCCTTCAAAATATAGTTAGGTGGCTGCTCACTGAACAACGCTGAGCCGTGTGCGTTCCACCACAGACGAAAATCCGCATCTCTTACGTCACCGAAGTCTTTGTACAGCGCTTCTAATTCACCTTTGCCGTCGCCTTCGCAACAAGCCAAATAACGCCGATTGCGACGTAGAAACGCCCACCACCAATAGTACGGACTGTCCTGCTGCTTGCGTAGGGGCTGTCTGTTATTGGCTCTACCAAATAGCGGGTGCTGTGCTTTGAATACGGTACGCATCATTAACACTCCAAATACATCAAATCGATTGAGACTATACGCCAAAATCACGCCATATAACAACAATCCAAATGAGGGCGCGAGCGGTACATCGAGCGGAAGAAGTATTAACAACGCCAATAAGTGATTTGCGTTGAGGGCTGCCAGATGAGGCGACAAAGAGTAAAATTACTCTTGTGTTGAGGACACATTTTAGTCTGCAGATAGCAGTCATATGCGGCAAGTAGCGCATGGTTCGATGTTTATAAGTCGTATATTTTTATCTATTTTTAACTTGGAATAATTAAGGGATATTTTTATGAAAGATACAATGTCACTCTTAGTAGATAATGAAATTTCTCACTCGATGTCTTTTGAAAAAGACAATGCGACGAAGAAGACGTTTATGACAACGGAAGAGTTTCTCAATTCAACAGAAAAAATGAGGGTTGAGTGGGAGAACGGTGTATATATGGAGGCAAACAAGAAACTCTACACTGTACTCGCTCGTTGCTATGCCTTCCTTTCACAGGTAGAAGGCGAGGGTTCTATAAAAATAGGCAATGTGTTAGAGAAGTTTTACAAGGAAAGGCATTACGCTTACAAGCGCGGTACACCTTTGGCTTGTCGAATTGTAAGGGCTGTGTTTGGCAATGTGGATAGGCGACGAATTAGTACATATGGAATCGTTATTCGTCGGGCTATGAATGAGGGCGTGGAAATCGCAGACTTCGCGGATTGGATTGAAAGGAACGGTGGAGTACAGGAGGTGCGCATGGGGCGCAGTGATACTTATGTTTCAAAGAAAGATAAGGCAGCGACTATTGCAGACAAGTGGGACACTATTTCTACGTTGTGCATTGCTGACGATAAGACTTTGCGCATGGCGAAAGATTCTGAGTTTGACAATAAGCATTGTTTACTAATTGCTAAGCAAAACACGGATGGCACGTATACGATTAAGGGCGTGTGTCATACAAATGGAATTGTCGAGCAGGCAATGGCAACTTTGCTGTCTGCTGAAAACGTCGCGGATAGAAAGGTGGCTAAAGAGAATGCTGCTGAAGAGAAGGCTGCGGCTAATGACGCAAACATTAAGGAGGCTGCATAATGAGAGACTTTACTTTATACGGCGGCGAGGATGGTGAGATGAAGCCTTTATATAGCAGAACGAATGGAAAGTGGAGGTGTGTTTGTTGCGGCAAAGCACTTACGACTGAATTGGTAACTGCCTTGCTTGTAAAACATAGCGCTAACGATGAGGATTACTTTGACAACAATGAGGTAACGTTATGAATGCAGCTTTCTGCAAAATTAATGTCGATGATTTAAGCAATACTGAAACTACTAACTATGCAAAGCCGACTTGTATTGAAGACTTCTTTTTTACAAATGATGACGAACAGGCGCTAATGGAAGATATTGTGTATGGAAGGCAGTCTTTTCCTTACGCGGCTAAAAACGGCATTCTGTTATGGGGTAACTTTGGCAGTGGCAAGACTACATTGGCAAAATCGTTGCCTCTATTCATTGAGCGATACGCTTATGGGCTTGACGCTGAAGATGTATTTCACAGTCACTTTTTTGAGTGTGACAAGACAGAGCGTGGCGATGTGATGATGACAAGAGTGAAGGATTTCGTTAGTACGAACCCTTTCAGTAATGCTAGTGATTTTCATTATGTTATTTTCGATGAAGTAGACAACTTGACAGATTCGGCACAGCGCACACTAAAGTCTGTAATGAATCTACAGCGTGTTATCTTTATACTGACAACAAACTACGCAAATCGGCTCGACAAAGGTTTGTGGAGTCGTTGTCTATCTATTGAGATGAACGGAGCAAGTGAAGGTTCGCTTCGTAGGTTTGCTGCTCGTGTGGCGGCAGACTATGACGTAACTATTGACGAAGCAGCGTTGAGCAAACTCATTTCCAAGTCAAATGGTGACATGAGGGAATTTGTCTTTTACATCGAACGAATGGCGAGCTTGATTAAACGAGCAGCATAGTCAATCTAACTCAACCCTGAGCCCACCTTTGCGAAAGCATTGTGTGGGCTTTTTGCTTTTACGCTGTGGCTACTTGGCTTTAGCTGCTGTACTTTCTTTGAAATAGCCATTCCTCGAACTTCAATTGCACCATCCAGCGCTACCAGTACGCAGTATCAACGCCACGCCAATTTCCACTTACTGCTTTCAACAAAGGTCTTGCCTGTCCCTCCGTCAATGTCTTTTTGAAACGACAAAGCCAACCGCCCCCAGCGCACCAAGACGGATGGTGACCACATCGTATACTAGACTTGACGGCTCTATTTCAGTTTTCAATAGTTATTTCTCAGCCATCTTTGCGTACAAAAGCCGAACAACTAGCGGCATCTTGGGCTTCTCGAGTAGTTCCTTAAACGAGTTCAATTGCTTTACGCTTCATTGCGTCATTAACGTCAATGTAAGCCTGTGTGGTTGATATGTTGGCGTGACGAGCAATACTCTGTAGCACTCTCACGCTGACACCTTTGTCTGCTAAGTTGGTTATTAGCGTGCGTCTTGGGCTGTGACTACTTGCGCCCTCTATTCCCACTGACTTAAACAGGTGGTGGAAGAACTGACACAACGTGTTGGCAGTCCACCCCGCAGCCCTATTCTTCTGTGAGTAGAACAGCTTGTCACTGAGTTCACTGGCGGGCACCGTCTTGACGTACGCTTGTAACTCCCGTTTAAGCTTGTCACTGACAAATACCACCCCTTCCTTGCTGCCCTTCGTCTGTTCTGCAGCCAGACGTATTTCAGCCCTTACCTTACCCTCCGCGTCCAAGACGTCCTCATAACGTAGTGCCGCACACTCTTTAACACGCAGCCCTGCATAGTACATTGTGAGCAGCATTGCCCTGTTGCGTTCTGCGTGCTTGCGTGTTGCCACGTAGTCCAACACACGCCTAATCTCCTGCGCTGTCAACGTCTTTGCTTGCTTCGACATTAAAGCCCTCCTGAATGTAAGCTTTTCTATGTCTAAATTGTATTTCCTTTGTTTCTTTTTCGCTACTGGTTTCTGTTGTCTTCTTGTCAAACCAAAAACTCCAATGATTTTATTGACTTAGTGCTCCCAAGTCACAAAACCAAAGCTTTTACTTATTAGCTTTGGTTTCTTATTTATCCCTAGTTGGTTGAGTTCGTCGTCTAATTTGAGCAGTTGCTCTAGTACGCCCTGTAAGCTGTTCCAAGCCTCTTCAGCTACCCAAGCTTCCAGTGGCCTCTGTTCAGCTTGTACAAAACGTCTTGCTAAGTTCTAGTCTGCGTTTAGCTTGCTTAAGCTTTTTGACTTCTTCACTTCAGCTTCACAGCTTGTGCTTGAGCTGAAAGAGATTTTACGAATATAACGAACACAACAAAGATCTACGCACATCCTGTGTGCGTAGTCATGTAGTACCTAACGTGACTTTAGTCTTCGCTAAGTGCGCTGTGTGGTATCCAGCAATTGTCTACATCCCAAATGCTTTTTTCACCACTTAAACGACTTGGGTCTTGCTGCGCTTCTTTTAGCGTGTAGCCACCCCAAGGACGTCCGTCGTAGTTGTCCACCCATACGTCGTCCCTCTGCTTTGCCTTTTCGTGCCAGAAATGCCTAAATATTATTCCTAAATCTTCTTTGGTTAGAATTGTTGGTAAGTTGCCTAGTGCTATATTGATATGAATTGTCTGCTGCCTATCCTGTGTTGGCTTTGCACCTTCAATTGTGACGAATGCGAACGGCTTGAACAGGTTTGGCTTTTGTCGTGTACGGTTCGTGCGCCCAGGAAATATGAATCTGTTGAAGCAATTGAGCGTATACCTTGTGCTTTTGCTCGTTGCCTCTAGCTTACTTTGAAGGTACGTATCAGTGTTCACCCACTTAAATCTTCCGGTGTTCTGACTTGCCACCCAAGGTCTATAGTGGGTATGGGCGACGACAACGTGGGTAATGTGCCGCTTGTAGCCATCAAACCAAGCCTCGATGTCCTGTGCTGTGTAGTCTCTGGTTGGGGTGTAGTTGTTCATACACCTATTTATACAGAACCAAAGAAAAGCAGATTTTTTTCGGTTGTCCTTTTTTATAGCCGACAATACATTAAGTGCTGACACACTTTTATGGGAGGCTTCTGTGTCCGCACTCGCAAAACTCAAGCTGGTGTCCAGCAAACGTCAACGTACTATCAACCCTGTCCAAGTACGTCGCCACAAACTAGTGTCTCGTTTACACGAGCAAATTGAACTGGCAAAGGCAAAACTTGAAGGACGTACATACACGCCGACTCGTCTTCGTGGCTACAGAAACGTAGACACAGGCGAACGACGTACTATGGAAGTTCCCAAGCGTGTAAAAGAATGGTACTGGACGGCTGAGAATGGGAAAATCAACCTCAGCATACGTTATGGTAGTACGATTATCGAGCTTGCCAAAGAACGCAATGCTATCGAGGTTCGAAATCTTGAAGAACTATTGGAGGCGTTGTCTGCTATTAAACAGGCAACTTTAAATGGCGAGCTTGACGACGCCATTCTCCAAGCCAGTGACAAGCTACGTGCTGGCTTTATCGGCTGACAATTAGTCTTCCCATACTCCTTTCCAGACTAAATATAAGGAAAGGAGTATGTATGAGACTACGAGAGTTCGCCAACGCAGAAGAACAGCTGGAACTTCTGCGAATCATTATTGACAATACTTGGGCAGCAATAGCCAAGCAAGCAGCAGAACAGCGTAAGGCTGAACAAGAGCGTCGTATAGCAGCCGCCAAAGTGCCTCGTAGTCGGCGTGGTTCGTCTAGCGTCACACCCATTCCAGCACCTTTGCCAGCACCAGCAGCACCTAAGCAGCAAGCGTCAGTGCAAGACAAAGACGACAATGACAACGAGCTCGACGACAACCCAAACAGCGAGCTTATCCAGAAACCTGCTAGCCCTCATTCAAAAAAGTCTAAGTCAGTAGGTTCGGCTGAGAAAGGTGCTTCTGGTTCTGCCGCGTCAAATGGGCTACTGACTGCCAAACACGCCACAACCACCCAACCTAATAGCAATACTGGACTTGACGCTAACGGTGACGACACACATAGCAGAAAAGGGTCCTTAGCTGGAAAAATCCTAGCGCACGATTTTCAGCGGTGAAGTACTTAGGTTTTTGTGGTGGTGTTTTTGCACATATACACGGTTTTTAGCAGCCCAGCATTTATCCACCAAGCTTGGTAGCCAGTGCCATAGGCGTCGCCTGCTTCCCGTAGTACTGCTCAATAATTTGAACACTCGTTCCCATATTACGTGCAATGTCAAACACGCCAACCTTTCCTTTGCGTAGCATTTCCACAGCGTAAAAGTGTCTTAGGCTGTACAGCGTATACGGTAGTCCATCTCTGTTTTTTGAGAGTCCAATTGACTCCAGCAACCCCCTGAATTGGTCTATTAGTGTTATGACTTGTTCGCCGTCAGCCATTCTAAAGAACCACATCCCTGTGCTTTTACTCTTGTCCAGACCAGCTGTGCGTAAGCTTACAGACTTTCTTCTATTAGCTGGAGAGTTAACTTGTACGTTCGCACTAGGCTTTTTATCTTTAGCGAGTTCAGCCTTTCTTGCATCCCACTCTTGGTTTCTTTTTATCACCCTCTCAACGTACCTAACTGCATTAGTCCGAGGTATTACAGTCCTTTTTCCAGTCTTTCCCTGTACATTGAATAGGTAGTTCTTACGCCCTATTTCGTCTTTGAACTCAACGACGTCACCTTCTTTTAGATTGTTCGCCTCACCAACTCGCATTCCGCTGTTTGAAAGAATAAGAACATAGTCTCTCAGCAGCTCCCTTGTGTACCGCCAGCTTTCATTGTCTGTTTCTTTTATCCACTTACGCATACGCGTATAAAGTTGTTTATACTCCGGTACGGTGAATGTCGGTCGTACAATCCTTCTTTCTGCCTTGTACCTGTAATCCGGCAAAGGCTTGGCACCAAAGTATCCACGTTCTTTAGCGTACTTAAGTACCGTCTTAGCGTATGTTGACTCCCATTCAAGAGTCTTGTCGGCTGGATTTATGCTGTAGTTTTTTGGGCGCAGTCTTTCAGGTAGTTTGTGATAGTACTCCTTGCGCCATGAAATGTAGTCTTTCAGTACCGTGTTATCAATCTTGTCGACTTCTTTCTTACCGCAGTACTCCAGCCAGAACTTACTCACACGTTTTATCTGTCGTAGCATATAAATGCTCGTCACTTCTTTCGTGCTGTCGTTTACCTTTGACATCTTGCTGCGTTCGTATTCACGTTCACGCAGCATTGTGTATTCGTTAATTACCGTCGCAAACGTTTTCGTCTGCAGTGGAAATCCTTCTTCACGCTTTATTTCTATCTCGTAGAAAAAGCGTCGTGCAAGTCGTCTTGCTTCTTCTAATTTTACCGTCTTAAGAGTACGGGAAATGTAGCGCCTGTCACCTCTATACACACGAGCTTGGAATATGCCGTTGCGTGTGTACAGAAGCACCTTCCCGTCTTCAAGTAGCTCTTTGTGTTCTTCGCCTAACAATTGTCTTACCTTGCCGCCAAAGCCCCCGTTTGTCTAACAATTGTACAACATTTTTAGGGGGTTTTGAAAACAGTAAGTCGTTGATTTTATTGATTAAGTTAGACGTCCGTGGCAGTGCTTGTATTGCTCAGCTGGGGCTAGAACCCGCATAAACGCTGGGTTGGAGACGGCAGAAATGCGCTGTCTAACATTTGTCTAACAACGTGGGCTGCAACAGCAGTTCGACGCTCGTCGCTGCTCGCCTACGTTTTCTCTTACTATTTTGCCGATAAACCGACAATAAGTCGCATCGATAGGATGACGCATTTGCGGCCAATCATCACGCTGACCATCAGACTCTTGCCTCCCAATCTATTCTTGCAAAGTCTATTTGTCTACTTGAACAGATACCAAAATGCCGACCGCTTCTTATCGTTTAAAATAAGGCCAGCTAGTGGCTTAAGCATCTCATCAATATCACGTCTCTTTACTGCATCTTTCCACCTTCCTACGATGTAGAGTATGCAGACAATCGAAATTAGAACTGAAGTTATGGCCGTAAGCATATGTCTCTCGCTATTACACTTTATATTTCCGCAAAAAACAATCTACTACTCAAGCCGACCTTCAATCAGATTTCTTTACCTGGAGCATCCCACAAAGAACAGCCTCGTGAATCAACGCCCCAATATCTGAATCCGTCCCTAGCTGCCCCTCAGTCAAATTAATAGGAACTGGCAGAGACTGCGCTCTCTGATGATAGCTAAGTACGCTCTCATATCTACCCCAATAGTAATCTTTTGTCTTCTGATCATAATCGTCAATAATCGACAAAGAGTAATAATGGGTGGAAAGGATCTCACACGCAGCCTGACCTGTAAGAATAAAATAGTCTCCAACATCGATAACAAGTGCAGGATATTTCTCCGCAATCAAAAACCTTCTACGGTTGAAATCATTGGCCTCATCTGGTTGACATCGGTAAAGGCTATAAAAAAAACGCCTATAGCCCTCATCGTCACCCATACTTGCTTCCAAATCCTTGGGAGACAAGTAATCAAGGACAAAAAATCCATTAGAATCTCTATGCTCAATTCTATATGAAGCCCAACTCATAGACGAATCCACTCCTCAGCCAAAATCCCCGAAATTTCAGAACTAAATAATCTGCCGCCAACCAAACACTAATATCCCAATAATACCGCCCACAACTGCAACCAATATGACAATGGCTATAATTCCACCTAATATCGAGACGAATCCATCCCAAAAACTCGACATCAGACTAAAAAAGGACCCAAATAATGCAGAGGAAATATCGACTATATAGATAAAAAATCTTGCGAATCTAGAAATATCGCCTCCAGAAGAAAGCGCATCCTTATTTTCGCTATAGTAATAATGAGAACATCCCCACACTAATAAAAATGATGAAAGCGCAGCCCAAACAATTACCTGAGGAAACCAGTACAATAACACCCAAGGCAAAACAAATACGAATAAGAATATTGCCAGCGCCTTCGCGTGACGAACCATAAAAGAATAATAATTATTAAACATCAAGCTTCAATAATTCGATTAAGGCCGAAATCAGCCGACTTACCGCGCACCAAAGTCAAAATTTCAGTTCTAGGTGTTTTTTCTCATTTGTCTAATCTGATTCTCTAAAACAAGTTAGTTAACTTACGATTTTTTTCACTATTTTTAACACGTCTAGAATTTTTTCTTCAATTTAAATCTCTGATCTTTATAGATGGTTATCATTCAATAAAGAAATCTTACGGCCAACTTCGTACTTTTGCTCACTAGGCAAATTAATATCTATTCGGTTCCTCTCAAGGTAAGACAAAAACTCTCGCGGCTCCACAGAATCTTTCAGCTTTGAGAACTCTTCATCTTCCATAGTGAGCGCGAATGAAGGAATTTCCTTATCGTCAACAAATCTATAAATCCCCGGGAGCTCTAGCATTTTTTGGTAAGTCCCGTCGTAATTTTTCTTTAGATCGTCCATTAAACCTTCGAAATTATTGTCATACGAAACGAAAGATGCCTTTACGAGATTAAAAATACTCTCTCTGCCCTCGGTAAGTTCCCGGAGCTTCAAACGGCAATCTTCACCACCAACCAAATGAAGTTCATATCTAAGGTCATCAGTCGAATCCAAGTACTCTCGAAACTTATTATATATAGCCTCTGATCCAGAATTATCTGCATCTCCTAAATTCTGTTTCAAATTAACCAACGAATCTCTGTATTTAATTTCCGAATTAATTGCGAATTCTTGAGCCCTTCTTCTAGCATCAAGTAGAAGTTCAGCGTTCGGGGCCGGCATATGCCTGAACAATACTGGGTACTTGACCCTTCGATATAGAACATCCTCAAAAATAGACCTGTCCTTTCTAAAAGAAACTTGTTCAATATCTGATAGGTTATAAACCAAAATATTCGCAATCATCGGATCGAAAGCATTGATTGCCTGCAATCTAGAATGCCAAAGACATTTATAAGTCTTCTCGCGCAGTGATTCACGAAATAACATTTCTTTACCATCGTCCTCACACATAACTATCTCCCACATCTGAGAGAACCTAGCAAGGACGATATTAATTGGATCTTCGCTATCAGATGCTTCTGGTCCAATTATCTTAAAGCTTTCTTCAAGGGTCATCAAACCAAATTCAAGAGAATTTATAAAGTCCCCCCTCTCTTCTCGTGCAATAGACAACGCAGATCCCAGCATAACCTCGCCGATCAGGTGATCTTCAAAAAGATATCGATAGGTAAAGATCTGATTGCAATGACAAGCCGGTCTTATTACACTAGACTCATAATCGGTCAATATCAAATCTGGATGTTTCCACTCATTGAACGGAAACCCCAACGAAGACACAAGAAGCCCCATTGACGAAACAGATTCAGACGCCTTATTTGGCCAAATACTAAGTTTCTTTCTTTTCTTAAAGAAGTCAAACATACGATAGCCCGAATCTTACTTGGATTGTATTTTGTTCAGTTTAAAGAATATTCACACTCATTTTCTTGAACTTCGCTTCATCCCGATCTCACGCAACATTTCGTCAAACTCACCCTTCCGAACGCCTGCCTCAAACTCCGTTAGCATTGCTGACTCTTCACCAGGCTGACAGGCGTAGCTGGCTTCCCCAAACAAGCCGTAGACTCCAACTGTTGGTTTGAAGAAGCCGTTGCGGAACCAGCTGCGAATGGGCGTCTTCTTCTGTGCACTGAGCACCACCTCGCCCGCTAAAATTCTATGCTGCTTTGCAACAGCCGCTAGCAGAACTTCTTTTGGTGTCAGGGACTTAGATGCTTTGAAGACTTGTGGTTTGCCATATTTTTCAAAGAAAGACATACTCGCTCCGTAGTAGGGTTTTGAACGAACTGACGGTACGCCAAGTTGCTGAAGCCGTCAAGCACTCTACAGCCCTTCTGCATTAACTTAGTCGTGCCTCAGCGCCGCCAGCTATAGCTTAATTTAAGCAATCCATCCACATACAAAACTCATCGCCCCAATAATAGATCGCGCAATCATCGAAATCATCAAAGTCTTCGGAAATGAAACCATCTACTTCTTTATTAATATCACTTAGAGATAAATCGAAATTAGTAGACGTTAAGAAAAAGAAATGGCGCGGCGGCAAAGCAAACAAATGCTTTCAAAATGCCGCCTTCTTCAGCGCAGATAGAAAAGAGTATGAAATTGTATCTGGCTGGCTTGTTGGAGATCATTTCGAAAGTCTCGGAACCGTTTTTGTACCCCATTATTGGGTTCTACATACGCCGAGTGGTGAATATTTCGATACCAGCCCTACTGCAGAAGAAGATATCCAGTTGTACGAATATGTACTCGATATGGATATCTACCTAAACTTGACTCAGACCTCGTACGTACCACCCCCCGTCATACTTAGAGAAAGCGGTCTATTACAAGTTCGTCTTAGCGAAACACAATTAATTGACATAGAAACAATAGACATTAGGCATCTTTACAGCCTGATACGTAATTTAGACTAGCTCAATTGCCTTACGCTTTATTGCGTCATTTACTTCAATGTAAGCCTGTGGCGTAGACAGGCCGGGATGTCGAGCAATACTCGTCTGCACATCTGAACCAACCGCCTTCCATTTTTATTAAGGAGAACTTTTGTGGAGGAGGCGCAATTCAAGAAAGAGTTAACTAACAAAATTATTGAAGATTTTGGAATACTCATTTCTTGTCGAATCTCTAGTTACCACTCGAAATTTTACGAAGACGATGAGGTGAAATTCTTCAACAATTTCGTCATTTGTCCGGAACAAGATCCTAACGGAAACGAGTTACTTGCCGATGTCGTTGAACGAAAGATACATTTCGACGATTGCCTTGAGATTGGTGAAGAAGTTTTATTCCTTAAAAACCTCGCCTTGGCGAAAGATCGGTCAGCTATAATTTACTCATTCTATTGGATGATATTCCCAATTTCAAACAATGACGAGCCAGTCTTCCTTGAGTTTGATCTAGCAAAAGATAAAATTCGTTTCCCAGATCCTTCCGCTGTTAAATTTCTTGAAAGTCGAGATAGGAATTTCTTGATCTATCTTCTAAAACAGATAAGAAATGAAATCAGTTTCGGAACACCTTCACTTGACTAGACAAGCTCGATTGCCTTACGCTTCATTGCGTCATTGACGTCTATGTAAGCCTGTGTGGTTGATATGTTGGCGTGACGTGCAATACTCTGAAGCACTCTCACGCTGACACCTTTGTCTGCCAAGTTGGTTATGAGTGTTCGCCTTGGGCTGTGACTACTGGCGCCCTCTATCCCTACTGACTTGAACAGGTGGTGGAAGAACTGGCACAACGTGTTAGCAGTCCACCCCGCAGCCCTATTCTTCTGTGAGTAGAACAGCTTGTCACTGAGTTCACTGGCTGGCACCGTCTTGACGTACGCTTGTAACTCCCGTTTGAGCTTGTCACTGACGAAAACCACCCCCTCCTTGCTGCCCTTCGTCTGTTCTGCAGCCAGACGTATTTCAGCCCTTACCTTGCCTTCCGTGTCTAAGACGTCTTCGTATCGTAGTGCCGCACACTCTTTTACACGAAGCCCAGCGTAGTACATTGTGAGCAGCATTGCCCTGTTGCGTTCTGCGTGCTTGCGTGTTGCCACGTAGTCCAACACTCGCCTAATTTCTTGCGCTGTCAACGTCTTTGCTTGCTTCGACATCAAAGCCCTCCTGAATGTAAGCTTTTCAATGTCTAAATTGTATTTTCTTTGTTTTCTGTTCGCTACCGGCTTCTCTTGTCTTCTTGTCAAATCAAAAACTCCAATGATTCTGTTGACTTAGTGTTCCCAAGTCACAAAACCAAAGCTTTTAGCAATTAGCTTTGGTTTCTTATTTATCCCTAGTTGGTTGAGTTCGTCGTCAACGTTTAGCAGCTGTCCTAGTACGCCCTGTAAGCTGCGCCAAGCCTCTTCAGCTAGCCAAGCTTCCAGTGGCTTCTGTTCAGCTTGTACAACACGTCTTGCTACGTTCTAGTCTGCGTTTAGCTTGCTTACGCTTTTTGACTTCTTAACTTCAGCTTCACTGCTTGTGCTTGAACTGAACGAAGTTTTACGAATATAACGAACACAACAAATAACTACGCACAACCTGTGTGCGCAGTCCTGTAAGTACCTAACGTAACTTTAGTCTTCGTTAAGTGCGCTGTGTGGTATCCAGCAGTTGCTTACATCCCAAATGCTGTCTGTGTTCCACGCACGACTTGGTTGTTGCTGCGCTTCTTTGAGCGAGTAGCCAACCCAATTTCCTCCGTCATAGTCTAGAACCTTGACGTCGTCTTTCTGCTTTGCCTTTTCGTGCCATACGTGCCTAAATAGTGTTTCAATGTCGCCTGTTGTGAGTACTTTTGGTAAGTTGCCTAGTGCTATATTGATATGAATTGTTTGTGCCTTGTCCGTCGTTTCTTTTGCACCCTCAATGGTTACGAAGCTTAACGGCTTAAATTTCTCGTCCTGCCGTCTAGCTCGGTTTGTATGGGCAGGGTAAAGCAGCCGGTTCAAGCAGTTCAGTGCGTAGCGTGTACTCGTGCTGGTTTCCGCTAGCTTGGTGCTGAGGTAGTTGGCTGGGTTCACTTGCTTAAACCGTCCAGTGTTAGTGCTGGCGACGTACGGACGGTGGTGCGTGTGGGCGACGACAACGTGCGTAATGTGCCGCTTGTAGCCTTCAAACCAAGCCTCTATGTCCTGTGCCGTGTAGTTTCTGTTATGGGTGTAGTAGCTCATACACCTATTTATACAGAACCAAAGAAAAGCAGATTTTTTTCGGTTGTCCTTTCCTACAGCCGACAATACATTAAGTGCTGACACACTTTTATGGGAGGCTTCTGTGTCCGCACTCGCAAAACTCAAGCTGGTGTCCAGCAAACGTCAACGTACTATCAACCCTGTCCAAGTACGTCGCCACAAA